>Ga0209536_100005231_pt1 | contig 20272 bp, 31 predicted proteins | sample DeeMarSeWOR28_12_FD_187461 | JGI IMG/M metagenome (GOLD analysis project Ga0209536, IMG submission 187461) | Marine sediment microbial communities from White Oak River estuary, North Carolina - WOR-2-8_12 (SPAdes) (version 2) | ecosystem: Environmental > Aquatic > Marine > Intertidal zone >...
CCGTCCACTGATGGAGAACGGACCCCTGCATGTCGATCAGGCGTATGCCGGCTTGCCAACGATCATTCTGCCACCAGTAACCCGTGACCAGCGTTACTCCGTCCTGGGCGCGGTTCGGGTCATAAGTTGTTACGCCGGCTTCGTCATAGCGCGCCGGATAGAGCTGATGCATGTCGTTGACAGAAGCATCGCCCTCATCAGCCAGCAGCATGCGGGCGGTATCCAGGGTTTCGTATATGGACCGCGCCGGCCCGACCCGGAACACCATGACCGTCGCGCCTGCAAGAAACGCGATGAAAGCAACAGCTGCACTAAAGATTACGATTCCGAAGCTTTCTTTCACGGGTGACCACTACATTTTGTTGGCGAAAATGTTACTTGTCTGTTTACCATACACACAGCCCGCCGGAGCCCGGCAGGAACTCATCAAGATGCACTGCAAAAATTAGTGGGCTACTCTGAACCGCAGCCCGGATGCATGATAAAGCATCTGGCTTCCCGACACGGCGTTCCGAGGCATTAAGCTTCCTCGCCGGGGCAGCAAACCGGCTATTTAGCCGCTAATTGGGGCTTCCTTGTTGCTTTAAACCAATGACTTAGCTAATATGCGCCACCCTTTGCAGGCGGACACGATTCCGCGCCTGCCAAAAACCAATTAAATCAAAGAGTTAAGAAATTGGCGACCAATCAGAATATTCGTATCCGGCTGAAAGCTTTCGATCACCGCTTGATCGACAATTCGGCCAAGGAAATCGTTGAGACGGCCAAGCGCACGGGCGCCCAGGTCAAGGGCCCGGTGCCATTGCCGACCAAGATGGAGCGGTTTACCGTGCTGATTTCGCCGCACGTCAACAAAGATGCACGGGACCAGTACGAGCTGCGGACCCACAAGCGTCTGATGGACATCGTGGAACCCACGGACAAAACCGTGGATGCCCTGATGAAACTGGAATTGCCTGCGGGCGTGGACGTCCAGATCAAGCTTAATTAAGCGTTGAACTGGCCGGAAAGCCTGCTATAATTTCCGGCTCACTAGGGCTCGATGCAGTTTCACCTGTGTCGGGCCTTTAGTTGCTCTAGGAAAATCATTAGGAAAATCATTAGGAAAACCTTTCCAGGCAAACCTAACGAAGGAAAACCTAAGCCAGCAGAAATCTTCTCGCAAGGTTTCCAGAGCTGAATGGATTCACCGGGTCAGACTTTGATTCCGCAGAACACGGGCTGCAGTACGAAAGCTGTGTCAATCGGAAACTAAGGGCTGACCCTTGTTTATGAACAATATTTTTTTGCGACCAGCCGGTAGAGGGTTGGTCAAACAGGGGTAGACCAACCATGGCTATCGGTCTCGTAGGGCGCAAAGCGGGCATGACCCGCATATTCACTGAAGACGGCAGGTCGATTCCTGTTACCGTCATTCAGGCGCTGCCCAACAGGGTGACGCGCGTAAAGACAACAGACAGCGATGGCTACGCTGCGATCCAGGTAACGACGGGTGCCGTCAAGCCTTCGCGCGTTTCGCGTCCGGACGCAGGGCAATACGCAGCGGTCGGGACAGAGCCGGGCGAAGGGCTGTTTGAATTCCGTGTTGACGAAGACGCTCATCTCGAAGGCTGGGAGCCGGGTACTGAGATCACCGTTGAGCGTTTCGAGGCAGGTCAGGCCGTCGACGTGACCGGCACCTCTATCGGTAAAGGCTATGCAGGCGCCATCAAGCGCTGGAACTTCAAGGGCCAGGACACGACTCACGGTAACTCGCTGTCGCATCGTGCTCCGGGTTCCATCGGTCAGAACCAGTCGCCGGGTCGCGTCTTCAAAGGCAAGAAGATGACCGGTCATCTCGGTAACGTTAAGCGCACGGCACAGAATCTCGAGATCGTTCGCGTCGATGCCGAACGGAATCTCATCCTCGTTAAGGGCTCAGTCCCGGGCGCCGCGAATGGCCGCCTCTTTGTCAAACCTGCGGTCAAATCTGACGCCGCTCCGTATTCTCCGCCCAAGGCCGCACAGCCTGAAACACCCGCCGAGGAGGCCCAGGGCGAATAAGCCGGGTTAAAGAATCATGAAACTCAATACGCAATCAGGCGGTACGCTGGAGCTGGCAGATGTGAGCTTCGCCGCCGAATTCAACGAGACGCTGGTGCACCAGGTCGTTACAGCTTTTCGTGCCAAGGCTCGCCAGGGCACGAAAGCTCAGAAGAACCGCGCCGATGTTCGCGGCGGTGGCGCAAAACCGTGGCGTCAGAAAGGTACCGGCCGCGCCCGTGCGGGTACGTCGCGCAGCCCGATCTGGGTCGGCGGCGGACGTGCTTTTGCGGCCAAGCCCCGTGATTACAGCCAGAAGGTCAACCGCAAGATGTACCGTGCGGCGATGCGCTCGATCCTTTCGGAACTCGTGCGTCAGGACCGTTTGATCGTGGTCGACAAGATCAACGTCGACGAGCCGAAAACGAAATTGCTGCTGGCCAAGCTGGACGCGCTGAACGCCGGCCACAATGTTCTGATTCTGTTGGAAAGCTATAAGACGAAACTGTGTCTTGCAGCCCGCAACCTGCCCTATGTCGACGTGCTGGATCTGCGCGAAATCAACCCCGTTAGCCTGGTGCGCTTTGAAAAGGTCATTGCAACCGAGGCCGCGCTCAAGGCGCTTGAGGAGCAACTGGCATGAGTAAGGCATTGAATCAGGAGCGGCTTATGACTGTGCTGGTTGGCCCGCATGTATCAGAAAAGGCCACCATCGCCGCCGAGAAAAATAACCAGATCTGTTTCAAGGTCCGTCGTGATTCCAGCAAAAAGGAAATAGCGCAGGCCGTGGAAATGATGTTTGAAGTGAAAGTGGACAACGTGCAGGTTTCGAATGTCCGCGGCAAGAACAAACGCTTCGGTCAGACCATGGGTAAGCGGGCTGACTGGAAAAAAGCTTACGTCACCCTCGCGGAAGGTCACGACATCGACTTTCTGGGTGCCGAGTAAGCGGCTTTAAGGATTTAAGACATGTCTCTCCAGATTATCAAACCGACATCGCCAGGTCGCCGCTTTCAGGTAAAGGTCAACACCCCGGATTTGCATAAAGGCAAACCGCAGGCTGGCCTGACCGAAAAGCTGAGCAAAACCGGTGGCCGTAATAATGCCGGCCGTATTACGACCCGGCACAAGGGTGGCGGGCACAAACGTCATTACCGCGTAATCGATTTCAAGCGGAACAAAGACGGTATTCCGGGCAAGGTCGAGCGTATCGAATACGATCCGAACCGAAGTGCGCATCTCGCGCTGGTCCTGTATACGGACGGCGAACGGCGTTACATCCTGGCACCGAAAGGTTGCAGTGCAGGTGATCCGATTATTTCCGGCAAGGAAGCGCCGATCAAACCCGGCAATGCCTTGCCGATCCGCAATATCCCGGTCGGTACCGTGGTGCACTGCCTGGAGCTTAAGCCCGGCAAAGGCGCCCAGCTGGTCAGGTCTGCGGGCGGTTCAGCCCAGCTGGCCGCGCGTGAAGGCGCCTATGCGACCGTCCGGCTTCGTTCCGGCGAAATGCGCAAGATCCATATCGACTGCCGCGCCACGATTGGCGAGGTGGGTCACAACGAACACAACCTGCGCAAACTCGGCAAAGCCGGTGTGAAGCGCTGGAAAGGTGTGCGACCGACCGTTCGCGGTGTCGCTATGAACCCCGTTGATCACCCGCATGGTGGTGGTGAAGGACGTACTTCAGGTGGCCGTCATCCGGTTTCGCCGTGGGGTACGCCGACCAAGGGATACAAGACGCGCGGTAATAAACGCACGGACAAGATGATTGTTCGCGGCCGCAAGCGTCGTAAGTAAAGCAGACAGTTAACCGAAGCGGAGAACTGAAACGTGCCACGTTCGATTAAAAAAGGACCGTTCATCGATGCTCACCTGGAGAAGAAAGTCCGGGAAGCAGCGGCAACCAATAATCGTAAGCCGATCAAGACCTGGTCGCGCCGTTCGATGATTGTGCCGGACATGATCGGATTGACCATAGCTGTGCATAACGGCAGGGATCACGTTCCGGTACTGATATCGGAAAACATGGTTGGCCACAAACTCGGTGAGTTTGCGGGTACCCGGACATTCAAGGGTCACTCCGGTGACCGGAAATCCTAGGTAACAGGTATGCGTGTTTCAGCAAAATTAATGTATGCCCCGATTTCGTCGCAGAAGGCGCGGCTGGTTGCCGACGTCGTGCGCGGCAAACCTGTTGGCAGTGCGTTGCAGACCCTGGCATTCATGCCAAAGAAGGGTGCGCGCATTCTTAAGAAGGTGCTTGAGTCGGCTATTGCCAACGCCGAGCATAACCATGGTGCCGACATCGATGAGCTGAAAATCAGCAGCATCGAGGTCAATGACGGCCCTGGTTTGCGTCGTTACCGCGCCCGGGCCAAAGGCCGCGGTACGCGGATCACCAAGCGTAACAGTCACATTATCGTCCAGGTTGCGGACGAGTAGAGGAGCCGATATGGGCCAGAAAGTAAATCCGATCGGCATTCGCCTTGGCATTACCCGCGACTGGGCATCCAAGTGGTACGCAGACAGCAAGAACTACGCTGATTACGTCTACGCCGATTTCCAGGTTCGCGAGTTTCTGAAGGAAAAGCTGAAAGAAGCCTCGGTCAGCAAGATTCAGATCGAACGGCCGGCTCGCAAGGCCAATATCACGATTCATACCGCTCGCCCCGGCATCGTGATCGGTAAAAAAGGCGAGGACATCGAAAAGTTGCGTGCAGAAGTTTGCGCGATGTTGAAACTGCCGTTGCAAGACGTGCGTTTGAACATAGCGGAAGTTCGCAAGCCCGAGCTCGATGCCCAGCTGGTGGCAGAGGGTATAGCGCAGCAGTTGGAGCGTCGTGTCATGTTCCGCCGTGCCATGAAACGCGCCGTTACTAATACGATGCGTCTGGGCGCTGAGGGCATCAAGGTCAAAGTTGGCGGTCGGCTGAATGGTGCCGAAATCGCCCGCTCGGAGTGGTACCGCGAAGGCCGCGTGCCGTTGCACACCTTCCGGGCCGATATTGATTATGGCTTTTCGGAAGCCAAAACGACCTACGGAATTATTGGCGTGAAGGTGTGGATCTTCCGCGGTGAAGTTATAGGCAACAAGCAGGAAGCCGATACAAAGGCTGCTGAACAGGTTGCCCGGTAAGGATTAGGAAATGCTGCAGCCCAAGAGAACAAAGTTCCGCAAGCAGATGAAAGGCCGCAACCGCGGCCTGGCGCATCGTGGCGCCGATGTGTCTTTCGGCGAATACGGTCTTAAAGCTATCGGTCGCGGCCGTATTACGGCTCGTCAGATCGAGGCGGCTCGTCGTGCAATGACGCGTCACATAAAGCGTGGCGGCAAAATCTGGATTCGTATTTTCCCCGACAAGCCGATTACCAAGAAGCCCCTCGAAGTTCGCCAGGGTAAAGGTAAGGGCAGTGTCGAGTACTGGGTCGCCCAGATTCAGCCGGGCAAAATTTTGTATGAAATGGAAGGCGTAACGGAAGAAGTTGCGCGCGAGGCTTTCACCTTGGCGGCGGCGAAGCTGCCGATAGCTACCCGGTTCGTAAGCCGGCAGGTGCTGAAATGAACGCAAGTGATCTGAAAGGCAAGAGCAAGCAAGAGTTGCTCGACGAACTGGTGAATCTGCGTCGTGAGCAGTTCAACCTGCGCATGCAGCAGGCCACCGGCCAGATGGCGCGGCCCGATCAGTATCGAAAGGTTCGCAAGAATATCGCGCGGGTGAAGACTGTACTGCGCGCACAGGAAATTGCGGCTGCCAAACAGGGGGCCTCATCATGACCGACAAGACGGAAACTGCTGTGAGTGAAGAAAAACAACGCACGCTGACGGCCAAAGTTGTCAGTGACAAAATGGACAAGACTGTATCTGTTTCGGTCGAGCGCAAGGTTAAGCATCCTATGTATGGCAAGTACATGCGCAGGTCGACGAAATACATGGTCCATGACGAAGAAAACGCCTGTAAAGAAGGCGATATCGTAACGATTGCCGAGTGTCGGCCTGTTTCCAAGAACAAGTCCTGGCGTCTGGTTGAAATTGTTGAGCGCGCCAACAGCGACGTGTAATGAATAGTGGCCGCAAGGCCGATTGGTGACTGAAAATGATTCAGATGCAGACAATTCTCAACGCCGCCGACAACAGTGGTGCGCGGCGTGTGATGTGTATCAAGGTGCTGGGTGGTTCCAAGCGTCGTTACGCGGGCGTTGGTGACGTGATTAAGGTCAGCGTCAAGGACGCTATCCCGAGGGGTCGTGTCAAAAAGGGTGAGATTTATAACGCCGTTGTCGTGCGCACCCGCAAAGGCGTGCGTCGGCCTGATGGTTCGCTGATCCGCTTCGACGGCAATGCCGCGGTGCTGCTGAACGCCAAGCTGGAGCCTATTGGCACCCGCATTTTCGGCCCGGTAACGCGTGAGCTGCGCACCGGCAATTTTATGAAGATTGTTTCACTAGCTCCGGAGGTCCTCTAGGTCCCTAAGGGCTTGAGGACACAACAGGCAGAACGATGAACAAAATTAAAAAAGGTGATGACGTTATTGTCATCGCGGGCAAAGACAAAGGTCGCCGTGGCACGGTGCTGAGAATCATTGATGAGGAAGACCGGGTTCTGGTCGAAGGCATCAACGTCGTTCGCAAGCATCAGAAGCCCAACCCGAATGCGGGCGTGCAGGGCGGTATCGTTGAGCAGGAGCGTCCGGTTCACGTTTCGAACCTGATGTTGTTTAACCCGATTACCGGTAAGGGCGACCGGGTTGGTTTCAAGAAGCTTGAAGACGGCCGCAAAGTGCGCTTTTTCAAGTCAAACAATGAGGTGGTCGACGTCTGAGCGGCGCGACACAGGTAAAGAACAATGGCCAGGTTGCAGGAATTCTACAAAGAGACGGTTGTGCCCCAGTTGCGTGAGCAGCTCGGCGTCGGTAACGCCATGGAAGTTCCCAGGATCACCAAAATCACTCTGAACATGGGTGTCGGTGAGGCGGTAAACGACAAGAAACTGATTCAGAAAGCCGTTGAGGACATGACCCGGATTTCCGGGCAGAAGGCAGCTATAACCGTTGCCCGTAAATCGGTCGCATCGTTCAAGATTCGCGATGGCTATCCTATCGGCTGCAAGGTCACGCTGCGCCGCGAGCGTATGTACGAGTTTCTCGACCGGCTGATCTCGATCGCCATTCCGCGTATCCGCGATTTTCGCGGGCTGAACGGCAAGGCATTCGATGGCCGCGGCAACTACAACATGGGCGTTCAGGAACAGATCGTGTTTCCGGAAGTCGACTATGACAGTGTCGATTCGGTGCGCGGCATGGACATTTCCATTACGACGACCGCAAAGAATGACGAGCAGGGCAGAGCACTGCTGGAAGCGTTCAACTTCCCGTTCAGGAAGTAGAGCCAAAAAGTTAAGCGTATAAACAAAGTATTAGAGACCGGGTAAGAAAGTATGGCAAAGAAGTCCATGATCGCACGTGACGCCAAGCGTCTGAAAACAGTGCAGCGATTCGCAGCGAAGCGTGCTGCCCTGAAGGAGACGATTCGTTCGCCCAAATCGAGCGACGAAGAGCGGCGTGAGGCAATGGATAAGCTGAAGGCTTTGCCGCGTAATTCGAGTCCTTCCCGGATGCGGAATCGCTGTGCGATTTCAGGTCGTCCGAAAGGCGTGTATCGCAAGTTCGGCCTGGGCCGTAACAAGCTGCGTGAGCAGACGATGGAAGGCAATATCCCGGGCGTTAGAAAAGCCAGCTGGTAAGCCCGGCAACCGGATTTCCGAGGAAACGACGATGAGTATGACAGACCCCATAGCAGACATGCTGACCCGTATCAGAAACGGCTCGAACGTCTTGCTTCAAACCGTGACTATGCCTTCCTCCAAGTTGAAGGAAGCCATCGCGCGCGTCCTCCAGGACGAGGGCTACATTACCGGTTTCGAAATATCGGCAGGTGCTAAACCCGAATTGACGATTACGTTGAAATATTTCGATGGCAAGCCCGTTATCGAAAAGATTCAGAAGGTCAGCAAGCCAGGCCTGCGGATTTACCGCGGTAAAGACGAGCTGCCTAAAGTGATGGGCGGCCTGGGTGTCGCAATTGTATCTACGTCCGAAGGCATCATGAGCGATCGAGCTGCTCGTGCCAAAGGCCACGGCGGGGAGGTCATCTGCATAGTCGCCTAGTTTGTGCGGCACTGATGCAGGGAAAACGATATGTCCAGAATTGCTAATAAACCGGTTGAGCTGCCGAAAGGCGTGGAAGTCAACCAGTCCTCCGGCGAGCTGGTGGTCAAGGGGCCAAAAGGCGAGCTGAAAATGCCGGTCAACTCTGAAATCGAGCTCAAGATAGACGGAAGTCAGATGACCTTCGCTCCGAAGAGCCGTTCACGATTTGCGCATGCGATGTCTGGCACGACCCGCGCGCTCGCGCAGAACATGGTGACGGGCGTGTCGGAAGGTTTCGAACGCAAGCTCGAGTTGGTTGGTGTGGGTTACCGCGCCAAAGCCCAGGGCCAGACGCTCAATCTGACGCTAGGCTTTTCGCACCCGGTAGATCATGAAGTGCCTAAAGGAGTTACCGTCGAGACGCCCAGTCAGACCGAAATTGTGGTTAAGGGCATCGATAAACAGAAAGTCGGCCAGGTTGCGGCGAACATTCGCGCATACCGGCCTCCGGAGCCTTACAAGGGTAAGGGTGTTCGCTATTCCGACGAGCGAGTCGTCCGGAAAGAAGCGAAGAAGAAATAACGGTCAATATCAATGGACAAGAAGCAAAACAGATTGCGCAGGGCCCGGAAGTCGCGGGCAAAGATTCGGGAACTCCGTGTTCCTCGTCTTTCGGTTCATCGCACGGCCAAGCATATCTATGCGCAGGTTATTGCGGCCGACGGCGGCACAGTGCTGGCCAGCGCATCGACAGCGCAACCGGATGTGCGCAAGTCTCTGAAAGGCACAGGCAATATCGAGGCGGCCCAGGCCGTTGGCAAGGCGATCGCGGACAAGGCCAAATCTGCCGGTATAGAGCAGGTCGCGTTCGATCGTTCAGGGTTCCGGTATCACGGCCGGGTTAAGGCGCTGGCAGATGCGGCGCGCGAGCAGGGCCTACGAATTTAGCAGGGTAGAAACAGATGGCGAAACAAGAACATCAGGGCGCAGGCGACGATTACATCGAAAAACTCGTTGCCGTTAACCGTGTAGCGAAAGTAGTCAAGGGCGGCCGGCAGTTTGGCTTTACCGCGCTGACCGTTGTCGGCGACGGCAATGGCCGCGTTGGCTTTGGCTATGGCAAGGCTCGCGAAGTGCCGCTGGCTATTCAGAAAGCGATGCAGGCAGCGCGCAACAGGCTCGAGCGTGTGTCGCTGAACGAAGACACGCTGCATTACGAAATGATCGGGCGCCACGGTGCGACCAAGGTTTATATGCAGCCGGCCTCTGAGGGTACCGGTGTTATTGCCGGCGGCGCCATGCGTGCCGTATTTGAGGCGGCTGGCGTGCGTAACGTGTTGGCGAAGAGCTACGGCTCGCGTAATCCGATCAACCTGGTGCGCGCCACCATTAACGCGCTGCGCAGTGCGCAGTCGCCGGAACGTATCGCAGCGAAGCGCGGCAAAGCTGTCGCCGATATTACGGGTTGAAGTCATGGCTAAGGCAGGAAAAGTGAAGGTCACCCTGATCAAAAGCAAATACGGTCGCCTGAAGAACCATCGGGCGTGTGTTGCGGGTCTGGGTCTGCGTCGTATCAATCACAGTGTGGTTGTCGAGGACACGCCGGAAAACCGGGGGATGATCAATAAAGTCTCCTACCTGCTGCGCGTAGAAGATGCGTAAGGCCGGGCTGAAGACGAGGATGTATAAATGAAACTGAATTCGATCAGTTCTGCTGCTGGCAGCAGAAAATCCGGTAAACGCCTGGGCCGCGGCCATGCTGCAGGCCAGGGTAAAACCTGCGGCCGAGGGCAGAAAGGCCAGAAGGCGCGTTCGGGCGGCTATCACAAAGTCGGTTTCGAAGGTGGGCAGATGCCGATTCAGCGGCGCTTGCCGAAGGTTGGTTTTCGGTCGGCCAAGGCTCGCACCTACGCCGAGGTTCGGCTGAGCGAGCTGAATGCAGTTGAGGACGACGTTATCGACATGCTGGCGCTGAAACGCGCGGGCGTTATCGCGCAGGAAGCCACTCGGGCGAAGGTTTTTGCCAGTGGTGAAGTTAGCAAGGCCGTGAAATTGAAGGGCGTGGGCGTCACCAAGGGTGCGCGCGCGGCCATCGAACAGGCCGGCGGATCGATTGAAGATTAGGGAACAGGCAGACGCGGCAATAGTCGCTCAGCGGTAGAGATAAAGTGGCAAAAGGCAACCTGGTAAATCCGGCAGCAGCACTCGGCGAAGCGTCCCGCTTTGCTGACTTGCGTTCGCGCCTGCTGTTTTTGGCGGGCGCGCTGATCGTCTATCGCGTCGGCACCTTTATACCGGTGCCTGGCATCGACGCAGACGCACTCGCACAATTCTTTGAGCAGCAGTCCGGCACGATCCTCAGCATGTTCAACATGTTTTCGGGCGGTGCGTTACAGCGGCTCAGTATCTTTGCGCTCGGCATCATGCCGTACATTTCCGCCTCCATCATCATGCAGATGGCCGGCGTTGTTGTGCCGCAGATCGCGCAGCTCAAGAAAGAAGGTGAAGCGGGCCGTCGCAAGATCACGCAATACACCCGCTATGGCACGGTGTTGCTGGCATCGGCGCAGGCGATTGGCGCGGCCGTTGCCTTCCAGAATCAGGGCGTGGTTATCAACCCCGGCCCGAATTTCGTTTTTACGGCAGCCGTTACGCTGGTCACCGGGACTGTGTTCCTGATGTGGCTGGGCGAACAGATCACCGAGCGCGGCATCGGTAACGGCATCTCCATGATCATATTGTCCAGCATTATTGCGGGTCTTCCTGCCGCTATCGGCGGAACCCTGGAACTGGTCAATACGGGTGAGATGTCTCCGGCCCTCGCTTTAGTGCTGATCATTCTAGTGCTCGCCGTAACCTATTTCGTGGTTTACATGGAACGCGGTCAGCGCCGCATCACCGTGAATTACGCCAAGCGTCAGCAGGGGCGCCGCATGTATGCGGGCCAGACCAGCCACCTGCCGTTCAAGATCAACATGTCGGGCGTTATACCGCCGATATTCGCGAGCAGCCTGATCCTGTTTCCGGCTACGATCGCCCAGTGGTTCGGCACCGCCGATGGATTTGGCTGGCTGCAGACCCTGGCTGCGAAACTTTCGCCTGGTCAACCGATCTATATCATGATCTATGCGTCGCTGATCGTGTTCTTCTGCTTCTTCTACACCGCGCTCGTGTTCAATTCACGGGAGACGGCGGACAACCTGAAGAAGTCAGGCGGCTTTATTCCGGGCATACGTCCGGGGATTCAGACGGCCGATTACATCGACAAGGTGCTGACCCGACTGACCTTCTGGGGCGCGATTTATATTACGTCGGTGTGTTTGCTGCCCGAATTTATGATTCTTTATGCGCGAGTGCCGTTCTATTTCGGTGGCACGTCGTTGCTGATTATTGTTGTGGTCACCATGGATTTTATGTCCCAGCTGCAAGCGCACATGATGTCGCATCAATATGAAGGCCTGCTGAAGAAGGCAAATTTGCGTGGTTACGGCCGCGCCGGCCAGGTTCGCTAGGGCCGGTCAGAGGTATTTGGAGAGAACGATGAAAGTTCGAGCATCAGTTAAAAAAATCTGCAGGAACTGCAAGATCATCCGCAGAAAAGGCGTGTTGCGTGTCATTTGTACTGATCCGCGGCACAAGCAGCGTCAGGGTTAAGGCGCCCAACGGAGAGAAACATGGCCCGTATTGCAGGCATTAATATTCCCATTAACAAGCACGTCGTGATTGCGCTGACGAGCATCTACGGTATTGGCCGCGCGCGGTCTGCCGATATTTGTGCCGCCGCCGGTATCGCGCCGGACACGAAGGTCAAGGACCTGAGCGAGCCCGAAGTCGAAAATATTCGTAACGCGGTCGCCAAGTTCGAGGTTGAAGGTGACCTGCGTCGTGAAACCGCCATGAGCATCAAGCGCCTGATGGATCTTGGTTGCTACCGTGGTATTCGTCATCGCCGCGGCTTGCCGCTGCGTGGCCAGCGCACCCGCACCAATGCCCGCACCCGCAAGGGCCCGCGTCGCCCGATCAGGAAGTAGAAATGGCTGAACAGAAGCGCAAAAAGGTAAAGAAGCACGTAGTCGATGGCATTGCCCACATCTACGCGTCATTCAACAACACGATCATTACGATCACCGACCGGCAGGGCAATACGTTGTCATGGGCGACATCCGGCGGCTGCGGTTTCCGTGGCTCGCGTAAAAGCACACCCTTTGCCGCCCAGGTCGCGGCAGAAAAAGCCGGCGTCGCCGCGCAGGAGTTCGGCCTGAAGAATCTTGAAGTGCGTGTGCAGGGCCCCGGCCCGGGCCGTGAATCGGCTGTGCGCGCTTTAAACAATGCGGGTTATCGGATTTCGAATATCGAAGACGTTACTCCGATCCCCCACAACGGTTGCCGCCCGCCCAAGAAGCGTCGGGTCTAACGGCGAGTTTGAGGTAAAGAAAGATGGCCAGATATCTGGGACCAAAATGTAAGCTGTCACGCCGCGAAGGTACGGATCTGTACCTGAAGAGTGGTGTTCGACCGCTAGACTCCAAGTGCAAGCTCGAAACGCCTCCGGGCACGACCGCCGGTCAGCGCCGCGGCCGGCTTTCGGATTACGGTTTGCAGCTGCGTGAAAAGCAGAAGCTGCGGCGTATGTACGGTGTGCTTGAGAAGCAGTTCCGCATCTATTATCGCAAGGCCGCGCAGCGCAAGGGTTCGACGGGCGAAAACCTCATCCGTATGCTGGAAGGCCGTCTCGATAACGTTGTGTACCGCATGGGCTTTGCGTCAACGCGCGCCGAAGCCCGCCAGTTGGTAAGCCACAAGGCCATCCTCGTAAACGGCAGCGTGGTTAACATCGCGTCGTACCAGGTAGATGCCGGCGACACGATCAGTGTGCGTGAGAAAGCGCAGAAACAGGATCGCATTAAAAGTGCCATCGAAATATCCGGTCAGATGGGCCGTCCGGACTGGGTAGACGTTGATGACAAGAAGTTAACCGGCGTATTGCGTTCGTTGCCGGAGCGTGAAGATGTGCTTCCCGACATCAACGAAAACCTGGTCGTCGAGCTTTACTCGAAGTAATCCGCTCGCAGGAATATCGCCCCAAATTCGCCCCTAGGAATTCAGGAGCAGTACCAAATGTCAGATGCTAAAGATTTTTTGAAGCCCCGCACCGTGCGGGTTCAGTCACAGACGGATAACAAGGCACGTGTTGTTATCGAGCCGTTCGAGCGTGGCTTTGGCCACACGCTGGGTAATGCCCTGCGCCGGGTTTTGCTCTCCAGCATGCCCGGGTGTGCCGTCACGGAAGTCGATATCGATGGCGTTCTGCACGAGTACACCAGCATCGAAGGTGTGCAGGAAGACGTGGTCGAGATTCTGCTTAATCTGAAGGAACTGGCTATCAGGATGCACAGCCGTGACCGTGCCGAATTGATTTTGCACAAGTCCGGTCCGGGCGCCGTAACGGCAGCAGATATCAGCACGGATCACGACGTAGAGGTCGTGAACCCCGATCTGGTTATCGCGAACCTGACGAGCACCGGCGAGCTCAAGATGAGCCTGACCATCGAGCGCGGTCGCGGCTACCGCCCCGCAGTACAGGTCGTCAACCTGGAAGAGCATACCGGACGTATCGGTCAGCTTCGGCTGGACGCGTCCTTCACGCCGGTTCGCCGTGTCAGCTACAACGTCGAAGCAGCGCGTGTCGAACAGCGCACCAACCTCGACAAGCTGCTGATCGACATCGAAACCAACGGCACGATCGATCCGGAAGAGGCCATTCGCCGCGCCGGTGCGATCCTGAAAGACCAGCTCGACGTGTTCGTCGATCTGCAGGGTCAGGACGAAGCCGCTGCTGCTGCTGCGGAATCGCATGTTGATCCGGTGCTGCTGCGTCCGGTGGACGAACTTGAGCTGACGGTTCGTTCGGCGAACTGCCTGAAGGCCGAGAACATCAATTACATCGGCGATCTGATTCAGCGTACCGAGGTGGAGCTGCTCCGCACGCCTAACCTGGGCAAGAAATCGCTCACCGAAATTAAAGAAGTGCTGGAAAGTCACGGCCTGGCCCTCGGCCTGCGCGTGGAAAACTGGCCCCCGCCGAGTCTTGCAACCAACGGTGACGACGTCGCCGCCTAAGTAGGATTCGTAACAGACATACGGTAGAAGAACATGCGCCACAAGAAATCAGGCCGCACGCTGGGGCGGAAAAGCAGTCATCGTAAAGCCATGTATCGCAACATGGCCTCGTCGCTGATTGTGCACGAAACGATCCGTACCACCGTGCCCAAAGCTAAAGAGTTGCGCCGCGTTGTGGAGCCGCTGATTACGCTCGCCAAGGAAGACGGCGTTGCGAATCGCCGCCTGGCATTCGATCGCCTGCGCGACAAACAGTCGGTGGGTAAGCTTTTCAATGAACTGGGCCCGCGTTTCAAGGCCCGGCCCGGCGGCTATCTGCGTATACTCAAGGCCGGTCATCGGCCGGGTGACGCGGCGCCGATGGCTATCGTGCAACTGCTGGATCAGCCGGAGCGGGCCGCAGAGCCGGCCGCGGAGTAGACTCTATTCGTCTGCGTCGGCTGCCGCTACGCCAACACAAGACCCCGCCGAGAGCGGGGTTTTTTGTGAACCCGTTTCGGGATTGCAAACGGCGTCGATTGAGCGGATGAAATCAATTTCAGGGTCGGCCGCTTGCACGGCGGGTTCAGGCTCGATGTCGGCGGCCACGCTTATCGGGCTTTCCGCCGCTGTTGCCGTGTCAGGCATCGCCGCGGCCGGCGCCGCTTGCGGTTTCGAATCTGGCTGCGACTTTTCCGGGGCGTGCGTTGCGTCAACCGCGTTAGCAGACAGGTTGCCAGCGTGTTCCGGTGCCTCTGCTGCAGCGGCCGCTGGGGGTTCATTGCCTTGCACGGCGTTGGCCGCTTTGGCGGACGCCGGTCCGTCCAGGTAATTGCTGTTAACCCAACCGGTCATCTCCTTGCCGCGCACACCGGTGCCGGGCCGGTAGTTGACGAAGGCCCAGCCGGGCAGGGTCATGATGACCTGTACTTCATCGCCTGCTTTCAGGTAATTCACTATTTCGCTGTCGGAATCCGGAGCGGCGCGGACATTCAGCGCTCGGGGCGCGACCGACTTGAATTCGACATCCTTACCATCCGGAAACACGACCTCGCTGGTGTCCTTGATGATGGCCGCTTTCTTATCCTTGCTGCGCTCTTCCTTGATAGCCTTTTTCAAGGAATCCAGGTTCTCGTGAGCCTTTTCGTAATAGGTCGGTGACAGGCGGATGGCTGCCGTCAGCATTTCGCTGGCCTCCTCGTAGTCGCCGTTACGCATGGCTATATAGCCGACGTCATTGTTGGCCTGGGCGGAGGTGACTACTTTGGCAAAGGTTTTCACCGCTTCTTCGTACCAGCCCTGGCGCGCGTAGAGTAGCGCAAGGTTTTTTACGGCGGGCGCATAGTTGGGTTGTGCCAGGATCGCGCGGCCGAACCAGCGAGATGCTTCCTGCAGGTCGCCGGCCAGGTAGTAGCTGTAACCGATGTTATTCATCAGCAATGCCGAGTTCGGCGCGCCGATCAGCCCGGCCGTGTAATTCTCAACGGCTTCCGGGTAGCGTTTGTCGACATCGGCGATGACGCCCAGGCCGTTCCAGGCGCGCCAGAGCGTTTCGTCGAGTTCCGTGGCTTTCTTGAGATGAATTTCGGCCTGCTCGGGTTGCCCCATCGCCATGTATATCAGGCCGAGTTCCTGGTGGCTTTTTTCATGCTCAGGGTCGAGTTCGACCGCTTTTTTCAGCGCCTGCCAGGCATAGGCTTTATCACCGAGCCGGGCTTTGCCGATACCGATTCGGTACCAGGTCTCCGCGTTCTGCTCGATTTCCAGCGCTTGCATGTAGATGAACACGGCGCGTTCGGGCTCATTGGCCGCCAGCGCCTTGTCGCCGGCTTCCATAATTTCGTCGATCGAGTAGGCCGCGAAGGGGTCTTCTGCCGGCTTGCTGGCCTGGCTCGTGGCACAGCCGCTCGCAAAGAGCGTCATGCTCAGCGAGACAAGCAGAATAGCGGCGCTGCGGCCAAAATCCGACATCGATGACACCTGTTCGATCCTCTTCAGAGGTGAATTAACAGAATCCTAATGTCAGCATCGTAGTGTGACGGCGCAGCACGCACCGCCGAATCCATCACAGTTGGCGGAATACCTCGATAAAGCCGATAACTGCAGGGCCAATTGCCACGGTGAAGAACGAGGGGAACAGGCAGAAAATCAACGGAAACACGAGCTTGGTGCCGATTTTCGCAGCCTCTTCCTCGGCCTTCTGCATGCGGCGATCACGGAACTCCTCGGAATAGACACGCAGGGTTTCCGCGATGCTGGTACCGAAGCGCATGGCCTGGATCAGCATGCTGACGAGGCCGCGAATGTCATCGAGACCGCTGCGGTCGGCGAAATTGCGCAATGCTTTGGCCCGGTCGACGCCGGCACGCATTTCAGCGTTCACCAGCGCGAGTTCGGTGGCCAGTTCCGAATGGCTCACCCCGATTTCCACGGAGACGCGCTGGATGGCGGCCGCCAGACCCAGGCCCGATTCGACGCAGACCACGAGCAGGTCGAGCGCATCGGGGAAGCCATCGCGCAGTTTCTTGATGCGCATGGCGGACAGCTTGTCCAGTATCATGCCTGGGCCAAAGATGCCCGCAGCGGCGGCGCCCAGCACGATCCACAGCACCTTGGTGGTGCTCAGGTCGGGCATAAAGCGGGTGCCAAAGAGCGCAAGCGCGGCAAATGCGATCGTGGCGATAGCCTTGATACCGTAGAAAGTTTCCAGCGCATTCGGTGAGCGGAAGCCGGCATAGGTCAGTTTCCTGGTGGTGTCGTTCAACTCCACTTCAGAGCTGGGGATCAGCCACTCGGAAATCGGCCCCATGATCGTGGGGATATCGACGAGTCGTCTGCCGACTTCCGTGGCGTCTTCCTCGGCGCGCACTCCGGTGGCGACACCCATGCGTTTCTTGATGGGGTTGGTGGCGCCCATGAAGATCGAGGACAGGCCCATGGCCAACAACGCAATCGTGCCGCCGACCATCAGCAGAAACAGCAGTTGCTGGTTGTCCGGGCTTAAAACCCAGTTAGCTACGGTATTCAGAACAGCTTCCATGCCTACACCTATACGTCAATGCGGATAATTCTTCGTATCCACAGAATTCCGATAAAGCCCGAGATAACGCCGGCGACAATGGCTTGCCGGCCGGTCTCACTTTCGGTGAGCATCGGCAGGTAGTCGGGGTTGGTAATCGTCAGCATCAGGAACAGAACGAAGGGGATCATCGCGAGGATCCAGCCTGATAAGCGGCCTTCTGCTGACAGTGTTCTGACGCGGCGGTAAAAGCGGAAGCGGCTGCGGATCACCTTGGAAATTTCGCCGAGGATCTCGGCCAGGTTGCCGCCCGTTTCCTTCTGCACCAGTATCGAGGTGACCAGCGCCATGACCGTCACGCTCGGGACGCGCGCGAGAAGGCCGAGCATGGCTCGACGCGCATCGTTACCGTAGTTGATGTCGGCAAAGGTCTGCTCGAATTCGTAGGCAATGGGGTCTTCCATATCCTCCGCGACCAGTTTCAGGGTGGCGCTGAACGGGTGCCCCGCTTTGAGCGCCCGGCGCATGGCGTCGATTGCATCCGGCAGTTGTTCTTCGAACTGCGCCATTCGGTCGTTACGCGCCTTCCAGATTTTCAGCAGCGGCGCCGCGAAGCCTGCGACGAAAGCGGCCAGTCCGGCCAGCGGCATGCGGGTGAAATACCAGGCGGCTATGCCCACCGCGATGGCGAGAACTGTGGAAATCGCGACTACGCGATAGGCCAGTATCTTGTAGCCGGCCTGTTCGATCATCTGCCGCAACGGGTGCATGAAGGGCAGCGATTCCAGCGACCGCTCCCACGGCGCCAGATCGCGCAGGTATTTCTCGCGCAACAATGACGCTATAGGATCGTCTGCCGACTCTGCATCCAGCGTCGCAAGGCGCTGCTTGAGGCGCTTGCGCATCTTGCCGCCTTCGCCGAATACCGGGACCACCAGCCCCTGCGACAGCAGGAAGATGGTCAGGAAGACCAGCCCGAGAAAAATCCATGTTCCTTCTGGCATCGCTAAGCTCCTTAACGGTTTTCGCCAATATCAAGGCCGAACACGCTGACCGGCAGGTCGATGCCTTTGCGCGCCAGACTCTTGTGGAACGCCGGGATAATGCCGGTGGGCTCCAGTTCGCCAATCACGTTGTTCTTCTCGTCGACACCGCGACGGTTGAAGGCAAACAGTTCTGACATCGTAATAATGTCGCCCTCCATGCCGTTGATCTCCTGGATGCTGACCAGGCGGCGGCGGCCGTCTTCCATCCGCTCGATCTGCACGACGACGTCTATCGCCGAGGCGATCTGCGAGCGCAAACCCTTCATGCCAAACTGGATGCCGGTCATCGCAACCATGTTCTCGATACGCGAAAGCGCATCGCGCGGCGTGTTGGCGTGGATGGTGGTCAGCGAGCCGTCGTGGCCCGTGTTCATGGCCTGCAGCATGTCGAGTGCCTCACCGCCGCGCACCTCGCCGACGATGATGCGTTCAGGACGCATACGCAGGCTGTTGCGCACCAGTTCGCGTGCCGCGACTTCACCCTTGCCCTCGATATTCGGCGGGCGGGTTTCCAGGCGGACCACGTGCGGCTGCTGCAGTTGCAGCTCGGCCGAATCCTCGATGGTCACGATTCGTTCATCGTGCGGGATATAGCTGGACAGCAGGTTCAGCAGGGTCGTTTTACCAGCGCCCGTGCTGCCGGAAACCAGCACGTTCATGCGGTTTTTGACTACTGCACGCAGTACCTTGGACGCTGCTTCCGTCATGCTGCCGAGGTTTATGAGGTCTTCGACCGTCAGCAATTCCACGGCGAACCGCCGTATCGACAGCATCGGGCCGTCGAGCGCCAGCGGAGGGATAATTGCGTTGACGCGTGAGCCGTCTGCGAGGCGCGCGTCCACCATCGGCGAGGACTCATCCACACGACGTCCGACAGCCGAGACGATTCGGTCGATGACGCCCATCAGGTGACGGTTGTCGCTGAATCGTACCTCGGTGCGCTCCAGTTTGCCGCGGCGCTCAACGTACACATTGTGCGGGCCGTTAACCAGGATATCGGAAATGCTCTTGTCGGCCAGTAAGGGCTCAAGCGGGCCAAGCCCCATCACGTCGTCTTCGATGCAGCGAATGATTTGCTGCCGTTGCGCCGCACTTAACGGGGCAGAGCGCTGATCCATCAGCTTTGAAGAGATCGAGCGTATTTGTGCGCGGGCGTCTTCCTCAGCAATCGTGCTGATCAGAGACAGATCCATGACTTCGAGCAACGCTTCGTAGATCTCGTCCTTCCACTCCATTTCCTTGGGCTCGAGAACGCGCGGCTGCACCTCATCCTGAGATGCCGGTAAGTCGACCGCCGTTTTGGCCCGCTTGAATACGTTACCGTTGGCGCGCGCCTCCTTGGCGGACTGTTCTTCTGTTAATGCGGTGCTCATGGTTATACTCCAATCAAATTCGATAGCACGCGACCAACTACACTCTTGTCATTTGCCGCATTCCGGCCCTCAATCTGATTGCGGGCCGCCATAATGGCCTTCGTTACACTCGAGTTTCGTGCGTGGTCGAGCATGGGAACGCCAATGTTGATACTTTCTGCGACGCTCTTATATGAATTGGGTACCAGAATGAAACTTTCCTTGTCCACACCCATAGAGCGAGCAATATCTTTGAGCTCGACTGCAGAACTCTTGTCGTAGCGGTTTATAACAACCGATATCCGCTCTGCGGGGACGTCCAGCTCGGTAAGGATGAGTTTGCGCAGACGGGCCGCATCCCGGACGCTGGCAATTTCCTGCTGCGTGACCAGCAGGATGTGGTCGGCCCGCTCGTAGACGTCGGCGCTCAATTCATCGATTTGCCTTGGCAGATCGACGATGATGCGGCTATAGCTCTCTTTCAGCAGGTCGAGTACCCGGCTGAAGCGGGTTGCATCGATATCCCGTGTGAGCAGTATCTCTTCGTCCAGCGGGCTCATCAGCGCGAGGCCACTTTGGTGCTTC
>Ga0209536_100005232_pt1 | contig 20272 bp, 18 predicted proteins | sample DeeMarSeWOR28_12_FD_187461 | JGI IMG/M metagenome (GOLD analysis project Ga0209536, IMG submission 187461) | Marine sediment microbial communities from White Oak River estuary, North Carolina - WOR-2-8_12 (SPAdes) (version 2) | ecosystem: Environmental > Aquatic > Marine > Intertidal zone >...
TGCTGGCCGAGGCCAGCCACGAGTTCATCGATGCTGCCGTAGGTGCCCTGGGCATAGCCAAGGTCAACCGCCTCATCCGCTGACAGCGTCAGCAACTTGCCCGCTTCGACGACCCCGGCGATCTCGATCTCCTCGTCCACCATCGCTTCGGCTACTCGTGGATCGAGGCCGCGGGCCTCGGCCAACGCCCGGAACTCCGACCGCATGGCGCTGACCATCTTTTCGGAAGCTTTCTGCCCCTCCCCAGTCACGGGGGTAGCCGCGCCGATCGTCGCACCGGGCTGGACATAGATGGCCTGGGCGGAAAGGGCGATCATAGCGCCCGCAGACAAGGCTCGATCTACGAAGGCGTACACGGGGATGCGTGAACCCTGAACGGCGTCGACGATCTGCCAGGCCGCATCGACGCGACCCCCGGGGGTGTTGATGTCGAGGATCGCGAAAGGCGCGCCGGCATCGGCCGCTTCCTCGAGGCTTCGCTTGACGAAGGGTCCGAGCCCTTTGTCGATCACCCCCTCGATGGGGATGCGGTAGACATCGGACTGGGCAAGCGCTGCCGTGGGAAGTAGACCAAGGGCCAGCGCCGCCAGGCAGAATGTCCGTAAAAAACGTCGCTGATGATCCATGGTCGTATTCCGTCGACGGGGCCCGAGCCTCGCGTAGTCGGCGGCCCGGGATTGCGTGCGCTGCAATGTGGTAACAAAGAAACCTAACACTCGCGCCATCGCCGCGCCAAGGACTGACAAACGCAGGTCTTTCAACACATGCTCGTCTGCCGAGAATACACCGAACGAAACGTACCTATTCGTCGCAGGTCAGCAGATGTCCTTCATTGCACCCGTCAACCCTAGGGCCTATCGTGCAGATCATTCTTACGGCCCAATGAACGCTGAGAGAGCGACGCTCCATGCCCCCAGCTTCAGCAGTTCTCTCGGGAACCCGAAGGAAGCGCAGGGTCCAATGAGAGAATCCCTCGGATCCAACGGCGCGGCGCGAGTCGGGTGGGCGAGCGTCTCGCTGCTTCTGGCTCTGATGGCTTGTGGGGAGGAAGAGCCGCCTCCGATCACGGTTCCTGACGGCGCCGCCTGGGGCGACATATTCCTCGAACCCTGCACGTACGAAGTTCCAGCGGCCTCGTACGAAGCCGAGTGCGGAACCTTCGTCGTGCCCGAAAACCGCTCGGATCCGGATTCCCGCCTGATCGTTCTACCCGTCACGCGAGTTCCGGCCACCGGGAGCGAGCCTGCCGAGCCGCTCTTCTATCTAGAAGGCGGACCGGGTGTGTCGAATACCTACTTCTCGCGTCTGGAGCGGCTGGTTGAGCGACACGACATCGTCCTGGTCGGGTACCGCGGCATCGACGGCTCCGTGGTCCTCGATTGCCCAGAGATCACACAGGCGTTCGAGAATATGCCCGATGACCTTCTCTCCGCCGCCTCGCTGACGACCATCGCAGACGCTTACGCCAGATGCGGAGAGCGCTTGCACGACGAGGGCGTGGATACGGACGGCTACACGATGATGGAAGTCGTCGACGACATGGAGGAAGCGCGTATTGCTTTGGGCTACGAGCGCATCCACTTGCTCAGCGAGAGCTACGGAACGCGACTCGCGCTAATCTACGCCTGGAGGTACCCTCAGAGTATTCATCGCTCGGTCATGATCGGCGTGAACCCACCCGGCCATTTCGTCTGGAACCCGGACGTCATCGACCGCCAGCTCGAATACTACTCAGAGCTTTGCGACCGGGACTTGGAATGCAGATCCCGGACGGACGATCTGGCTGAGACGATGCGCGAAGTGGCTCGCAACATGCCCGCACGTTGGCTCGTTTTCCCAATTAAGCGCGACAACGTTTTGGCTGGGACCTTCATGTTGCTGTACCATACGGCAACGGCTCGGGCAATCTTCGACACCTGGCTGGCCGCGGCGGACGGTGACTACAGTGGATTTGCACTGCTTTCGAAGACGATCGATTTGATGCTTCCCAACGCCAGCGTGTGGGGCGAATCGGCGGCCAAGGCGACCAGCGCAGACTACGCGATCGAACCCGGGCGCGACTACGTCGCGGAGATGAGCCCGCCCCATTCCATTATCGGCTCCCCGGCTTCGGCTCTCGGGTGGGGCGCGGCTGCGGGCTGGCCCTCCAAGTTGATCCCAGGGGAATACAGGCAGGTCCAACCCTCGGACGTGGAAACGCTGCTGATCAGCGGCAGCGTCGACTTCTCCACGCCGGCCGAGGCGGCGACAGAAGAACTTTTGCCGCACCTGACGAACGGACACCAAGTCATCCTGCGCGAGTTCGGCCACACCGGTGATGTTTGGACGCTGCAGCCGGAAGCAACCAAGCAACTTCTCGTCTCGTACTTCGACACCGGTACGGTGGATGAGTCGCTCTTCGCCTATCAACCGATGGATTTCCACGTGGGGCTTGGTCTGCCCGACATCGCCAAGTTGATTGTGATCGGGTTTGTCGTGTCGGTACTGGTCGTCGCCGTCGTAATGTGGCTAGTCTATCGCCTCATTCGTAAACGGCGGAAGAAGAAGCCCGTGATCTTGTAGATAAGGGACGCAGAGTGATGAAGATACGAAGCATCGATGTCTTTCAGGTCGATCTTCCCCTCCACGAGGGCAGCTACAACTGGTCGGGCGGCAAGTCGGTCCAGGTATTCGACAGTACCATCGTCCGCATCGAAACAGCCGACGGAATAGCAGGTCACGGCGAGGTGTGCCCCCTCGGACCGTTCTACCTGCCTTCCTACGCCGCGGGCGCACGAACCGGGATCGCCGAGTTGGCGCCGTACTTGATAGGGGAGGACCCGACTCAGCTGGGGAGGCTCAACCGTCTCATGGACGCTGCGCTGCGAGGCCATCCCTACGTGAAATCGGCCATCGACATGGCGTGTTGGGATATTCTGGGCAAGGTGACGGGTCAACCGGTGTGCCATCTGCTCGGCGGACGCTACGGCGACGACTTTCCGCTGTATCGCGCCATCTCGCAGGAAGCGCCCGACGCGATGGCCGAAAAGGTCTCAGGCTATCGCGCTGAGGGCTACCGCAAGTTCCAGCTCAAGGTGGGAGCCGATCCCGAGACCGACATTCGACGGATCCGCAAAGCCGCTGCACAACTCGAAGAGGGCGACGTGCTGATCGCCGACGCCAACACCGGCTGGTTGATGAAAGACGCAGCGCGCGTGGTCCGGGCCGTGCAAGACGTCGACGTGTATATCGAACAGCCCTGCGAATCCTACGAGGAGTGCCTTTCGATCCGCCGGCGCACAAACCATCCCTTCGTCCTTGACGAATCCATCGATGGAGTCGAGCCGTTGCTGCGCGGTCACACCGATCTCGCGATGGATGCGGTCAATTTGAAGATCAGCAAGTTCGGTGGTTTGACCAAAACGCGGCTGGCCCGCGACCTGTGCGTATCGCTGGGTATCGCCATGACCATCGAGGACAGCTGGGGCGGCGACATCACCACGGCTGGAATCGCCCACCTGGCCCACAGCACGCCGCCCGATTTCCTGTTCACCGCCACTGACTTCAACAGCTACGTCACGGTGAGCACCGCCGAGGGAGCCCCACAGCGCGTTGGCGGTCGGATGGCGGCGGCGACGAGCCCCGGCCTGGGGATCGAGCCGCGGGCTGAAGTGCTGGGCGAGCCCGTCTTCCGGCAGGCCTAACTGGCGCTTCGCTTGACAGTTAGCGCATCCCCCGGATAGGTTGGTCGATCGAGCGTTCGACCTACCGACAGCCTAGGAGTGACCTGCGCCATGGCAACACGGGGGAGCATGGCCGAGAAGGCGCCATCCGTATCGTCGGAGCACGAGGAGAAGCTCGGCCGCCTGTTGACCGTAGCCGCCGAGATATTCGCTGAGAAGGGCTATCACCATGCCTCGATCCGCGACTTGTCCCGACGAGCCGGAGTCAGTCTTTCCGGATTGTACTACTACTTCAGCAGCAAAGAGGAGCTCCTGTTCATGATCCAGGACAGGAGTCTCCGTAACGTGCTGGCGGAGCTGGACGTCAAGCTAAGGGGAATCGACAGCCCGGAAGAGAAGCTCCGCGTCCTGGTGCGTAACCATGTAGGTTTCTTTGCCCACAACATGGCGGCGATGCGGGTCTTGACCCACGAGTACGACTCGCTGGAGGGTGAGTATCGTACGAAGATCCGCAACCTGCGTTTACGCTACTCAAATTTGTGTACCGAGATACTCAGGGATGTTCGCCGCTTCAGCGGCGGGGGCGACATCGTCCCGCTGAATGTGGCGACGTTCGGCCTTTTCGGAATGATGAACTGGATCTACGCCTGGTATCGACCGGGCAGCAGCGTGTCCGTCGACCGGCTTGCCGACCACCTGTACAGACTGTTTGTCAGCGGCTTCATCGGCCGCAGCGGAACGCCTGCCGCAAAGCGAGCCGGATAAGCAATCGCTCTCAACCATCGAAAGCTGGAGGAAAGGAATGAGCAACCTCGTGGAGTATAAGGTCCAGGATGGGATCGGCATCATGGAGCTGAACGACCCCCCGGCCAATACTTACACCTATGAGATGATGCGCGAATTGGACGAAGCGATCCTGAAGGCCCGCTTCGACGAGAACGTGCACGTTATCGTTATTCGTGGCGCCGGTGAGAAGTTCTTCTGCGCGGGCGCCGACATCAACATGCTTCAACAAGCTGACCCGTACTTCAAGTACTTCTTCTGCCTGCACGCCAACGAAACATTGAATCGACTGGAGCAGACGCCGAAGCTGGTGATCGCCGCGCTCAACGGGCACACCGTAGGCGGCGGCCTCGAGATCGCTCTGGCCGCCGATCTGCGGCTCGCGAAGAAAGGCGGCGGTAAAATCGGCCTCCCGGAGGTGGCTCTCGGGGTACTGCCCGGAACGGGTGGGACCCAACGCCTGGGCCGTGTGCTTGGCAAGTCGAAGGCCATTGAGCTGATGGCTACCGGCCAGACTTTCGACTTTGAGGTCGGAGAGCAGCTGGGACTCGTGAATCAGATCTTCGAAGCGGACAACTTCTGGTCCGACGTGCTCGAGTACGCCAGTCAGTTCGTTCCGCCCAACAAGGCCTCGAAGGCCGTGGGCCGGATAAAGCGTGCGGTGTGCAGCGGCGTGGAGGTCCCGTTCAGCGAGGGACTGGCGATGGAGCGTGAGATGCAGCAGCAGCTGTTCGAGTCGCAAGACGCGAGAGAGGGTCTGGCGGCGTATCTGGAGAAGAGGAAGGCCGAGTTTTCGGGCAAGTGATGTTGCACGGGTAAGAAAGTGATTAGTGATTAGTAATTGGTGATTAGAAACTCCCAATTACTAATCACCAATTACTACTTACTACTTACTTCCAGAAGAAGCATGGAATCCGAATTGCAGACACAGTTGTTCATCGACGGCGAGTTCGTCGACTCAGCGAGTTCGTCAACGTTTGTCGTCGAGAATCCGGCGGAGGCCGCGGCGCTGGCGGACGTCGCAGAGGCACGCGAAGAAGACATCGATCGTGCCGTGAAGGCGGCGAAGCGTGCCTTCGAGTCCGATTGGTGGCAGCATATGCCGGCCCGCGATCGTGGTTTACTGCTTTACAGGCTGGCCGACCTTGTAGAAGAGAACGTCGACGAGATCGCAAAGATAGAGACGCTGCAGAACGGGAAGCCCTATTTCGAATCGCGCCAAATCGATCTTCCCGAACTTATCGCCGTGCTTCGATACTATGCCGGCTGGGCTGACAAGATCCACGGCGAAACGATCCCGGCCGCGGGCCCCCTGTTCAACTACACGCGCCGCGAGCCGTTGGGCGTGGTCGGTGCCATCGTACCCTGGAATTTCCCGCTGCTGCTTGCGGTGTGGAAGATCGCCCCTGCCCTGGCCTGCGGTAACACGGTCGTGCTGAAGCCGGCGGAAGAGACGCCGCTCACCGCGCTCAAGTTGGCCGAGTTGGCATCGAAGGCCGGGTTCCCGGCGGGCGTTCTCAACGTGCTTCCCGGTTTCGGGCCCACGGCGGGAGCGGCGCTGGTCCGTCATCCCGACGTGGATAAGATCGCGTTCACCGGATCGACCGAGGTCGGGCAGCTGATCATGCGTGAGGCTGCGACGACGCTCAAGCACGTCACGCTGGAGCTGGGTGGGAAGTCGCCCAACATCGTTTTCGCCGATGCCGATCTGAAAGCGGCTGCCCGAGGTGTGAATACGGGGATCTTCTACGGCAAAGGCGAGGTCTGTGCGGCGGGCTCGCGGTTGTTGGTGGAAGCGAGCGTCCACGACGAGTTCGTGGAGCAGTTGGTCGATCGCGCGAAGAAGATGACACCCGGCGATCCTTTCGATAAGGGTACGCGTCTCGGCGCCATCGTATCCGAGAAACAACTCGAACGAGTCATCGGATACGTCGAAAAAGGAAAAGCCGACGGTGCGCGGTTGCGGACCGGCGGCAACCGAATCGATCGACCCGGCTATTTCATCGAGGCTACGGTATTCGATGAGGTGAAACCGGGCATGACCATCGCCGAAGAAGAGATCTTCGGTCCGGTCCTGGCGACGATGAGCTTCGAAGATGTGGATGAGGCCATCGCGCTTGGGAACCAGACGATCTATGGCCTCGCGGCCGGCGTATGGACGAGCGATGTGAAGAAAGCACACAGGGTGGCCCACGGGCTGAAGGCCGGGACGGTCTGGGTCAACACCTACAACCGCTACGATCCGACGACCCCGTTCGGTGGATACAAGCAGAGCGGTTTCGGTCGCGACCTGGGAATGTACGCACTCGACGGCTACACCCAGATCAAGAGCGTCTGGATCGACCTCAGCTAAATCATGTCGAAGGCAATCGGACCCCGGGACGCACTGATCATCGATGCTGTCCGTACGCCCGTCGGGCGGCACGGTGGAGCGCTGGCCAGTGTTCGACCGGACGACCTGCTGGCCATGGCGATCAAAGCTCTGGTGGAGCGCACGAACGTCCTCACCGACCAGGTCGAGGACGTGATCATGGGGTGCACCAATCAGGCGGGCGAGGACAATCGCAACGTAGCACGGATGTCATCCCTGTTGGCAGGCCTTCCGGTCGAGGTCGCCGGACAAACTGTAAACCGTCTCTGCGGCTCCGGTCTGCAGGCGATCGTAAGCGCGGGACATGCGATCGCCGCGGGTGAGGGCGACATGTTCATCGCCGGCGGCGTCGAGAGCATGTCTCGAGCACCCTTCGTCATGCTGAAGCCCGAGCAAGCATACTCGCGGGGTCGCCCGAAGCTGGAGGATAGCGTCCTGGGCTGGCGCTTCGTCAATCCGAACATGCCTGACGAATGGACCATCTCGTTGGGCGAGACCGCCGAGGTGGTCGCCGAGCGGTACGGGGTTTCGAGAGAGGAACAGGATCGGATCGGCCTGGACAGCCAGCGACGCGCGGCAGCCGCAATCGAGTCGGGTCGCTTCGCTGACGAGATCGTGCCGGTGGAGGTGCCGCAAAGGAAGAAACCGCCGTTGGTGTTTGACACTGACGAACATCCTCGCCCGGATGTGAGCGAAGAGCGGTTGGCCGGGCTGAGACCCGCTTTCAAGGACGGCGGCACGGTAACCGCCGGCAACGCGTCGGGGCTTAACGACGGTGCGGCTGCGCTTCTGGTCGTGAGTCGTGAGAAAGCCGAAGAGCTGGGGCTGTCGGCGATGGCCCGGATCGTCGGGTCCGCCGTGGCCGGAGTCGAGCCGGACTGCATGGGCATCGGTCCGATTCCCGCCACTCGCAAGGCGTTGGAGCGAACGGGACTGAGCATCGAAGAGATCGATCTGGTTGAGCTCAACGAGGCGTTCGCCGCTCAGGCCGCCGCCTGCATCGCCGAACTGGGTCTCGATTGGGAGAAGACGAACGTGAACGGCGGGGCCATAGCGCTGGGGCATCCGTTGGGGTGTACAGGTGCTCGACTGATGACGTCGCTGGTGCATGAACTGCGGAGGCGAGGCGGGCGTTACGGTCTGTGTACGATGTGTATTGGTGTTGGACAGGGGATCTCTACCCTCGTGGAGCGGGCCGAGTGAGGATTGATCCTACTCGCGATCCTAATCGAGATCGTGATGTTGTGGTCTGGAGTACGATGACGAGCACGAGTACGAGTAGGAACAACTGCGGAGTACCGGATGGCGTCTGGCATAGGTAAAGAGGTGTTTCGGCGGAGGATCCCGCAGGTCGTGGGGCTCTATCTGGCTGCGGGGTGGGCGGTGCTCGAGTTCACCGATTGGCTGGTGAACCGCTATCTCCTATCGCCCCACCTCATCGACTTCGCCCTGCTGGCCTGGGGGCTGATGATACCCACAGTCCTGGTATTGGCGTGGTTTCATGGTGCGCCGGGCCGAGATGAATGGACCCGGGTCGAGAAGTACGGTATTCCCGCCAACCTCGCTGCTGCCGCCCTCATCCTCATCGCAGTGTTCGGTGGGAAGGACCTGGGAGCCACAACGACATCTGTGACGGTCCAGGACGCGGATACCGGTGAGACGGTGGAGCGCACGATACCGAAGACCGAGTTTCGCAAGAGCCTGGTCGCTTACCCCTTCGACAACATTTCGGGCGACTCGGCTTTGAACTGGCTCCAGTACGGTGTGCCCTGGGGGCTCGAGGCCGATCTCGAGCAAGATCTGTTCATCGATATCCGTGACACGCAGTTGGTGTTCCGGCGCTTGCGGGAGGAGGGCATCGAGGACGGGTTGAGCGTTCCCATCGGCCTGAAGCGCGAGATCGCCGACATCCTGAACCTGGACAGTTTCGTCACCGGAACGGTTGCAAGCGAGTCCGGCGAGATCGTCGTCACGGCCACGATATACGAGACGCGGCGCGGTCGCAAAATCAGCGAGAGAACTTTTAGCGGGGACGATATCTTCGCGATCGTTGATGAAATGGCCGTCCAGGTCAAACGTGACCTCGAGCTTCCGGAACAGCACATCGAAGACGCGACCGACCTTCCGATCTCCGAGATCGCAACCTCCTCGATAAAGGCGTACCGATCTTTCGTCGACGGCGCGTACCACGTTGTGGTCGGGACCGATTTCGCAATCGGCTTGGAACAGCTTACCGAAGCCGTGGTTGAAGACCCTCAGTTTGCCATGGCGCACGTGGCTCGTTTCTCGGCGCTGATCTCGCTGAACGACATCGAGACCGCGAAACAAGCGCTTCAGGAGGCGATGCGAACCCTCTACAAGCTTCCGGAGCGGAGTCAATTCGAGATCAAGGTGGTCTACAACTGGTTAATCAGGCAGGACATCGATAGAGCGCTGACCGCCGCGGGCATGTACGCCGAGCTTTACCCGCAAGACATCGCCGCCCATCGGATGCTGGCCCAGTTCCATGGTATTAAGGGAAACAACGAAAGAGCGATCGCTGCGCTGGAACGAATCCTCGAGCTCGATCCGGGTCGGGTCGACGCACTGATCGGTATTGGGCAGTTACACGAATCGACCGGCGACTTTGAAATAGCCCGAGACTATTACAGACAGTATGCAAGTGCTGCACCCTCTGACCCTCAGGCCTTCATCATTTTGGGCAACCTGGAAAGACAACTCGGTGACCTCCAGGCAGCCGAAGAGCAGTACGAGAAGGCTCTGGTCGTTGATCCGGACAACGTGGTGGCGTTGATCCGCCTGGCGAGCTTGGCGGGAGATCAAGGAGGTTTCGAAGAGGCGTTGAGAGGCTACGATGAAGCCTTGGCCGTAAGCGTCACCGCAGAGCAGCGATCCTTGGTATATCAGGCCGTGCAGTCGCATCACGAAATGCGGGGCCAGCCGAACAAAGCCGTCGAAGTCATGCACCGCCGTTGGGTCGAGATGGAGGCAGCCATAGGTCCGTTCAACGCGTTGCAGCAAAAACTCCAGGACTTGGGGACCTACGTGGCCGCCGGGGACACCAACACCGCTCGCGACAGCCTCGCTTCATTCGCGAGCCAGCTGTCGCCTCCGTTCGACGTACTCGTCCCGCTGGGTGAGGTGGACATCTACCTGGAACTGGAGGACGCGGACTCGATCGAGGCGACGATCCCTCGACTCGAACGGTTTATGGACGCCTTTGGCCTGGCGGAGATGAGGCCCATGATCATCGCAACGCAAGGTCGCGTTCTGGAGCTTCGCGGCGAATGTCAGGAAGCGATCGTCAGTTACAGGCGGGCCTTGGAACTCTCGCCGCGGAGCATTGGCTACAACACCCGGATCGGCCGTTGCCAAAGAGAGATCGGCCAGATGCCGGAAGCCGAGCGATACCTGAAGCTGGTACTCGCCGTCTACCCGTTTAGCCCGACGGCCAACTACGAACTGGCCCTTGTCTACGCGGAAATGGGTGATCGCGACAGGGCCGTGGAGCATCTGCAAACTGCTGTTGACGTGTGGGCGGAGGCTGAACCGGTATTCCAGCCGGCGCGGGACGCACGCGACAAGCTCACCGAGCTCAGCGGCGCCGCATAGAGCAAAGGCCGGCCACGAATGGCCGGCCTCTAGTTCTTTGAGAAGGTACTCGTCGCGTTCTACATCCTTTCGATGATCGCCTCACCGAACCCGGAACACGACAGCTCGTTGACGTCCTCGCGACCTTCGCGAACCATCAAGCGGGCGAGGTCGTAGGTCACCTGCCCTTCCACAATCGACTTCTCCATACCACTGATGATCATGTCGGCCGCTTCGTTCCAGCCCATGTGGTTGAGCATCATCACCGCCGAGAGGATGAGCGATCCCGGGTTCACTTTATCCATGCCCGTATACTTGGGCGCCGTCCCGTGGGTGGCCTCGAACAGTGCGACCTCGTCCGACATGTTGGCCCCGGGGCCAAGCCCGAGCCCACCGACTAAGGCGATGGCTGCGTCGGACAGGTAGTCACCGTTCAGATTGGGCAAAGCAAACACGGCATACTCGTCCGGCCGCGTCTGAATCTGTTGGAAAATCGAGTCGGCGATGCGGTCCTTCATGAGAATGTAACCGTTGGGCATCTTGCCATCATATTCGTCCCAGAGCTTCTTCTCCGAGATCGTGATGTCGCCGAACTCTTTCTCCGCCAGCTCGTAGCCCCACTTGGCAAACGAGCCCTCGGTGAACTTCATGATGTTGCCTTTGTGCACGAGGGTCACCGAGGGGAGGCTCTGAGCCTCGGCCCACTGTAGCGCCTTTCGCACGATGCGCTCGGTCCCGAAGACCGAGATAGGCTTCACCCCGATGCCCGAGTCGCTGCGGATTTCGCGACCCGTCTTGGTTTTGATCAGGTCGATGATGTCCTTAGCCATCTCGCTGCCGGCCTCGTAATCGTAACCGGCATATACGTCCTCGGTGTTCTCTCTGAAGATGACGAAGTTCACCTTATCGGCGTATTTGTTCGGCGCCGGCACGCCCTCGAAGTAACGGATCGGCCGTACGCAGGCGAACAGATCGAGGTGCTGGCGGAAGCGGACGTTGATCGAGCGGAATCGCTCGCACACACCGTCGTCCTTGCCGCAGGCGTCGCAGGTGCCGTCGTGGTACTGCTGATGTGCGCAGTGCAGGCACACGTGTGTCTCTTCGCCGATGGGTGTCGTGAACGGGCCCTTGATGGCGATCCGCAAGTAGCGGATGGCATCGACCGTCTCGTCGGGAAACTCGCTGCCGTAGTGATGCAGCCCCTCGAGGCCCGCATAGAGCGGGCACCAGGCGACTGAACGCTTACCGCCGTACGCCTTCGCCACTGCCGAGTCTACGACCTTGGTCATCACCGGGGTGATGTCCAGACCGATCCCGTCCCCACGCAGCACGCCGATGACGGGGTTGTCGCCTATGATCAGCTTGCCGCCCTCGTACCCAATAAGATCGCCCTCGGGGATCTTGACTTCCTTGAAGTCCATCGTGGCATTCCCTTTGTGTGGTTTGGATTTCGCAGCTGGGGCAGGATCGCGCCGCATGATAAGCCAACCTCAGGCGCTAGACAAGTTCCGGAGCTATTCGGACCTCTTCAATTCCCTATCTTCTGCGAAAGTACGTGTTTGGACCCAATTGGAGCCGGTCGCCCTCGAGCGCCATCGTCACGACTGTCTGTCCAAACTGCCCCTTCAGGACCAGCTTTCCGTCGATCACGCTGTACGTCCCGCGGTTGAACTCACGACTGGTCGGCGCGATGGCCTCGGCAGCCCCCCGTGCCTCGGCGGCCAGATAGATCGCCGATTTCCAGACGAAGGTCGCTCCATCGAACTCGAACAGATCATCGATCCCACGCGTCCCCTGTTCGGGAGAGGGTGCGTCGGGAGGGCGCCCAGCACGATAGTTGGCCCAAGTTCCGCTCAAGGCAGCCACCGTCTCGACATCGATCGCGGGCGGTCGTGCCTGAACCGTGAGGGCCATCTCCTCAAGCCTCACCTTAACGGTGCCGAACTGGTCGGGCTTCGCTAGGCCGAGCAGGACCACGCCCGTCTCATAGGGTGTGAAGAGCGCGATCACCTGCGCGCGCACCGGCTCGAGGGACCGAGTCTGGCCATCGTACACGGCAACAACGGCATCGAAGCCGCCGATTTCGGTCTCTGTGGGCCCCTCAACGGGCTCGCCCGCCAGCCGCGCGGCCGTGGCAAACGCCTCGAGGTCTCTCTCCACGTCGGCCATGCCGTCGTAGAAGCCGGGCGCGATGAAGATCGAGCCGGGCTCTTCCTGTGAACTCAGTACGTGCATACGCCCCGGCATTTGACCGAGGATCCAAGTCGGTGGAATCTGGTACTCGATTTCCCAACCCTGGAAGGCCCGAGATTCCTGTGCCGACGAGGCCGCCGGTCGAGTCAATGTCGCGCCACTAGCCGCGACGCTGCCCAGTATCATGAGTGATAGCCAGCTTCGCACCGATCCAGTCTCCTTTCCTCAAGTGACAATCATGCGCGCTGGGAAGTCCGGCAGCAAGCGTTGCTCGCGAGGTCTTGCCCGGCGCTACGGCGACCGGCATCCTATGGGGCCGGTCGAGAGAGTGACAAGTGATTAGTGATTAGTGATTAGTGATTGGTGATTGGTGATTGGTTACTAGTACTTGGTCACTGGTCGGTGGGTGAATGCTCTGCCAGGGTTTGGCCAAGGAAAGCGGTTGGGCACAGGGTGTCGAGTCTGATCGCATCAGTGGAGCGAACTTGGATTACGCTGACATAACAGTCGAAGTCGCCGACGGGGCGGCGACCGTGACATTGAATCGACCGGAGACGCTGAACGCCTTCGCCAACCAGATGCGTCAGGAGCTGGCGGCTGCGATAGCCGAGTTGGGTGAAAGAGACGACGTGCGTGTCATCGTGATCACCGGGGCGGGCAGAGGTTTTTGTGCCGGGGCTGATGTGACGGCGACGAAGCAGGTGGTCGACGACCGCGATGAGCAGGCTATGAGAGACCTGATCCAGGCCGGTCGCGATGTGGTGACGGCTATCCGTAAGGCACCTCAGCCCGTGGTCGCGTCGGTGAACGGGCCGGCGGCAGGCGCCGGGGCCAGCCTCGCCCTTGCCTGTGACATCCGCATAGCCAGTGAGCGCGCCTCGTTCGGCCAGACGTTCAATCGCGTGGGTCTGCACCCCGACTGGGGTGGAACGTTCTTCCTGCCGCGACTGGTGGGAACGGCGGCTGCCGCCGAACTGGTCTTCAGCGGCGCGATGGTACCCGCTGAGGAGGCTCGCCGACTCGGTATTTTCAACCGCGTAGTGCCGCACGAAGAGTTGGCCAAGGAGACGGAGCAGCTGGCGCGGAGCTTAGCCGCAAAGCCGAGACTTTCGCTGAAGCTCGCGAAACAGGCGATCAACCGCAGCCTGGGCGCCAACCTGGAGGAGATGCTGGACTTCGAAGAGGAAGCACAGATCCGCTGCGCGTTCTCTGACGACGGTGTGGAGGGGCTCACGGCGTTCGTCGAGAAGCGCGAACCGAGATTCGGAAGGAGACGATGAGCCAGCACGACATCAAGCATGTAGGCGTCGTCGGAGCAGGCACCATGGGTCACGGCATCGCGCAGGTCGCCGCGATGGCGGGATACTCGGTGAAGGTGTTTGACGTTGAGCAGGCGTTCCTGGACCAGGCGGTCGAGCGCATCCGCGGAAACCTCGATAAGGGTGTGGAGATCGGAAAGGTAGAGCCGAACGCGCGCGACGCTGCGCTAGCAGCGATCTCTACAACCGTCGACCTGAGCGAGCTGGCGGATGGAGCCGACCTGATCATCGAAGCCGCACCTGAGGACCCCAAGCTCAAGGCGGACATCTTCTCGACACTCGATGCCTCGGCTCCGCCCCATGCGATTTTGGCATCGAACACGTCGTCGCTGAGCATCACCCGACTCGCCGAATCCACTGGGCGGCCGGCTCAAGTCTTGGGCATGCACTTCTTCAACCCGGTCCATATCATGAAGCTGCTGGAGATCGTGAGGACCGAGGTCAGCGAAGATCGGGTGATCGACGCTGCCCGCGCGGTCGGCGAAGCTATGGGCAAAACACCCATCGTCGTGAAGGATTCACCAGGTTTCGCCACGAGTCGCCTCGGCCTGACTTTGGGCCTCGAGGCGACGCGCATGCTGGACGAGGGCATCGCTTCACCAGAGGATATCGACACCGCCATGGAGTTGGGGTACGGCCACCCCATGGGACCGTTCAAGCTGGCTGACCTGGTCGGCCTCGATGTGAGGCTCGCCATTTCGGAGTACCTGTACAGCGAAACCGGCAGCGAGCGGTTCAAGCCGTCGGAGACTCTCAGACGGCTGGTCGCGGAAGGCAAGCTGGGGGTGAAGACCGGCGAAGGCTTTTACAAGTGGGACAAGGAATAGGAAAAGGAGCACCAAGATGGCCGATGGAAACGTTGTTCTGATAGAGAAGTCGGGTCACGTCGCCACGATCACCATCAACCGCCCTGACAAATTAAACGCGCTCAACCCTGAAGTACGCGTCTCGATCGCCATGGCGCTGGAGCAACTGCGGCAGGATGACGAGGTCCGAGTCGGAATCCTCACGGGTGCCGGTGAGAAGGCGTTCATCGCTGGAGCGGACATAGCCGAGTTCAAAGGGAAGTCGGGGATAGAGGGCTATCGCTATATCCAGACCGGCGACATCTATTCGGCGATCGAGCGCTTTCCCAAGCCGATGATCGCAATGATCAACGGATTTTGTCTGGGCGGCGGTTGTGAGGTGGCGATGGCGTGCGACATCCGCATCGCGAGCGAGACTGCCAAGATGGGTCAACCGGAGACCAACCTGGGGCTGATCCCGGGGGGCGGTGGTACGCAGCGACTGCCGCGGCTGGTCGGCCAGGGGCGCGCCATGAAGCTGATTTACACCGGCGATATCATTGGGGCCGAAGAGGCAGAGAGGATCGGACTTGTCGACGAGGTCGTGCCGGCAGACGAGTTGCAGGAACGCACGATGGCCCTGGCCGGGAAGATTGCGGAGAAGAGCCCCATCGCATTGCAGGCCGTGAAGGAAACGGTTCGCGCTGCGTGGCAAATGCCACTGGATGCGGGACTCCGTTTCGAGAAGGAGTGGTTTGGATTGTTGTTTTCCACGGAGGATATGCAGGAGGGGGTGGCGGCTTTTCTCGAGAAGAGGAAGGCGGAAGTCAAGGGAAAATAGGGGGGGGAGATGAACATCGAACATCCAACATCGAAGTTCCAATTCCCAAGATGAGATGAACGCTTCAATATCGAATGCCGAATCCGAATCATGAAGTGAGGGCGCGTACAAGCTGCCCATCCTTCGTCGTTCTTATTCGATGTTCGATTGAGAACCACTATGCGAATTAGACTGGTCCCAACCCTGGCCGTGCTGTACTACGCGGCGATGATCTTTTTCGTGACGTATCCCGGGTATGTGCCATTCGATCGGGTTCGTCCTTTCGTGCTCGGCATGCCCTTTTCCTTGTTCTGGCAAGTCTGCTGGATCGTAGGCGCCGGACTCGTCTTGGGTGGTGTGTTCTTGTGGGAGAAGAAGGGACGCCGCGAGGCGAACGACAAGCCGGCGTCTGTTGAGGGTGGGGGCGACTGATGGAGCGCTGGGTCATCGTCACCCTGATCACGGCGAGCTACCTGGGGGTCTCGCTTTTCATCGGCTGGGTATCGGGCCGCAAGGCCAGCGACACCGTGACCGGGTACGTGGCGGGCGACCGGGACTTCGGTTTGCTGGTCATGTACTTCGTGATGGGCGCGATGATGTTCAGCGCCTTCGCGTTCTTGGGGACGCCGGGTTGGGCATACAGCCGAGGGGGCGCGGCGTTCTACGTTTTCTCGTACGGTTTGTTGGGATTCGCCCCCTGGTATTTCATGGGCCCGTGGGTCGCGCGTGTGGGTCGAAAGTTCGGCTACGTCACCCAAGCCGAATTGCTCTCCGATCGATTCAAGAGCGACCTGCTTTCCTGGCTCATAGCGGTGGTTTCGATCGTCGCTTTCATCCCGTACATCGCCCTCCAGATGAAGGGAGCCGGCATCGTCTTCAACGCGGTGACCGACGGGAAGGTGCCGATCTGGATCGGAGCGGCTGCGGCCTACTCCGTGGTCATGCTCTACGTCCTGAAGAGCGGTGTACTCGGCGTCGGGTGGACGAACACGTTCCAAGGGATCTTCATGCTGATCATCGCATGGGCCCTGGGGATCTGGTTGCCCAATCACCTCTACGGGGGCGTGGGTCCGATGTTCGAGCGGCTGGCGGAACTGCGGCCCGAGCTGCTCACCGCACCGGGGCTCGACTCGAGCGGAGCGCCCTGGGGATGGGGAGCATACTCGTCGGCGATCATCGTCAGTGCCATCGGTGTCACGATGTGGCCTCATCTGTTCATGAAGGCCTTCGCCGCGAAGAACGACAACACCATCAAACTGACGATGGTCTTCTATCCGACGTTTCTGTTGTTCCTACTGCCGCTCTACTTCATAGCGTTCGCCGGTGTCCTGTTCGATCCGAAGCCGGTGTCGGCGGACTTCATCCTTCCACATATGATCCTCAACACCAACGTGGCGCCCGTCGTGGTGGGGCTGTTCTGTGCGGGGGCGCTGGCGGCGAGCATGTCTACCGGCGACGCTATGCTGCACGCCGCCGCGTCGATCTATGTACAAGACTTTCACCGCAAGTTGTTCAACCGGGAACAGAGCGACCATAGCCGCCGGACGATGATCCGGGTCGTGGCTGTGATCGTGGGCATCGTCGCGTACTTCATAGCCGTAACCACTCAGATGTCGCTGGTCGCGCTGCTGCTGGCGGCCTACGGCGCGATCGTCCAACTCGCACCGATAACCGTGGCCGCCTTTTTCTGGAAGCGCTCCACCGCTGCCGGCGCGGTCGCCGGGTTGGTTTTGGGTTCGATCACGACGCTACTTCTGTACCTGAATCCCGAGCTTCGTCCTTTCGGCTTGCATGAAGGAATCGTGGGTCTCACGGTCAACTGCGCGGCGCTCGTTGTGTTCAGTCTGCTCACTCAGCCTGCCAATACCGGCCACGTCGAGGATTTCGTGGCGACGAGCAGGATCCCGGATGCCTAGAGTCTAGCAGGACGAAGTGACCCCGTTGGACAACTTCAATATGGTGCGCGGGCGCGGACGCGACGTCGACGACGACGGGTATTTAACGCGGGGCGGGCTTCGAGTGTCCTACACATAGCGGCGGTGAACGTCGTGAGTGATAGATACTCGGAGACTGATGGGAAACACTACACAGCAGAGCAGGATACAGGTCACGGCTTTGGCCCTGGCGATGGCAGCCCTCAGTTGCGGGCTGGGCGGCTGTGCCGCCAGGGCTACGCCGAACGGTATCCGGGCCGAAATGGCCGAACTTCGCGAGGTAGAGCGGGACCTGCGAGACGAGATCGCGGCGCTGCGATCCGACGTAGCGAGGCTCACCGCCGCCTTCGAGGCCGCCGCAGCGGCCGACATTCTCCCAGAGCCACGATCTCCACTCGACGAGCCGATGCGGCCGCCCTCAGCCGTTCCGACCCCCAATGCAGCCATCGCAGTGTTGCTGGACGACTATCGAGTAGCGCTGGAGCGCGAGGACCTGCAGGCGCTGCGAAAGATCTACGGATGCGAGCCTCCCTCGGACGACCTTCGCTACCTGAAACTCTGGTTCGATCGCACGGACGAACTCGACGTCAGTATGGCTTCTCCCCACATCGAAGTCGGAAACGGGAATGCTCTGGCCGTGGTGGAGCAGACGATGACTTATACTCTCGCTCCGATACAGCAGCGTCGGACCGTGAGTGTGACGATTCGAATGGAGTTCGTGCGACGAGATGACGGTTGGCAGCTGGCGAACCTAGAACCGCGACTCTGAGCCTTCCTCGTAGAGGACCCGACTCCGCTCGAAGAGAAGCTGAGAGGATCGCTCCAGTCCCAAGAACAGTCGGTCTGTTGTCATTCCCTCGAGCGGCCTGTCGATAGCGGCGAAGCCTGGACCGAGTCCACCGAGAAGTAATGGCGAGTGAGTGATGAGCAGCTCGTGCACCAATCGATGGCTGAGGGCCATGCCCATCAATCTTGGTCCGCCTTCAAATCCGACCGTCACGATTCCTCGTCGCCACAGCTCGTGCCACATTTCCGGCAGAGGCGACTCGGTGTTGAGAACGGTCACGTCCTCGGTGAGTGTCTTCAGTTGTGCGACCTTCTCGGCGGCGGCTCCCGTTACGAACAACGCCGTCTTGATCTCCTCGTCTTGAAACACGGGGAGATCTTCCGGGAAGTCTCCAGAAGCAGAAAAGAGCACGTTCAGGGGGGCAACGTTGCCTTTGACCGTCTTGCGTCGAACCACCAACTCTGGGAGAAGCGGCGCTCCAATGCTGCGATCGGCCCGTAACGTGCCACCCCCTATGAGGAAGGCGTCGACGGTAGCCCGCAACTCGAGTTGGCCGAACCGATCTGCGGGGTTGCCGGCCATGCGCCCGACGCCACCCTCCAGTCCATCGATGACCCGGCCATCCCGAGACTGAATGAAGAGGCCGTACGTATACGGGACCTGAGCGTGATCGGCTCTCTCCAAGCCTCCTTCATCTGGGGAGAGGTCGCCCCAGATCGTCGTGCGACCCTCTCTCAAGAGCACATCGTCGATCTTGTTGTATAGAACCTCGATTGGCTCGAAAGCCTGGTCGTGACTATTCATCGACTATCCAGATCCATGCGCATTTTCACGCGCGCTTCGTCAGACGCTGTGTGTAATTGGGGGAGTCTTCTTTCAGGCGAGCACTGAAAGATAGACAGGGGGTTCTGTGATTGGCAACCGCGTGGCTTCGAAGGCGGCTTTAGGCGCCACGTGGGCCGATGTATTCGCGCCGGAATTGATGATGCGCCCTTGCCTGTTCCGTGGTCCCCAAGCCGTGCGTCGTTCCGCCAACCACCCAAATGACATCGTCTGCCAGGGCCATCAAATCGTCGACGTCGTGCCCGGTGACGACGATCGCACACCCTTCCGCAGACATCTCGCGCAGCACTCTGTTGATGTAAGGGCGGTCCTTGGGCTCGATCTCGGTGAGCGGCTCATCCAGGATCAGGCAACGAGGGTTTCTCGTCCCGGCCATCGCCAATTCGACTCGCTTCCGCTCACCACCGGATAGCGTGACGAGGGGGCGATCCAGCACGTGGGCGACACCCAGGCGCTCCAACCACTCCTCGGTATCCGAAGTCTCGAAACGGTCAGCGACAAGCCGCACCTGCTTACCGATGCGCAGGCGCCGGGAGAGCAATCCACGATCGGGGACGTAGAAAAGGCCCAATCGAGACAGCCTATGAAGCTGCGGCCTCAGATAGCTACGACCGTCGTAGCGCACCATTCCGTGGTTCGCCCTCAGCAGGCCCAGCGCGCAGCGAATCAGCGTCGTCTTCCCCGATCCATTCAGCCCAAAGAGCACAGTGATGACGCCGGGCCTCGCCCACATTGTGGCGGACTTGAGCACGCTCTTGCCCCAGAAGGACTTGCCGATTGAGTCGGCCAGGAACAGGTAGTCGTGCGAGGTGCGCGTCATACTCCGGGGCCCAAGAGCATGCGACCCACCACGCCCGCCGCGATCTCCAAGGCGATGACTGGAACGGCGGCGACGGTGTAGGTCGTCAACTGAGAAACGCCAAGATTGCCCAGCAGAACATCTTCGTGACTCCAGCGAATCTCGACGCGTAGCAGTGCGAGCACGACAATGACGATGAGGGCCGCAACTCGCGGCACCGGCACGAGGAGTCCAAACGCAGCGAGCGCCGCCCGGACGAGGAACCACAAGGTCGAGGCCTTGAGGACGATGCGTCGGACGATGCGGAGCTTCGCTACGAGCCTTCTATGCACCCGCCCAAACCAGCGCTGCCCCGAGGGCTACTGCGGTGCGCGCCCACACCCTG
>Ga0209536_100005233_pt1 | contig 20270 bp, 14 predicted proteins | sample DeeMarSeWOR28_12_FD_187461 | JGI IMG/M metagenome (GOLD analysis project Ga0209536, IMG submission 187461) | Marine sediment microbial communities from White Oak River estuary, North Carolina - WOR-2-8_12 (SPAdes) (version 2) | ecosystem: Environmental > Aquatic > Marine > Intertidal zone >...
CTGCGAGTGACGCTGCAGGACGGCGCCAGCCGCAACTATTTCATTGACCAGCAAAGCGGGCTGACCGCACGCACTCGCGATCGCCGAGCCTTTCATCCAGGAGTTGATCCCACCTTGGTCACCATCGAGACGCGATATTCCGACCCGACCCGAATCGATGGTCTGCTGCTCTATCGCCGCAGCGACAACGTCAACCTGGATAGCGGCGAATGGCTGGGCACAACCGAAGTGCTTGGTGTCGAACACAACGTGGAGTTGCCGGACGACTACTTTGCCAGCGATAGGTAGGGCCGGATTCATTCGGCCCTACCTATCATGTCCCCCAGCGGGAGGCCACGGAGGAATGGACCTTATCTGACGCGGCGAACGGTCACCGTGGCGACAGGATTACGCCAGTCAAACATTTCGGGTGCCAGATCGCCGATGCCGTGGATACCGTTGGCGACGTGCACAAACCCTTCACCATCGTCCATCGGCGACAGGCCCGCGCCCATGCAGTGAGGGCCGGGGATGTTGGCGCAAAGCTCGTCATTAGTCTCCGTACCCGCATCGTAAGCGCGCACAAACGTGGTCGTCGCACGCTTGGGTAGCGGCATCGAATCGAGGGCGACGAAGGTATCGTGGGTCGGGATCAGCATTGCGGCGAAACTCAGGCGGTTGAAGCGGCCACTGACTTCCACCTCGATGGTCGCTGACTCTCCGGGACCCAAAAGCGCACCATTGGTCGCGGTGTGTTGCACCAGCCCGGGTAAAGTCGCCAGCAGGTCATCCAGCGGCCCGATGTTCCCGCTTTCGGCCAGGATGCCCAGTTCCTCAATGGCTGGCTGGCCCAGTTCGAAGAAAGCGATGTCGCTGCTGTGCGTCGCAGCCAACACGGGTGTGAAGGTCTGACCGGCGGTGATGTTGGTGATGGTCACCGCGTAGGTCTTGCTTTCCTCTGCAAAGGCGCCGGCGCTGGCCAGCAATAGCGTACTCAAAACCATGGCTTTCGATTTCATCTTGAAATACTCCTGTTCAGTTTGAATGCACGGATCTTCTCAGTCCGCCAGACCATTTTGATCAACAGGATTCACGCGCCTATCACGGCAGCAGATGCCTTGGCCCTGCACAGAAACCCGCCTAGGTTACTGTAAATAAATGTTTTTTATGATCAGAAGGAATTTCGCCGTGATACTTTCGTTAGATTTCTGGTCTATCTTTCCAGTCACTCACCATCAGGAGTCTGCGTTGGTCAGAAGAAACATACTGGTCGTCGAAGATGAGCAGGACATTGCGGAACTGCTGGCCCTGCACCTGCAGGACATCGATTGCGCCACCACTCTGGCGGCGGACGGTCATGAGGCCATGCGGCTCGCTTTCGCTCGCGAGTGGGACCTGGTGATTCTCGACTTGCGCCTACCGGGCCCGGATGGGCTCAGTATCTGCCGGGCATTGCGCCGCGAATCGCGCTACGTGCCGATCCTGATGCTGACCTCGAAATCATCCGAGCTGGACCGGGTGCTGGGCCTCGAGCTGGGCGCAGACGATTACGTGACCAAGCCTTTCAGCGTGTCTGAGTTAATGGCGCGAGTGAAGGCCATCTTCCGGCGTGTCGAATCGTTGGAAAAACGGTTTCCGAGTAGGGTCGATTCGCTGAACATCGGCCCGCTTACCATCGATCCCGAAGGGCGCCAGGTTTCTGTTGGGGACGAGGACATGACCCTGACTGCGCGGGAATTCGACCTGTTACTGCACTTCGCCCGTAACCCGGGTCGCGTATTCAGCCGGGCCCAGTTGCTGGACAGTGTCTGGGGCTACGGGCACGACGGCTACGAACACACGGTCAACTCACACATCAACCGTCTGCGCTCCAAGATTGAGCCGGATCCAGCCCACCCGGAATTTATCGTCACGGTGTGGGGCGTTGGGTACAAGCTGGAACAGCGCCCGCAACCACAACTGCAGAGCGTCTGAGCGCCATGCGATGGAAGCTGCCGCAGACCCTCTTTGCCCGTCTCAGCATCGCCCTGTTGTTGGTAGTGGGGCTGATCGGTGGCGGCTTTTTCGCGATTCAGCAAGTCAGCACCCGGCTCTACTATGAAGAGATCACGCAGCGTCTGAATGCCTCTATCGCCATGTATGTGACTGGCGAGATGCAGTTGATTGAGAACGGCGTAGTCCACGGGGAGGCCCTGGCCCTGCTCGCGCAACGGGCCATGATCATCAACCCGACAGTGGAGGTTTACCTGCTCGACACCGCCGGCCACATCCTGGCGCATGCACTGCCGCAGGGCGCAATTCAGACCGATCGCGTGGCGCTTGAGCCCGTACGCAAACTGATCGCCGGCGGCACCGCGATGCCGCTGCGCGGCACGGATCCCCGCAGCGTCGAGCGGCATAAGATCTTTTCAGCTCACCCGGTCATGCACAATGGCGTCCTGCAGGGGTATCTCTACGCCATTCTGGGCGGTCAGAAATACGACGAGCTCGCCAACAGCGTGCGCTCCAGCTACGTGCAGAAACTAAGTTTCGGCGCGCTGGCGGCGATCGTGCTGGCTGCCTTCCTGGTCGGCTTGTTGGTATTCGGCCTGTTGACGCGCCGCCTGACCCGGCTGACCGCCGACGTGCGGCAATTCACCGAATCCGGTTGCGATCCCGCCGGGATTCCTGCGCTCGGCGAGGAAAGCCAAACGGGTGACGAAATCGGGCAATTGCACACCGCGTTCCGACGCATGGCGAACAAGATCGGTGAGCAGTTCGAGGGCCTCAGGGAAACAGATCGCCTGCGCCGTGAATTGGTCAGCAATGTCTCGCATGACCTGCGCACGCCGCTTGCCTCGATGCATGGCTACGTAGAAACGCTGTTGTTGAAGAACGACTCGCTCAGCGCCGCCGAGCGCCGGAGCTACCTGGAGATCACCCGCAAGCACTCGCTGCGGTTGCGACGGTTGATCGGCGACCTGTTCGAACTCTCCAAGCTGGACTCGGCGAGTATTCAACCTGCTCTGGAAACCTTCTCGCTGGCCGAGTTGCTGCAGGACGTGACCCAGGAGTTTGAACTGGAGGCGCAAAGCAGGGGGATCGATATCGAGGTGCAGTCCCCATCGGACGCAGCGCTGGTGCATGCCGACATCGGGCTGATCCAGCGAGTGCTGGAAAACCTGCTGCGCAACGCACTAAAGTACACGCCCACCGGCGGCAACATCACAATCAGCCTGGACCCGCAACCAGGCTGCGTCTCGGTGGCCATCGCGGACACCGGATGCGGTATCGCCGAACATGAACTCGAGCGGATCTTCGACCGTTTCTACCGCAGCGAGCAGGGTGAGGAAGGCCGTTCTAATTCGGCCGGCCTCGGTCTAGCCATCGTCAAGCGCATCCTGGACCTGCACGGCAGCCGCATTACCGTGCGCAGCGCACCGAACCAGGGCACATGCTTCGAGTTCGAAATACCCGCCAAGGCCGCCTGATTGGCAAATTCACCCAGGCACGTATATGGCGCGGCGGGAGTGCGGCATGCGAAAGGGAACGCGCAGTCGTTGAGGGTATGTACGGCGGGCTCACGAATTTGCCGCAGTTCAGCTGCGCAACATTCGGAGAGACAGCATATGAAACCAGTTAAGAAAATCGCATAGTACGCTCTAAAACTACTGTCCGCTCTTCTGGCAGGGTTCGTGTTCGCCCCGTCAGCCCTGGCGCAGGTATGTTCCGCCGATCCAATCACCCTTTCTTCGCAGGCGGATGTCGACAATTTCCAGACAACCTATGGACCCTGTGACTTCATTGCGGCGGCACTCACCATTTCGGGCAATGACATAACGACCCTGTCCGGTTTGTCCGGGCTTACCGGGGCTTCGGCACCTGGACGAATCGCAATTGCGAGCAAACCTGCTCTCACCCAGCTTGACGGACTGTCTGGCTTGACCGGTGTTTACTGGTTGGACATTCTCAGCAATGCCGCGCTGGCCAACATTGACGGACTGTCCAATGTCGTCAGTGGTAGCGGACCTGTGATCATAAGCGGCAACGCCTTACTGACCAATGTGAATGGCCTGTCGGGATTGTCTGTTCTGCCGGGCCGACAGTTCCGGTCCCCACGCTTGGTTGGGAGGCGCTGGCCTTACCCTCTTTGCTGACCCTGGCGGCCGGCCTGGCTGGAATCAGACGGTTTAACTGAGCGAGCAAGGCAAACCGCTTCGCCCGCAGCTACATGACAGAATCCGGCGGCTCGAGGCCGCCGGTTCTGGTGGGTCAGGGCGAACTAGCCGCCGAAGTTGTAGACGTAACGCAGCCCAAACTCGCTGCGGTCGTTGTTGAGGATAATCAGCACGTAATCGGTCGGCAGCAGGCGGGCATTGTCGTACTTCTCATCGGTCACGTTGCGGCCATAGGCCGACAATGACCACTTGGCGCCGGGCTCGGTGTAGGTGATGTCGAAGTTCCACAGTGCGCGGCTGTCGATCCTGGTGAAACGGGCCGGGTCGTTGCTGGGCTCGCCGTACATGTCGTCCCGGTATGACCAGTCGACGCGGAACATCATTTCGCCACCGTTGGCCAGCCCCATGATGAACTGCGGGCTGATGGAAGCCGTCAGCTCAGGCGTGAGCGGCGCCACCGCGGTCGGATTTGGATCATCCAGGTCGGCATTGATGTAGCCGAGGGTGGTGAACAGGGTGAACTGTTCAGTGGCCGCCCAGGCGCTTTCCCATTCCAGGCCCTTGGAGGTCTGGTCGACGATGATGTTGACGGTGTTGAAGCCGCCGCCGGTGGACTCGCTGACCTGGTATGGGAGGTCGGAGTAGTTGGTGTAAAAGGCCGCGATGCTCATCTGCAGGTTATCCAGCGGGGCACCCTTGAGGCCGACTTCGTAGTTGGTGGCCGTCACGTTGTCGTTGGCCTGGAAGCAGTTGGGCCGACTGACGTTGCCCGGCTGGGTAAAATCCAGGTTGTCGAACAGGCAGTACGGGCGTGGCGGGAACTGTCCGGACTGGTAACCGTTCTGGATGGTGCCGTAAAGATTGATGCGGCTGCTCATGTCCCAGGCGGCCGCCACTTCCCAGCTGGTCTCGCTCCAGTCCCTCGTGGCCGTTTCATAGATCAGGCCGTTGTTGATGTTGACGTAGGCGTCCTTGCTGTCGTCGGTGTAACGCGCGCCACCGGACAGCCGCAGGGTCTCGGTAACCTGGAAGCCGACGTTGGCGTACACGGCCTTGCTCTCGGCTTTCTGGCCCAGTTCGAAGGCGCCCGCCCCGCCCGCGAAAAAGTTCGGGTTCTGGGTGTTGGCCCCACTCTCCTCGAACCAGTACAGGCCGGCTACGAAGTTCCAACCGCCGAAGTCGCCGAGGAACTGCAATTCGGTGGACTCCTGGTCGGCGAAGCCGGTTTCGGGATAGGTGAAAAGGGTTGCCGAAACGCTGTCGTCGTCCAGCCCGGAACCGTACTCGGAGCTGCGGTCGGCATAGATGAGCTTCCAGGACAGAGCATCGGTCATGGCCCAGTCAGCCGTCACGGACCACCCGTCTGCCTTGTTGAATACCTCGTTGGCGGCGACGACGTTGCCGTTGTCATCGATATAGAAGCCGCCGTTGTTGTCATAGGGATTGGCCGCGACGTCGCTGTTGCGGGCGCCCAACTGATACAGCAGCCCGGAAGGGACTTCGTCGATCAGCGTCGTGTAAGGCCTCAGTCCTCCGTTGCCGTCGTTCTTGTCGTAGGCGAACAGCAGCGAGAAGGCGTCGGTAGGCGTCCACTTCGCCGCGATGCGGCCCGACCACTCGTCGATCTCGCCGACCCCGGTCGAAGTGTCGAGGTTCAGGAAGTCGCCCACGCCGTCCCGCCTGGTCCACGAACCCGTGGCGGAAAAGGCGAAACTCTCGGCCAGCGCCGCGTTGTAGTACACGTCACCGTAAAGGCGCCCTCGTGTGCCGGCGTAAACTTTCACGCGGCCGCCGTTCTCATCGCCTGGCTTGCGGGTGACGATGTTGATGGTGCCGCCAATCGAGTTGCGGCCGTACAGCGTACCCTGCGGGCCGCGCAATACTTCGACCCGCTCGATGTTGGCCAGCGACCAGTTTTGACCGACCTGGCGGCCGAGATAGACGCCGTCGACATACACGCCAACGCCCGGGTCGGTTGTGATCAGGTGATCCTGCAGGCCGATGCCGCGGATGAACGGATTGACCGAAGACGTGTGCCCGGCCGAGAAGCCGGTGACGTTCAGGTTGGGCACGAACTTGCCGATATCGGTCAGGTCGGTGATACCCTGCCGCTCTATGGTCTCCTGGCTGAATGCCGTGATCGCGATGGGCACATCGTAAATGCTCTCTTCACGCTTGGTGGCAGTCACGATGATTTCTTCGAGCATGCTGCTTTCGGCCGATTCAGAGCCCTGCGCCATCAGCAGGGATGGCATGCCGAGTGCAACCGCTGCTGCCACGGATGCGGCAACCGCCCATTGTAGGTTTTTCATTTTTTCTCCCGATTTCTAGTTGGGTTGAAGTGCTATGCCGTGCGTTTTTGACGCATTCAGCGGCCAATGATACGCGAAACGGGTGCAAGCGAGGCGTTCAGGCGCGGACGGGCGGCCGGATTGGGCTGTCATTTACCGCTCACTGGCTATACTGCATACTAATGCCGGTCACACGGCCGGGTACAGGCCTGACTATTACCATTGGCACACATTTCGCGGGGTATCAGAGTGAAAATGAAAACTACATTTCGCGTCCTTGCAGGCGGGTTGGCGGCATCGCTCCTGTCACCGGCTTTCGGCCAGTCTTCCGGTGAGCTGGAGGAAATCGTCGTCACGGCGACCAAGCGGGAACAAACGCTGCAGGAGGTCCCGGTCGCGGTGTCCGTGGTGACCGCGGAGGTGGTCGAGCAGGCACAGATCATCGACATCACGGATCTGCAGGCCAGCGTACCCTCGCTGCGCGTCACCCAGCTGCAGACCACCGGCAACACCAACTTCATCATTCGCGGCTTCGGAAACGGCGCCAACAACCCGGGCATCGAGCCTTCGGTGGGTGTTTTCATCGACGGTGTTTACCGCTCTCGCTCGGCCGCCGCCCTCGTCGATCTGCCCAACCTCGAGCGGGTCGAGGTGCTGCGCGGCCCGCAGAGCACGCTGTTCGGCAAGAACGCGTCGGCCGGCGTCATCAACGTGATCACGGCCGCGCCCAACATGGACGAATTCGACGGCAGCGCGGCCTTCACCTACGGCAACTACAACCAGGTCATCTTGAAGGGCGACGTCAGCGGACCCCTGACCGATACGGTGGGCTTCAGCCTGGCGCTGAACTCGAACAAGCGCGACGGCTACTTCGACAACCTGGCGCTGGGCACCGAAATCAACGAGCGGGACCGCTGGGGCGTGCGCGGCCAATTGCTGTTCCTGCCGACCGACAACGTGTCGCTGCGCCTGATCGCCGACTACGACAAGATGGACGAGGCCTGCTGCGGCGTCGCCAACCTGGTCGATGGCCCCACCGGCGTCGCGGTGCGGCTCATCGGCGGCGAACTGGTGCCGAACGACGCCTTCGCCTATGCGAACTACTACGATTTCGATCCCAGCAACGAGATCGAAAACAGTGGACTTTCGCTGCAGGCGGACATCGACTTCGACAACGGCATGAAGCTCACGTCGATCACGGCCTACCGCGAACTGTCACGCCTCGACAATGCCGACGTCGACTTCACCAGCGCGCGGATGGTGGGCGTCAACTCCGGCGACACCAATATCGACACCTTCACCCAAGAACTGCGCCTGAGCGCGTCCGGGGATGTGCTCGACTGGATGGTCGGCGCCTACTACTTCAACGAAGACGTCAGCTATGACAATAACATCGCCTACGACGTGGTGTTCCGCCCCTATGCCGACATTCTCTCCGGTTTTGGCGTGACCCAGCTGGAGCAGGCCATGCAGGGGCTCGGCCTGCTGCCCCCCGGCGTGTCCTTTTTCGGGGCTGGCCAGGGCACTTTGGACTACTCCGGCCAGGATGACGAGACGATCTCGCTGTTTGGCCAGGGCGACTGGCACGTGACCGACCGGGTCACGCTGACCGGCGGCCTCAACTACACCAAGGTCGACAAGACGGCTTTCGTCAACCAGACCAATACCGATGTATTTTCTTCGATCAGCATGCAACAGGTGGGTTTCGCCGCGATTTTCGCGCAGTTGACGGGTTTGCCGCCGACTCCCGAGAACATCGCCGCCAACCCGGCGGCGGCGGCCACCGCGCTGGCCCTCAGCGGCGTTCCCTGCGCCCCGGAAACCGGCCCCTACTGTAACCCGTTGCTCGGATTGCAGCCGCTGCAGTTCCTGCCGCCGTTCCTGGACTTCCCCAACGCCGTGGAGCCGGGCAAATCCAGCGACGACCAGGTGACCTGGACCGCCCGCGTGGCTTTCCAGGCCACCGACAGCATCAACGTCTACGCCAGCGCCGGCACCGGCTTCAAGGCCACCTCGTGGAACCTCAGCCGGGATTCGCGGCCTTTCGCCAGCGATATCCCGGCCCTGATCGGCGCTGGATTGGCCGTCCCCAACCTGACGGCGGGCACCCGCTACGCCGGACCTGAAGATTCCACGGTTTACGAACTGGGCTTCAAGGGCAACTGGGACCGGACGCAGCTGAACGTGGCCATTTTCGACCAGTCGATCAAGGGCTTCCAGTCGAATATCTTTACCGGCACCGGCTTCGTGCTGGCGAATGCGGGTGAGCAATCCACCACGGGCGTCGAAGTGGACGCACTGTGGGTGCCGATCGACCCCCTGCGGCTGACCTTCTCCGGCACCTGGCTCGACCCGGTGTACGATTCTTTCGAGGGCGCCGAAGGCGTCGACGGACCGGTGGACCTCAGCGGAACGCAACCGCCGGGCATTCCCACCCTGAGCCTGAACACCACGGCCACCTGGTATTTTGACGTGGGTGCGGTGCAGGCCTTCATTCGTGGTGAATACATCTACGAGGACGAGGTGCAGGTCATCGAAAACGTGCCCGCCGAGGTCGCCTCGCGCGAGGTCAGCATGTTCAATGCCAGCCTGGGCTTTGGCTTCAGCAATGGCCTGGAAGTCACCCTTTGGGGCCGCAACCTGACCAACGACGAATTTCTGCTGAGCGCGTTTCCGGCCGTGGCCCAGTTCGGCAGCTACAGCGGTTACCCCAACCAACCGCGCACCTACGGCGTGACGCTGCGGGCGCGCTTCTGATCACTCAACCGTCCGAGAGGGCCGCGACCCGCCGGCTAAACGCCGGCGGGTTTGACGAACGACCGGCCTGAGGCACATGCGGAGCAGGGTTCAGGTCGGGCTCGTGGTCCTCGTCGTGGCGCTGATCGCGGCCCTGTTCGCCACGGCGCCGCCGGCCCTGGTCAACCAGGCGGAGACACCGAACCTGACGGGCGACCTGGACGCCTGGCTGGCTGACAGCGAGCGCATGGCCGATCTCGCCAACCCGCTGATTTCCGACACCGAGAAACGGATCCGCTGGTACGGCAGTCACAGCGGGTCGAAAACGCGCTACTCCGTTGTCTACCTGCACGGCTTCTCGGCGACCCGTCAGGAGATCGCGCCGGTGGCCGCGGTGGTCGCCGACGCGCTTGGCGCCAACCTGTTCGAAACCCGCCTCCGGGGTCATGGGCAGATGCAGTCCGCCCTGGCCGACGTGCGGGCCGAGGACTGGCTCGATGATGCAGCCGAGGCGCTCGCGATCGGTGCCGCTATTGGTGACGGGATCGTGTTGATGGGCACCTCGACGGGGGCCACGCTGGCTCTGGCCATGGCCGGCCATCCAACCTTCGACCGGGTCGACACCGTGGTGATGCTGTCGCCCAATTTCGCACCCAGCGACCCCAACGCCGAGTTCCTGACCTGGCCCGGCGGACCCCAATTGGCCTACCTGGTCGCCGGCGACACGCGCAGCTGGACACCCAGGAACCCGTTGCAGGCGCGCTACTGGTCGACCACTTACCCGATGGACGCCGTGATCGAGATGATGCGGCTGGTCAAGTACGTACGGGGCAAGCTGCCGATGCACCTCGAGCAGTCGGTCCTGGTGATCTACTCCCCGGCCGATACGGTAGTCGACACGGAGCGGATCACGTCTGCTTTCGAGCAGATGGACAGCCCGCATCGAGAGTTAATCGCAGTTCCGTCGTCCGGCGATCCCAGCAATCATGTGCTGGCCGGTGACATCATGTCGCCGGGGACCAGTGAGCTGGTAGCAGCAAACATTGTCCGCTTCATAAAGGAGAAAGATCACTAGAAATGCGGCGGCCTGCATCCAATCGGTCATCAAGCGGCCTCCAAGAGATGTAAGACCAACAAAACAGCTCTATTTAAGGAGACTCAAATGGCTGGTGAAATGGTTCCAATCATCCTGTTCATCGTGCTCGGCGTTATCACGCTGGGGTATTTCTACTGGAACAACAAGAACCGCCAGGCGGTCATGGACACCGTCCAGAAGGCGATCGCAACCGGTGGTGAATTCAGCCCCGAACTGCTGTCGCAGCTGGGCGCGGCGGTCAACCCCAGGGTGCGCGACCTGCGGCGTGGCGTCGTCTTCCTGACGCTGGGCGTCGCCGGCCTGCTGTGCAGCCTGTTTTTGCAGGCTCCGGAAGTCGTCAATGGAATCCGCGCCGGTTCGATGTTCCCGCTGCTGCTCGGTGGCGGTTTCCTGCTGGTATGGAAAATGAACAAAGACTGAGGGTTGGCCGGCATGATCTCCGACCTCGAGCTGGCGACACGGGTAGCCGGCTCGGATGACCAGGCGGCGTTCCAGCAACTGGTGGAACGCCACCAAGGGGCGATCCGCGGTTTCCTCCGGCGCCTGCTGGCGGGGGACCACGGCACCGCCGACGACCTGGCACAGGAAACCTTTCTGCTGGCCTATCGCAAAATCCCCGGCTGGAAAGCCAGTGGCACGTTTTCGTCCTGGCTGCACACCATCGCCTACCGCCAGTTCCTGCAGTTCCGGCGCAAACATGGGCGCCAGCAGGTAATGGCGGAGCCGCCGGATACCGGTATCGACCCACGCCATGCGGTTGAAGCCGGGATCATGCTGCCGCAGCTGATGCGGCTGGTCAGCGCCGAGGAGCGAGCCTGCCTCACCCTGGCCTATGCGACCGGCATGACGCATCCGGAAATCGTCGCAATCACGGGCCTGCCGCTGGGAACGGTCAAAACCCACATTTCCCGCGGCCGGCAAAAACTGCAACAATGGTTGAAAGACAATGATCATCCCTTTCAGACGGTCGGGCCGGACCCGGCCAGCGAGGCACAACATGCCTGAACTGAACCCCGACCGCGAACTGGACCGCCTGCTGGGTTTCCACGAAACCCCGCCGGCTGATGCCTTCGTACTCGAGGTGATGCACCGGGTGCAGCGCGAACAACGCGTCCGAAGACTGATCCTGTCGACCTTCGGCCTCATCGGCGCGGCGTTTGGCGTCACCGGCGCCTTGCTGCTGTCCGATCCCATCGCGCAGGTCTTCACCAACCTGCCGCTGACCGGCACCATGCAGGCGGTGTTGGTCGCCGTCGCCGCGGTGGCGTTTTACGGCTGGATCATGAACGAGGACATCAGCCTGGTCACCTGAGCACCCGGCATGCCGAACGCCGGCCTTCAGCAATTGGCGATATAATTGGATTGACCATGCGCCGCTTTCTCCAGAACAAGCTGTTGCTGCTGGCCGTGCTCTTTGCGGTCGTCTTCGGAGCAGCCTGGTACCTGTTGCAGAACGAAGCCTTTCTGAAGTCTCAATTCAGCGCCTACGTACTCAAGAAAACCGGGCGTGAACTCACCGTGGACGGCTCTCTGCACGTGGGCCTGGGCCGCGAGACGACCCTCGAGGCCCAGGGCATCCGCTTCCAGAACGCCACCTGGGCGGACTCGCCGGAGATGCTCTCGCTGGGTCGCCTGCGGGTCGCCCTAGACGTGCTCAGCCTGTTCGGGGACACCCCGGTCATTCCTTCGCTGCTGCTCGAAGACTGCGAAATCCAGCTGATTGAAAACGAGACGGGCGCCGCCAACTGGGACGTGCTGCCGGAAGCCGAGCCCAAGCCGGCACCAGAGCGCACTTCGGGCCTGCCGCTCCTGCTGCTGGATACGCAAATTCGCAATTGCCAACTGAGCCATGACGCACCCGACCGCAAGCAGCCGCTGCAGATTGCCGTATTTGAGCTCGCCCTCCGGCTGATCGATGGCGATCGCTGGCAGGGCAGCGGGGCCGGCCGGATCAATGACGAGGCTTTGTCCTTCACGGGCAAGCTGGCGCCTGCCGGAGCGCTCATGCACGGCGAACCCCTGCAGTACGAAGTCGAGCTGGGCATGGGCCGCAACAGCCTGCGCAGCTCCGGATCGATCGAAGACCCGGCTACCGGCCGGGGCGCCAACCTCACCTTCAACTTGCAGGGGCCGGAAATGGCCGCTGTGCTGGACCATTTCAACGCGCCGGCAGTCAGCTCGGGAGCTTTCGATTTTCGCCTGACCCTCGATACCGAGGGCCAGATGACAGAAGTGGGTGTCGAGGGCGACCTGGGCAGCCTGCAAATGGATGCCTCGGGACAACTGGATCGCCTGCTGCGACCGCAGACCGGCGCGCTGAAGGTGGCGCTGAGCGGGCCAGACCTGGAGGCCCTTGGCGCAACGCTGGGGGTAGATGGCATGGTGTCCGAGCCTTTCGTCCTGCAGGCCGAAGTATCGATTGACGATGGCGTCGCCCGGGCCAATAAGCTGGTCCTGGAAACCCGCCAGGACCGTCTTGATGTGGCCGGCATGCTGGGACGGGCGCCCAGCTATGCAGATTCCGAGCTGACCGTCCACGCGGCAAGCGATGAAGTCGCCCGCTGGAGGGATCTGGCCCGCCTGCCTGCCGCCACCACCGGTTCGGCGACCCTGGATGGCGTAATCCGAAGCGACGCGAACGGGCTGTTCTCGACCCAGTCGAAACTCAGCTTCGTGGACAACACCCTCGACGTCGACGGCCAGCTGGGCACCCTGGGTGGGCCCTTCGAACCAGACCTGGCCTTCACCCTCCAGTCCCCCAATGCGGCGGCGCTGGCCGAGAAGTTGGGGCTCGACTCGTTTCCTGCACTACCTTTGCAGGCCGGGGGCCGCGTTGCCAAAGCCGACTCCATGCTGCAATTGGGCAATCTTCAATTCACGCTCGGCGGCCACGAAGCATCCGTCGATGGCATCGTCAACCCAGCCAAACCCTTCAAGGGCAGCGCGCTCGACGTCTCGCTGGACAGTCCAAGCGCCGCCGAACTGGGGCGGATGTTCGGCCGCGAAGATTTGCCGGCGGCGCCCCTGTCGCTGAGCGGCAAGATCAGCCGGCCGGGAGGCCCGGTCATACTGAAATCCGTCGAGCTATCTATAGCCGGGCACTATGCGCGTATCTCTGGCCAGGTCAATCCCGGCAAGCCCTTTACGGGTAGCTCGGTCGATGTCCAACTGATCAGCCCGAGCGCCGCCGACCTGGGCCGGCTGTTTGGACGGGACAAGCTGCCGGAAGCCCCACTCACCGCACAGGGGCGTATCAGCCGTCCGGACCAGCGGTTGCGATTCGAAGCGGTGAGCCTGGATATGGCAGGGCACCGGGCGACCATTGAGGGCTATCTGAATCCGGAGCAGCGCTTGTCCGGCAGCGAGATCGAAGTGCGGCTTGACAGCCCGGACGTGGCGACGCTCGCCCTGCTGTTTGGTGAAGAGGGCCTGCCACATGAAGCGATGAACCTCGGCGCCACACTCAAGCCCGAGGGCAGGGGACTCCGCTTCCAGACCAGCCAGGGCAGCGCGGGCGATATCCGGCTGGCCATTTCCGGCCGAATTCCCGACCTGCAGGAGCCGCTCAGGCTTGACGCTGATTTTGACATTCAGCTGCCGAGGCTGACGCTGCTGAAATTCCTGGCGCCCGATGCGAAATGGCCCGACCTGCCGTTCACCGCAGTGGGCCAGCTGAAAAACCGCAGCGACCGAACCCATTTCGAGGACGTGCTTCTTACCCTGGGAGATTTCAAAGCAGGTATTGAAGGCGATGTATTTGCCGGCGAGCGCTTCGAGCTGGCGATCGAGGCGGGTGGCCCGGACGCATCACAACTGGAACCTTGGCTCGGACGGGCCTTCGTGCCTGAGCCATTTTCGCTCACATTCCGGGCAGCGGGTGCACCCGCGGCTTTTGATCTGTCGGACATCGAAGCGCGGCTTGGTAAGTCCCGGATGGGTGGCAACCTGCAGGTCGGGCTCGGAACGCCGAAAAAGGTCAGCGGAAGCCTCGCGTCCCCGTTCCTCGATCTGAGTCAGTGGAATACCGGTGACGCGGAGGAACCGCCTGCCCCCGCCAAGTCTTCTTCCGCCTACGTCTTTGACGATACCAGCATGATGTGGATCAAGGACTACGGCGTTGAAGTCGACGTCGTTCTGAACGTGGTCGAGATCGACCGCGGCAACACGCAGCTGCGCGATGTCGAGCTGGGCGTTCTGCTGGGCTCCAACCGGCTGGAGTTTGCACCGTTTTCGCTGACCGGAGATAAATCAGGCACGCTCCGTGGGAGCGCGGTGCTCGACGACAGCGGCGCCAAGCCGGTCCTCGACGTGGAATTGGCGGGTAAGGGGCTCCGCCTGGGACTCGCCGCGGCCCCCGGCCAGGACATTGCCACGTATCCCGCGACCGACCTTGAGTTGATGCTGCACGGCACCGGGTTCACCCTGCGCGAGATGGCCAGTAGCCTGGACGGGCGTCTGCGCGCCTACGCGGGACCGGGCCAGGTTGCTTCAGCTGGCGTCGATCTGCTGTTCTCGGATTTTCTGACCGAACTGTTCGAGGTACTGAACCCGCTGGCCGAAACCAATGACTACACCCGTATCGATTGTGGAGTCATCGCCGCAAACATCAGTGAGGGAAAAATCGATGTTCGCCCGGTGGTCTTCCACACGGAGGGCATTACGATTTTCAGCTCAGGCACCGTCGATCTGCAAACCGAGAAGATCAACATGTCCTTCAACACCAAGCCGCGCAAGGGCCTCGGCATCACCGCGGGCACCGTGATCAACACCCTGATCAAGGTCGGCGGCACGCTGAAGAAACCTTCCATCGAACTCGACCCGGCCGGCGCCATCGTGGGCGGCACCGCAGCGGTTGCCACGGCCGGACTGTCCATTGTGGCCAAGTCCTTTGCGGACCGTTTTCTCAGCAGCAAGGACCCCTGTGGTGACGCGCGCAAGGAAATCACCAAGCAAGATCAATAGCTGCGACCTGAAATAGGGGCCACTGCTGTGGGAGCGGCTTTAGCCGCGATCGGGTTTTGCTTGAATCATCTGGAAATATCGCGGCTGAAGCCGCTCCCACAATCAACAATACCCGCCATCAGGTAACGATAATACTCTGGCCGGCCTTGGTGGTGTCACGGCTGGAAACACGCTCGGGAATTTTCCTGCCGCGCACGACCGCCGGGCGCTGCGCCATCCGCTCCAGCCACGCCTGCAGGTTGTCAAGACCGCCCACGTCGATGCCGGACCATTCGTGGGTCACCGCCCAGGGCCAGGTGGCGATATCGGCGATGCTGTATTCCCCGCAAAGGTATTGGCGACCGGCCAGTTGGCCGTCCAGCACGCTGAGCAAGCGTCTTCCCTCATGCTGATAACGGCTAATGGCCGCGGGGATTTTCTCCGGGAAGTAGCGAAAGAATACATTCGCCTGGCCCATCATCGGACCGACGCCGCCCATCTGGAACATGAGCCACTGCAGCACCTGCGAGCGCATCTTCCCTTCCCGAGGCAGCAACTGCCCGCACTTCTCGGCCAGGTAGATGAGGATGGCGCCCGACTCGAACACCACGAAATCGTCATTCTCGTGATCCACGATCACCGGGATGCGCCCGTTGGGGTTCATGGCGAGGAACTCCGGCGACTTCTGCTCCCCCTTGCCGAGGTCGATGCGGTGCACGGAGTAGTCCATGCCGGTCTCCTCCAGCATGATGGAGACCTTGTAGCCGTTGGGCGTTGGAGAAGTGTAGAGTTCGATCATATCCTGCACCTTTCGCGGAGGATTCTATACGAAAAAGGGGTATTATCCTTCGGTCTTCTGTTCAATCCTCAAGGACTACCCGATGCTCCGAACCGCTGTCCTGTCACTCGCGCTGCTTTCCTGCGCTTGCGCACACGGCGCCGAAGCCGCCGATGATGCCGTGTTGCAAGGGCGCCTCCAGGCCCATGTTACCTTCCTGGCCAATGATCTGCTGCGTGGCCGCCAGCCTGGCACGGAAGGGTACGATATCGCGGCCGCCTACGTGGCCAGCCAGTTCCGGCAGATGGGGTTACAGCCGGCGGGCGCTGGTGGCGGCTATTTCCAACCGGTGCCGCTGCGGCGGGCCTGGCTGGACGAGGGTTCGGCCACGCTTGAGCTGATGCGGGGCGACCAGCGGCATGTATTCCGTTTTGTCGACGAATTTTTCCGAAACCCCAGCCTTGCTCACCCGGAGTCGGAAGTGCAGGCCGGGATGGTATTCGCCGGTTACGGAATCGACGCGCCTCCGCTGGAGTACAACGATTTCGACGGGTTGGACGTTGCCGGCAAGATCGTGGTCGTGCTGCGTGGACAGCCACTCCATTTTCCCAGCGAGGAGGGCGCCCACTTCTCCTCTGGCCGGGAAGTTTTGAAGAACCTGGTTGGCCGAGGTGCCATCGGCGTCATTATGGTCCATACGCCCAGGACCGAGCAGCGCTTTGCATGGACCCGGGTCGAGTCCCTGGTCGGCACTCCGTCGATGGGCTGGCTGGACCAGGATGGCCGGGTTTTCGCTGCATTCGAGCAAATACTCGGCGGCGTGGTACTCAATTCCACCGCCGCAGCCGCCCTGTTCGACGGTGCCGAGATGCCGCTGGCGGACTTGTTGGCCAGGGATGAGGCCGGTGAGCCCCTGCCCCGGTTCGACTTGCCCGGTGAAATACGCATGAGCCAGTCGAGCCGGCACGAGACCATTTCCAGCCCCAACGTAGCCGCTTATCTGCCCGGCAGCGACCCGTTACTGAACGATGAATTCCTGGTTTACACAGCGCACCTCGATCACATCGGCGAACTGCATGGTTCAGGACACGCAGACGCGATCAACAACGGCGCGCTCGACAACGCGTCGGGTGTCTCGGTCATGCTGGAAACGGCGCGCCTGTTCACGGAACGGGAAGCGCCGCGCCGCTCGATCCTGTTCCTGGCGGTCACGGCGGAGGAAAAAGGACTGGTCGGTTCTGAATACTTTGCGCAGAACCCCACTATTCCAAAAGAGCAGCTGGCCGGGGTCGTGAACCTCGATATGCCCCTGCTGCTGTATGATTTCGGCGACGTGATCGCGTTCGGCGCCGAGCATTCGACGATCGGTGACGCGGTGCAGCAAGCCGCCGAACGGGAAGGCGTGGCGCTGACGCCCGATCCGTTCCCGGAGCAGAATATGTTCGTGCGCAGCGACCACTACCGCTTCGTGCAGCAGGGCGTGCCCGCCGTGTTCCTGGTCACCGGAACCAGTTCCGCCGACGGAACCACCGACACCAAGGCCATCTTTGAAGCTTTTCTCAAAGACCACTACCACACGCCCAGTGACGACCTGAATCTGCCCATCAACTACCGGGCCGCCGCGCGCTTCACACGCGTGAACTTCGGCATCGGGGACATCATTGCCAACCAGTTGGAGCGGCCACGCTGGCGCGAAGGTGACTTTTTCGGCGACACCTTCGGCCGCTGACCCGCCCCATCCGCATCCACCGCAGCGCCATGGTAACGAAGGTTCCTGCTAACGCCGTCATCAGGCCCATTCGGGCGCAGGACAACCCTGCCGTCGCGCGCATCATCCGCAAGGTGATGACCGAATACGGCGCAGTTGGCTGCAACTTCTCGATATCCGACCCCGAAGTCAACGCCATGTACGAGGCTTACCCGGCGCCAGCAGCGGCTTTCTTCGTGATCGAGTTGGACGGCCGGGTGCTCGGCTGCGGGGGCATGGGTCCGTTGATGGCGGCGCCCGCGGACGTTTGCGAGCTGCGCAAGATGTACTTCCTGCCAGAGCTACGCGGCGCGGGCCTGGGGTCGAGGCTGCTGGCGGTGATTCTGGATGCGGCCCGCCAGGCGGGATACCGGCGCTGTTACCTGGAAACGCTCGGCACCATGGGCGAAGCGCGCCAGCTCTACGAGAAGCACCGCTTCGAATCCATCGATGCGCCGCTCGGCAACACCGGGCATTCGGGCTGCGATCATTGGATGGTGAGGGATTTGTAGAACCGCCTTGCGGCTCTGTGGGAGGGTTTTTGTGGGAGCGGCTTTAGCCGCGATGTTTTTTAGCCGAACCTCTGGGGATCGCGGCTAAAGCCGCTCCCACAAAAAGCTTCCTACGGACCAGGGCCCGGCTCCTGTAGCAACCCGTTCTGGCGATCGCGCTCTTCGGCCTCGGGGTCACGTTGCTCGGCCTGGCCGCGGCCTCCGCCACCGGCGGTTTCCAGCAGCATGCGCTGGCCGGCCGGGATAATTTCGCGGCCCATGCCCCTGAGGTCGGAGCCACGGGCTCCGTGCTCGTCCACCAGGTATACAGCCGCAGCTGCGCCCGGCTCGCCGCCCAGGCGCCCCCGCGGCGGGTGCCGGACGCGGTCGAACATTTTGGAGACAGCGAAGGCCTCGTCCTTGAGATGGCCGAACTCCATGATCTGCCCAACACCGCCGCGGTATTCGCCGGCGCCACCCGATCCGGGCCTATACTCCTTGCGCCAGATGATCAGTGGCGCGGAATTCTCGCTGATCTCCACCGGCGTGCTACGCACACCGGACGGGAAGGCCGTGCAGTCGAGGCCATCCTTGCCCGGACGCGCACCGCTGCCGCCGGCATAGAAAGCGTTGATCACGAAGGACTCGCCTTGGGCGCCGGGGATCATGCCGCGGCCACCAAGGAATACCGGGCCGAACAGGCAGGAAGCGCCCTCGGCCGGAACGTTGCCACCCAACGGCTCCGACAGGCAACCCAGCACCACGTCTGGCAGCATCTGGCCAACGGCGTGGCGGGCCGAGACGGCGGCTGGGCGGGGCGCGTTGAGGATGCATCCTTCCGGGGCGGTCACCCGGACGACGCCAAGCGAACCGGCGTTGTTCGGCACGTCGTTGCCGATCACGCAGCGCACGCCGAAGGACGCGTAGGCTTGCGTATAGGTCAGCGGCACATTGATGCCGTGAGAACAGACCGGCGAGGTGCCGCCGAAGTCGATGGCGATGCCGCCGTCACCCAGACGTACCGTGCAGACCAGGTCGACCGGCTCATCGTAGCCATCAATCCGCATCTCGTTGCGCCAGCTGCCCTGCGGCAGCCTGCGAATCTCCGCCAGCATGGCTTCGCGGGACTGCTCGATGATCCGTTCAGCGACCGCGTCCAGGTCGTCCAGCCCGAACTCTTCCAGCGTGGCCAGCAAACGCTGCGCCCCGGTCTCATTGCAGGCTGCCAGCGAGTACAGGTCGCCTTCGGCCGCCCGCGGGTCGCGTACGTTGGCACGCAGTATGTCCAGCAGGACGGCGTTCGGCTCGCCGCCCCGGAACAGATAAGCAATCGGTATGTTCAGACCTTCCTCGAAAACCTGACGACCATCCGGCCCAAAGCCGAGACCGCCGACGTCCGCGATGTGCGAAGTTGCGGCAAACAGCGCAACGCAGCGCCCGTCCCGAAAGACCGGCGTGACCACGGTGAAATCGTTGAGATGCCCGGTGCCGTGCCAGGGGTCGTTGGTCAACAGAACGTCGCCGGGTTCAAGGCTGTCGACCGGGTGGCGCTGGAGGAAGAATCCCACGCTGGCGGCCATCGCGTTGACATGGCCCGGCGTGCCGGTGATCGCCTGCGCCAACATTCGGCCACGCCGGTCGAACACACCGGCGGACAGATCGCCGGCTTCGCGAACCGTCGTCGAAAAGGCCGTGCGCACGAGCGTCTGTGCCTGCTCCTCGACCACCGCAAGCAAGCGGTTCCAGATGATCTGGGCCTGGATGGGACCCAGTGCCGCCCGGTCATTCATCGGCAAGCTCCTCGCGTGTCATAACGATCTCGGCAGCGGCGCCGATTCGCGCCTGCCAGCCGGGCGGCACCACAGTCGTGGTCTGTTCCTCCGTGATCAGCGCCGGGCCCGGGACCCGGCTGCCGGGCGGCAGCTCGGCACGCAGGAACACGCCGGCATCGACTGCCCGCCGGGTCGAGGGATCAAAAAGCGCCTGGCGGCCGATCGGCTCCGCTTGTCTATCGAGCGCCTTCTCCGTAGCTGCCGCAGCCATACCACTGCTGT
>Ga0209536_100005234_pt1 | contig 20266 bp, 15 predicted proteins | sample DeeMarSeWOR28_12_FD_187461 | JGI IMG/M metagenome (GOLD analysis project Ga0209536, IMG submission 187461) | Marine sediment microbial communities from White Oak River estuary, North Carolina - WOR-2-8_12 (SPAdes) (version 2) | ecosystem: Environmental > Aquatic > Marine > Intertidal zone >...
CAGGAAGGCCGGGGATCAGAATTCTTCTTTACATTACCTTACAAGGTTGTGTCGGTAGAAATGGAAAAGCAAAAGCCTGGCACCACTGATCGGAAGGACGAGTTTATTTGGAAAAATAAAACCATTCTGGTTGTTGAAGATAATCTTTCTAATTTTGAATTTATCAAAGCCGTTCTATCCAAAACCAAAGCTAAAATTTTATGGGCTGAGTCCGGTCTTAAGGCGATAGACATATTTCGAAAGAAGAATGTCGATATTGTACTTATGGATATTCAAATCCCTGAGATGGATGGATATGAAGCCACCCTGAGAATGAAAAAGATGAAACCGGAAATACCTGTTATTGCACAAACAGCTTATGCGATGAGTCATGACCGTGAAAAAGCGCTTGAAGTTGGTTGTGATGACTACATATCGAAACCTATCAAACCCTTAGACCTGCTGAACCTCATGGCCAGATTTCTTTGATCCGTTCTCGTTTTCATTATGTGTTATCCGAATAGGGTGGTTTTTTGATACTGTTTTGACTTGCCTATCACATGCTATCTCATTCTAACAATGCCCATCCTCCCAACTGAAGATGGATCTGTAATTCAATGAGCGTGGTTAAAATGGCATACACCATCGCGAACCTGACCCAGAGCTTATGCCCCGGTATACCGACCATGATAAACGAAGGTTTAAATGCCGGATTTCAGCACCCCTGTATCCTTAATGACCTTATACGAAATCTGGAACCGGCATGGGGCCTGGGTATAGATATGTACCTTATTTTAGATTGATAGTTTGTCACACCCGGCATCCAACATAATTATGGAATCCGATGAACTTATTATCTTTAAGGAGTGTAAAGAAATAGATATGCAGACCATTTCTAAAGATCATGATCCTTATTGCAGATAGCGGTTCATCAAAAACGGATTGGATCCTTGTTAAATCGAACGATTCTCAAGTAAAATTCAAGACCATTGGCCTGAACCCTTTTTACATAACATCACACCAGATAAGCCTTGAACTTCAGCAGGTTATTACCCCAGCTTGGTGTGTGCCTCAGATCACACATATTTTTTTTTATGGATCCGGTTGTGCGTCCCATGATACAGAACAAATAGTGAAGAGCGGACTATTAAAAATTTTCAGAAAGGCAAAAATATTCATTTATAGTGATATTCTGGGCGCTGCCAGAGCCCTTTTCCTGGATCGGGCCGGGATTGCTATTATCCTTGGGACCGGGGCCAGCAGTTGTGATTATAACGGTCATTCCATTCTCGAGCGTGTACCTGCATTTGGTTATATTCTGGGTGATGAGGGGAGCGGTGCTGTTCTTGGCAGAGAACTCTTGAAAGCATATTTACACCATGAACTTCCTGAATCTTTAAATAAGCTTTTTTCTTTGAGGTATAATTTGGACATTGAGGATGTTAAAAATAAAGTATATTCAGGCGATCGACCCAACAGATACCTGGCATCTTTTGCCGGATTCCTTTCAGAGAATATCCATCAGGAGTATATTCATAGCCTGGTGTCAAACTCTTTTGAAAAAATGTTCCAAACCCAGGTATATCGATATCCAGGCTGGAGAGAGAAAGAAGTACGGTGTCTGGGTTCAGTGGCCTATTATTTTTCAGGCATACTTGAAGAAACGGCGCATCGGCTCCATATACGGTTGACAAAAATAATTCAATCACCCATTCATGAGTTGGCCTTCTACCATACGAAAAAAAATGCCGGTAAAACCTCTGATTCCAAGCTTTAAGAACCCAATACAATTCTATAATATATATTCAAAATCATGATAGGTTCAGACATTGTGGATTTTATCAAAGATCTTGATCTTTTCAAGGGGATGGATCCTAACGATCTTTTTGAAATGAGCGGGTACCTGGATACCATTTCTTTTCAGCCTGGTGATTTGCTTTTTAAAGAAAATGGCCCCCGGAAGGACATTTTCATAATATACAAAGGACAGGTAGAGCTTTTTAAGACGACCGACCTGGGTCAGGAGCGTCGGCTGGCGACATTTTACCCGGGCGATTTTCTCGGAGAAGGTGCATGGGACAATACCAGCCCTCACTCAACATCTGCCAGGGCAGACCAGACCACCACGGTTTTGGCATTAAAGAAACCATATTTTGACCTTCATGGTCCTCAGGCTGTTCTGGTTTTTTCGAATATTATTCGGATCGTATCCCGTCGGATGAAACATGCAAATTTGCGGATCATCAATTCTGCAGCCCAGTATGAATCAGGGAAAACACGGGCTGAGCACGATCTCTTAGGAGACCGGGCGGTACCATATGAATCCTACTATGGTATTCAGACCTTACGAGCACTCGAAAATTTTAATATTTCAGGTGTGGCATTGAATTTCTATCCCCGATTGATAAAAGCGCTGGTGGTCGTCAAAAAGGCTGCGGCAGAAGCAAATCACGATCTGGGTTTACTCAAATCGAACGTCTTCAATGCCATTCGTCAGGCCTGTGATGAGATTGTCAGCGGCCGTTATCAGTTCCACTTCGTGGTGGATATGATCCAGGGGGGCGCCGGAACATCCACCAATATGAATGCCAATGAAGTGATTGCAAACCGGGCACTGGAGATTATGGGATACGAAAAGGGACAATATGAGCATTGCCATCCAAATAGTCACGTAAATCTTTCACAATCCACCAATGATGTTTATCCGACAGCAATAAAGCTGGCACTGATTGATAGCAATGATTCCCTGACAACGGAACTCGAAAAGTTGGTTGGTGCCTTTCGAAAGAAGGCATTGGAATTTGCCAATATCATTAAAATGGGGCGTACACAATTGCAGGATGCTGTTCCGATGACACTGGGTCAGACGTTTGAAGCCTATGCGGCTACAATGGAGGAAGAAGTGGAACGGTTGGATGAAAACTCGAAATTGTTCCTGGAAATTAATCTGGGAGGAACAGCCATTGGTACAGGTATTAATGCAGACCCTGAATATGCTCAAAAGGCCGTATCCCATTTGAGACGGATTACAAAATTGGGATTGAAGATCGCACCCAATCTTGTGGAGGCCACTCAGGATACCGGAGCCTTTGTGATGTACTCATCCGCCATAAAGCGTCTTGCCATCAAGTTGTCGAAAATTTCAAATGATTTGCGTCTATTATCGTCTGGTCCCCGTGCCGGAATCAATGAAATTAATTTGCCTCCCATGCAGCCAGGATCATCCATCATGCCCGGCAAAGTGAATCCTGTAATACCAGAGGTTGTCAATCAGATTGCCTTCAAGGTGATCGGTAATGATCTCACCGTGAGTATGGCGGCTGAAGCCGGCCAGCTCGAGTTGAATGTCATGGAGCCGGTTATCGTACAAAGTTTATTTGAGTCTATAGAAATGCTTAAAAGTGGTATGGCGACACTGCGGACCAAGTGTGTTATTGGTATTACTGCGAATATTGAGCGATGCAGGGGTATGGTTGAAAACAGTATCGGGCTGGTTACGGCATTAAATCCAATTCTGGGATATGAGGCTTCAACCGCCCTTGCAAAGGAGGCCCTTGAAGCAAATAAAGGGGTGTATGAGCTGGTACTGGAAAAGAAGTTGTTAACTAAAAAAGAACTGGACTATTTATTGGATCCTCAGAATATGCTCAAGCCAAAGCCCCTGGGAAAGAAACGGAAAAAATAGACCCGGGCGATGGTTACTCGGAGGGGCTTTTTTCATTCATTTCATTGAGAATTTTCTCAACCTCTGTTTCTGTTTTACGCAACTTATCTTTACACAATTTGAGGAGATAGGAGACGCGATCAACCGTTTTTGACAGATCATCCACATCCAACTCCTGGTTTTCAATTTTTTTCAGGATCTCCTCCATTTCTGCGAGAGCCTCACCATAGGTCATTTGTTTTTTCATCAGATCGAATCAGAATGTTTAACTCGGAATTTCAATGGTAAATATACTGCCTTTTCCTTTCTCGCTGGCAACTTTTAATTGCCCTCCATTGATTTCAATAAACTCTTTTGCAATAATCAACCCCAGGCCCGCACCTTTTTCATTGGCTGTTCCGTTGGTTGTATAATGCATATCGGTTCTGAAGAGCTTCCGTTGATTTTCCTCACTGATTCCCAATCCGGTATCGATGACCTCAATGATCCGGCCATGGGTTTCGTTCCGGGTGGTAATGGTAATGGTTTTATTCTCAGGCGTAAATTTAATTGCATTTTGTACCAAATTCCGAATGGCTGCGCTCATCAGGTTCGGATCCACCAGCACATTATCCAGGGCATTCAAGTCGGTTTTGATATTAATGCTTTTCCTGTTGGCCATGACCTGCACCAATGCAATAACATTGTCCACCAACGCATTCAGGCATATGGATTCCTTTTTGAGAATAATTTTTCCAGTTTGACTTCTGCTCCATTGGAGCAGGTTCTCAAGCAGCTGATATAGATTTTGAGCAGTCTGGTATATGACCTTACTGTACTCCTTAATTTTATCCTTTTCAAGTGATTGGGAACCTTCATTCAGAAGCGCGGTAAAAGCCAACAGGGAATTGAATGGATTGATCAGGTCATGTGCAAGAATGGAGAATAATTTATTTTTGGTATCGTTGAGATTTTTCAGATTCTGTTCGGAAATAAGTAATTCTCTATGGGTTTTTTCAAGCTGCAATTGTTTCTCTTCCAGCGATTTTACCACTTTTCTTCTCAGATAAAAAATTCTGATACTGATAAGCAAGGCCACAAAGAATATGAACAGGGAAATGATGGTGAAAAGACCAATTCTTTTTTGACGGTCCAATTTAGCCGACTGGATATCATTGTTTAGCCGCAATAGATTCAATTCATTCCTGCTCATTTCATAATCATATTTCATCTCCAGGAATTTCAGTTTACTTTTTTGATCTGATCGGCGCAATGAATCCACAAAAGTAAAGGCCTTTTTCTGATAATCCAGTGCCAATTTATTGTCTCCTTCGGCCAATGAAAATTCTGCGAGTCGTCTATAAATTTCTGATGCCAGTTTATAGAAACCCTCATCAAGGCATATTTTCAATGCCATTTCGAGATGATTTCCAGCTGCTTCCGTATTTCCGGTTCCCTGTAATGAAAGTGCCACATTATACGCAATATGGGCCATTTCATATTCCAAATCTTTATGGACGGCCAGGTTCAGTGCCCTGAATAACAATTTCCTCGATGCGGGGTAATCACCCTGCATCTGCAATACCCTTCCAAGAGACTGAAGGCACCTTACAATGTTAATTGTGTCTTCAGAAAGTATAAAAAAATCAATGCTCGTATTGAAATGCACCTGTGCACTGTCATATGCTCGGCTCCCATAATAAACCTCTGCAATATTGAAATGTTTTTCACCCAACTTCTGGGTATCTTTCTGGAACTGGGCAATGGCCAGTGCTTCTTTAAAAAAACCCAGACTCAATACGGTATCGTTTAAGGCATGGTGTGTTTTACCCAATTCTTCGAACGATCTTTCCAGACCTGGAATATAACGGGCTTTCTGTGACAGTTGATTCTCAATTTGATAATTTTCAAGTGCTTCATGATACATCTCTGCTTCGTAATAGATCTTCCCGATCTTGCCATAACACCTTGCAATCAGGATCGTATCATGCTGCTCCATCGCTATCTCCAATGCCAGATTGGCATAATCCAGGCTTTTTCCCAGCGAAGAGATCATGTTTTTATCGGCCATTTTAAAGTATACTTCTGCTTTTTCAAGATCCGATGCACCTTGCAATGAATCATCAATGGAATCATTTAAAACTTGTGCATATGAACCCATTTCCAACATATTGAATATGAGGAATAAAAGCAGCATTGTATGTGTCCGGCGCGGCATGTATATTGCTAATTAAACTCTTTAGGAATGGCTGGAACTGTGAATTTAAATTTGGTACCCTTACCAGGCACACTTTCAAAATCGATCTCCCCACCCATAATTTCAACAAATTCTTTACACAATATGAGCCCCAGGCCCGTACCTTCCTCATCAGCAGTACCCTTTTTTGATAAACTCTGGTCCAGTCTGAAAACTTTACCCTGATCTTCTATTTCAATACCGGTACCGGTGTCCTCAACCACTATTTCAACCATATCTTCCTCCAGGATGTTGGCTTTCATTTTAACCTGGCCCTGGTTTGGTGTGAATTTGATGGCGTTTCCTACCAGGTTACGCAGAACCACCAGGATGATATTGGGGTCCACGAATACTTTTATGGCATCATCAATCTCATATTCGAGTCTGATATTTTTTTCCAAAGCAAGGGGATGCAATAAGGCCTGCACCGAATGTATTGACTTTGAAAGCAGAATGGTTTTTGGTTTGTAATTGATCTTTCCAGTCTGGGCCCGGGACCACTGGAGTAGGTTTTCCACCAGATTGTACAGGTTTTTAGCTGAGGTATAGATCCAGGAGGAATATTTTCGTATTTCTTTTGGCTTCAAAGATTTGATGTTTGTGACCAGGATCTCAGATAGCCCCAGGAATGAATTGAAAGGACTGATCAGGTCATGGGCAATGATAGAAAAGAACTTATCTTTGGCCTGGTTGAGATCCATTAATTCCAGCTCAGACCGTTTTAGTTCCTTATTGGAATAAAACAATTCAACATTTTTGTCACGTATCAAAGCTCCGGTTGTATTCCGGTATTGAATGTTGATGTTAACCAAAATGATCACTGTAAATGCAATGCCTGCCAGGATGATAAAAAATATTCCAAAATATTTTTGTTTTTGGATCTGAAGGGCTTGCAACTCTTTGTCTTTGGTCAGAAGCTCAATTTCTTTTAGCTGATTCTCGGTGTCAAAGATCATCTGGGTTTCCATTGTTTCAGCATCAGAACTTTGTTGAAATAGTGTATCCTGATATGCGGTATATATCTCGAAGTGTGCCAAAGCTTTCTCATGGCGACCCGTGGCTTCATAATATTCAGATAGTTTTTCATGTATATCGGAGAGCAGTTCCCGGCCCATTAACAAGGTTGCCAACGGCAGGGCTTCCTGGAGATGTAAGAAGGCTTCTTCATACCTTTTCTCCATAAACAGGATTTCTGCAATATTATATTTTGACATGGCGATACCCGATAGATTATGGGCCATTTCATATATTTTAAGGGCTCTATCCTGATGGTACCTGGCTTTATCCAGGACTTTAAAAGTCTTATATATATCGCCCATATTATTATTGATATCGGCAATACCTTCGGCATTGAATAAAGCTTCATGAAGGGCCAGTGTTTTTCTGGCATAACTCAGTGCCATTGCAGAATCTTGTAGTTCAGAATAGATCACTGTGAGATTATTCATGTTGATGGCCTGACCTTCCAGATCGTCTTCCGCATGAAGATCCAGCGATTTTTCAAGATATTCGATGGCCTTCTGATAATTGTTATATTCAAGGTATATCAGTGCAATATTATTATAGGACCCGGCAATTCCACCGATATCATTGATTTGCTCGCGTTTTTCCAGCGACTTTAAATAATAGTTCATGGAGGTGATATAATCTGCCAGCAGGTAGTATACATTACCCATTCTGTTTTCAGCATCGGCCAATCCCCAAATAAATCCCTTCTTCTCACTTAATTCATAGGCTTTTTTTGCATAATCCAGGCTTTCAATCAGGGACGTGGTCATGAACTCCCATGCGAGTTTATTGTAGATCACCACTTTTGTGCTGTCATTGGTTCGTGGAAGTTGTGATAACAGGGTATCTTTTGCTGATTGTCCCAAAACCATGGTATGGCCGGAGAGGAAAAGAAACAGTAAGCAATATGAAATAATACGAACCATATTCGCGTATGGGCTGATTTTTGCTCAATATTGAATACGTAAAAGTGGCGAGAAGGTTAGGAGTTATCGGAGCCAATTTTATTGATGGTACTGAATGTGTAACCCTTTGAATAAGTCGTTTTAAGAATCTTATCAGCATCCAGTTCCGCGGCGTCTCGAATGGCTTTGCCATTCTGGTAAGTAATACTGTATCCCCTTTTCAGAATGGACGTGGGATCGAGAAGTTGCATGGTTCTTTCATGCATGATCAGCAACTGTTTTTTCTCTTTCAGCAGCAGGAGGGCCTGACCTCGTGCGGCATTATGAAGTTCCGATAATTGACGTATTGTTTGATTTAAATGATTTCTGGTGACGAAGCCGCAAGTGTCTGCATATCGTTCCAAAATTCGGTATTGGAGATAAATATGTTTCTGCAGTGCCGGATTAAATTCGGTGTGCAATTTGTTCAGTTTGAGATTCGAGTCGTAGATTATTCTCTGGATTCCTGAAGTCAGTTTCATGTAAATACCATCCTGCCGTTTTTTCTGGGTGGTTAGATGGTGTTTTATGGAATGGATGATTTGATCTGCCAGATCAGTGGTATGTTGTTCCAGGGTGATATACGCATCTACAAAAAATTCTGCTACTGCAGTCGGTGTTTTCAGGCTTCTATAAGCCACCATATCAGCCACAGATTCATCCTTCTCATGCCCAATGCCGGTGAGTATGGGCAACGGAAATTGGGCCATATGGCTGGCCAGAGAATAATCATCAAAAACGCCCAGGTCGGTCTGTGATCCCCCCCCACGCACCAATACAACCACATCATATGAAGATTCATTTTGATAAATTTGATCCAGGGCATCCGTAATCGAAGCAACAGCTTGCTGACCTTGCATTATCGCTGGAAACAGGGCCACCTCAAACCGATATCCATAAGGATTTTCATTTAATTGATCGAGGAAATCCTCATAACCTGCGGCTGTTTGTGATGAAATGAGAGCAATCCGCGCTGGTAATAATGGAAATTCCAGTTCCCTGTTCATGTTAAGAATGCCTTCAGATTGAAGTCGATTGATGGTTTCCTGGCGCTGTCTGGCCATATCTCCAAGGGTGTAATTGGGATCTATATCCCTGATATTTAAGGAATAACCATATAACTCATGGAAGTCCACTCTGGCATTCAACAATACTTTAATGCCTGCAGAAAAAGAACGACCAGTCGTAGTTTCAAAGTACGGCTTCAGGATTCTGAATGTACTGGACCATACGGTTGCCCGGGCTCTTGCGACAATGTGTTCACTGGATGGATCTTTCTCAACCAGTTCCATGTAACAATGTCCGGAAGTATTAATGTTGAGTTCGTTAATTTCAGCCACGACCCAAAAGGGATCTCTAAAAGAATCCGTTATCAGGTTTTTGATCCTGGTGTTTAGTTCAAATAAAGAAAGATTATTTTCCATCTTGTTGTGCATACATCACTCAATGTGCACTTCAAAATACGCATTTGTATCAGTTTGAACAAACACCTGGGCCTATATATGGTGGATTAACTAGTATGTTTCAACAGGGCCAAGCTGATCTGACCGTAGGTAAAAATTCTCATTTTTTCTTTTCGATCATGAAATTATTGATGTCCGGTTCTGCAATACGGCCCTGCTGCTGTTCATAGTGGTCCATGATCTGTGTGAATTCCCTGTCGATCTCTTCCTGGTTTTCCGGTAGTCCATCAATAAAAAGAATTTCCTGAGCTTGTCCTGTTTCAGGAGCAAAAAATTTCCAGGATCCTTCTTTCAGGTTATTTTGATACTGACCTTCGATTTCTTTTATGCCACTTAACGTGTATGTCGTGAAGGGTCCATGAATTTTATCTTCAAAAAATGTGGTTTCCATTTTCAGGATGCCACTGGGATACCAGAGTTTCCAGGAACCATGTTTTTTTCCGTTCTTCCACATCATTTGTTCAGAGGTGGTTCCATCATTGAAAAACTTAGTAGATAGACCATTTTTAAGGCCTTTATCATATTTCTCCTGGTAGGCCAGGTGCCCTCCGTAATAAGAATAGTAATCCCAGATGCTATCCTTTTCTGTTCCGATGTATTTACCTTTTGCGGCCACCTGTCCATCCTGATAATAGAAAGTGGTCATGGCCACATCCTGACCTTTCCGATAAATCATGACAGACTGAAGCGATTGATCTTCATAATACCGTTTGAATGTTCCGATCGGTTGGTCATTCAAAAATTGACCGGAATAACGTATGTTTCCATTGGAATAGAGTTTCTTCCAGTATCCTTGTTTCTGACCTTGATGATCCACCCGATTAAATATGGTATCTCCTGCTTCTGAGAATTCCTGTGAGAAGGAAAGCACCGGCATCAGGGCCATGATTACGATATGCAATAATTGAAATTTCATTAAACTTTAAAAATAAACGAACGGACCCTATTAAATGGTATTTAAGAATTATAAAAATACGAATTCCCTGATGGATTGATACATTAAAAAAAAAGCTTCGGCCAGACCGAAGCTTTTTTTATGATCAAGGGGTCATTATTTGACTTCTTCAAAATCCACATCAGTCACTTCATCGTCACCGCCTTTTTTTTGCTTGCCTTCTTTCTCGCCAGCGGTTGGCTCTTGTGAAGGTTCACCCGGTGCCTGAGCCTGGCTGGCTTTGTACATTTCCTCGGATGCCGTTTGCCATACTGAATTCAGTTCGCCAGTGGCTTTGTCAATGGCGTCGAGATCCTGTTTTTTGTGAGCTTCTTTAAGTTCTGCCAGGGCTTTCTCGATGGGTTCTTTCTTGTCTGCCGGCAATTTATCACCGTATTCTTTGAGTTGTTTTTCTGTCTGGAATATCAGGCTGTCAGCCGCATTTATTTTATCCACTTTTTCCCGGGCCTGTTTATCGGCGGCTTCATTTGCCTTGGCTTCTTCCTTCATTTTGTTGATATCTTCATCTGTCAATCCGGAAGAGGCCTCTATACGGATTTTTTGCTCTTTACCAGTTCCTTTATCTTTTGCAGATACATTCAGGATGCCGTTGGCATCGATATCGAAAGTGACTTCGATCTGCGGAATGCCTCGTGGGGAAGGTGGGATCCCATCCAAATGGAATCTTCCGATGGTTTTATTTCCCGCAGCCATGGGGCGCTCACCCTGCAGTACATGAATCTCAACAGATGGTTGATTATCTGCAGCTGTGGTAAATGTTTCCATTTTTTTTGTTGGAATGGTTGTGTTGGCTTCGGTTAACTTGGTCATGACACCACCCAGTGTTTCAATTCCCAGCGAAAGTGGGGTGACATCCAGGAGTAATACATCTTTGACTTCGCCAGTAAGAACACCACCTTGAATGGCTGCTCCAACTGCCACCACCTCATCAGGATTCACTCCCTTTGATGGGGCTTTTCCGAAAATTTTCTTAACGATATCCTGAATGGCGGGTATCCTGGTGGAACCTCCAACCAACAGAACTTCATCCACATCCTCCGGCTTCATACCGGCATCTTTCAAGGCAATTTTACATGGTTCAACGACGGCCTGGATCAGGTTATCGGTTAATTTTTCAAAATGTGACCGTGTCAGGGTCTTTACCAGGTGTTTTGGAATCCCATCCACTGGCATGATATAAGGCAGGTTAATTTCTGTAGAAGTGGCACTGGACAGTTCAATTTTCGCTTTTTCAGCTGCTTCCTTTAGCCTCTGGAGTGCCATTGGATCTTTTCTGAGATCCACATTTTCCTCTTTCTTAAATTCCTCAGCAAGCCAGTTTATAATAGCCTCATCGAAATCATCACCCCCAAGATGGGTATTCCCATTGGTGGATTTTACTTCAAACACGCCATCCCCAAGTTCCAGGACTGAGATATCGAATGTTCCACCCCCGAGGTCAAATACGGCCACTTTTTGATCCTTTCCCTTTTTATCCAACCCGTAAGCCAATGAGGCAGCTGTAGGTTCATTAATAATACGTTTTACTACCAATCCTGCAATTTCCCCGGCTTCTTTTGTAGCCTGGCGCTGGGAATCGTTAAAATATGCAGGAACGGTAATTACGGCTTCAGTGACTTCCTGTCCGAGGTAGTCCTCTGCCGTTTTTTTCATTTTTTGGAGTATCATGGCCGAAACTTCCTGTGGTGAGAACATCCGGTCATCGATCTTTACGCGCGGTGTGTTGTTATCACCTTTAACAACCTGGTAAGGTACACGCTTAATTTCCTTATCTACTGCGGAAAAACCTTCCCCCATAAATCGTTTGATTGAATATACGGTTTTCGTTGGGTTGGTAATGGCTTGCCGTTTTGCCGGATCTCCAACCTTTCGTTCACCATTTTCAATAAATGCCACCATGGAGGGTGTGGTTCTTTTTCCTTCGCTATTTGGAATGACTACCGGTTCGTTGCCTTCCATTACGGCCACACAGGAGTTTGTGGTGCCAAGGTCTATTCCGATTATTTTACCCATTTTAAAATATGTTTTATGCTATTAAGTTTTTCTAATTTTCCATTTCTATAATCAATGATTATGCCACATTACGTACAAGGTCGTTATGTGATATTCTGACACTGTATCAGACACAGGGAGATACTGAATATGCAGGAATTGTGACAAAAAGGCAGTAAATTTGAAATTAGATTAGATTCTTCTTTGTTAATAAATCAAATTCGTAGATTTGTTTCATGTTGATCATTTAATATCATACACATGTCTGTACACAACCAGGTTCGAAAGGTCACCACCCATGTCTTAAATGCCATGAAGCTGCGTGGTGAGAAAATTGCCATGATCACGGCTTACGACTTTTCCATGGCCAGGATCATTGACAAAGCGAAAATTGATGCCATTCTTATAGGTGATTCGGCATCCAATGTCATGGCCGGACATCAAACCACCTTGCCCATTACACTCAATGAAATGATCTATCATGCAGCCTCAGTTGTACGCGGTGTGGAAAGGGCATTGGTCATAGTCGACCTGCCATTCGGGACCTACCAGGGCAATTCCAAGGAGGCTTTGTCATCCGCCATCCGGATTATGAAAGAAACGGGTGCTCACGCGGTGAAAATGGAAGGAGGGAAGGAAGTTCTCGAGTCCATTGAACGCATTTTATCCGCTGGTATCCCGGTGATGGGGCATCTGGGCCTGATGCCGCAGTCCATTCATAAATTTGGGACGTATGTAGTTCGGGCCACAGAAGATGGTGAGGCCAATAAATTGTTAGAAGATGCGAAAATTCTGGAAGATGCCGGTTGTTTCGGTATTGTTCTGGAAAAAGTACCGGCCTCACTGGCTAAAAAAGTGACTAAGAATGCAAAAATACCCATTATTGGAATCGGTGCCGGTCCTCATGTGGACGGACAAATACTCGTTTTGCACGATATGTTAGGGATCACACAAGAGTTCTCACCACGATTTCTACGCCGGTATCATAATCTGTATCAGGAAATTCTGGGTGCTATTCAAAATTACATCAATGATGTAAGGTCGCTTGATTTTCCAAATGAGAAAGAACAGTACTAATCTGATTGACGGCCTTTTTTTATCATCCGATAATGCGGGCTCCAACATTCCGTTACGGGAGGATATAAATGAATTTGAATATCTTATTTGAGGATAATCATCTGATTGTAATCAATAAGGAACCATCCCAACTGGTACAGGGCGATCAGACCGGAGACCCTTCCCTGGATCACGTGATCAAGGAATATCTTAAAAAAAAATATAACAAACCTGGCAAGGTGTTTCTTGGTGTGGTGCATCGCCTGGATCGTCCTGTCAGTGGTGTGGTGGTATTTGCCAGGACCAGTAAAGCCCTGCAGAGGATGAATAAGAAATTTAAGGATCATGAGATAAAGAAAAAATACTGGGCCATTGTGGAGAGTGCACCATCCGAACCTGAAGCCACACTGGTACATCACCTGAAACGAAATCGAAAGATGAATAAATCCATGGCGTACGATTCTCCCCAGCCATTGACCAAGGAAGCATCATTAACCTATCGAATCAGTGGCCAGGGCAGACACTATTACTTTATGGATATTACACTGCATACAGGACGTCATCACCAGATCAGATCACAATTGGCTGCCATCGGCTGTACCATTAAAGGGGATTTGAAATATGGGGCACGCCGATCCAACCCCGATGGTGGTATCTGCCTCCATGCCCGTGAACTTGAATTCATCCACCCTGTTCAGAACAAGACAGTGACCATTATTGCAGAACCACCAGATGAGCCTCTTTGGCAGATTTTCAAAGATACGTCTCAATAAAGGTAATGGATATCAGCCTTGAAGGCTTTTCTTATCAAAACCCATGGGCAAAAGTTGGCGGCAATTTTCCAGGATATGGACCTTTGATTCGCCAATTAAAATAAGCCGGACAGGAGCGTTTTGCCGGTCTTCGATTTCAATCATGACCTGTCGGCAGGCTCCACATGGATATACCGGATTGGAGATGCTTTTCTGGCCTTTAAATGCGGCGATTGCCAGGATTTCTATTGGGGTATTCGGATATCGGGCGCTGGCCGAAAATAATGCTACCCGCTCTGCACATAAGCCGGAAGGATAGGCTGCATTTTCCTGATTATTCCCTGCCAGAATGGTCTGATCCTCAAGAATCAGTGCCGCTCCGACCTTGAAACCAGAATAAGGCGCATAGGCTTCAACAGCAGCTTCTTTTGCCTTCGCTATAAGGTTTTTTTCCTGATCTGAAAGATGAGTCAGGTCTGATAACTCGTTAATAATTGTTCGGATTTCGATGGTTTTCATCCGATGGTTTTTTCCAAATTTACGATATAGTTTTCATATTTGTAAGCGATTTCTAATATACAGGTTCCCATCCAATGACTGGAAAGTACATATACATCCTGTTAACCACAACCATAATAATCCTTTTCGCATGGGGTTGTAAAACGAAGCGAATTCCACCAAAACCAGCTATATCTCAGACACGGCAGGAATACATAGCCAGATTTAGTGGTCTGGCTGTCAGCGAAATGGAGAGGGCGGGCATTCCGGCCAGCATTACCATGGCCCAAGCTTTGCTGGAATCGGGAGATGGGAATAGCACCCTGGCCAGAAACTCTAATAATCACTTTGGCATTAAATGCCATAATGATTGGAATGGTCCCACTTATCGGCACGATGATGATCGAAGGCGGGAGTGTTTTAGAAAATATGCCACCGTTGATGATTCCTACCGGGACCATTCTGATTTTTTACGTGGAAAATCCCGGTATGCATTTCTGTTTGAGCTTGACCGGACGGATTATAAGGGCTGGTCAAGAGGTCTTAAAAAGGCCGGGTATGCCACCAATCCTAAATATGCAGATCTACTCATTAAAATCATTGAGGACAATGCCCTATACAGATTGGATCAGGGGGATATTGTCGCTTACAAACCGTCGGGAAACCCAACCGAAAATGCACAGTCCGGAGGGAATACGCAGAATACAGATTTATTTGAAAATGATTTTGCCATTTCTGCGGGACCCGGATCAATTCAGGTTATTAATCGAGTGGATTATGTCATCGCTCAGGAGGGAGACACGTTTGGAACACTGGCCAGGAAGTACGGTTTGATGCCATGGGAATTGCCACGATACAATGATCTTGAAGACGATGTGGTCATCCAGGCAGGCTGGATTTTGTTCCTGCAGCCCAAGCGCAACCAGGCTGAACAGGGTATGAAATTTCATGTGGTCCGTAATGGCGATTCATTGTGGTCCATTTCGCAAATGTACGGTGTGAAGCTTACTAAAATTCTGGAAATGAATTCTATGAAGGAGAATGAATCCCTTAAAACGGGAGATACGATATATCTGCGCAAACAACGCAGGCCATAAGTCTTAAACACAGTACCATCCATCATGAACGGTTTGCCCCCTCAGGAATTCCCGGATGGTCATTCTTTTTTTACCGGCCACTTGAAGATCCAGAACCTGGATGAATCCATCGGGGCCGGCAATTTTAAGATAGGTATGATGGTTGGTTGAAATTGATCCAGGCTGTTTTTGATGCGATTGGATTTCAGCGGTGGTTTTAAATATTTTAACCAGTATTTCATCCTTTGAACCCCGATTTAAAATGGTCCATGCTCCCGGGGATGGCGATAAACCCCGCACCAGATTGTGGATTGCTACAACATTTTGTGCCCAAGAAATGCGACAATCTTCTTTTTGTATCCGTGGTGCCGTTTTTAAATTAGGATGGGATGGCTGAGGTGTGACCCTGGCCTTTCCTGCCCTGATTAAGTCAATGGTTTCCAGTAACAAGTCAGCCCCTTTTTTCTTTAAAATGTCATGCAATTCACCGGCGGTCATATCATTTGTAAGCGTGATATCTTTCTGCAAAATGATATGGCCCGTGTCGATGTCTTTCTGAATAAAAAAAGTGGTCAGTCCGGTCTTTTCTTCTCCCCGAATGAGTACCCAGTTTATGGGCGCTGCACCCCGATAGTGAGGCAGCAGGGATGCATGCAAATTAATGGTCCCATTCGGGGGCATTTTGAATACTTCCTCTGGTAGCATTCTGAATGCCACTACCACGAAAAGATGGGCCTCCAGGGATTGAAGTTCCTGAAGGAATTCCGTATCTTTTAAATTGGTTGGTTGCAAGATGTCCAGGCGGTTCTGTTCTGCGAAGATCTTGACAGCTGAAGGCTGGATTTTTTGTCCGCGGCCAGATGGTCGGTCCGGTGCCGTAATTACAGCTGGCACCGGATACCCGTCATGTAGGAGTAGTTTCAAGGATTGGACGGCAAATTCAGGGGTTCCCATAAAAACGATCCTGAAGTCCTCTTTTTTCATTTTATTTAGGGGATCAATTTTGAATGTTTATTCTTTTTCCAGTTTCAACGGCTGGACCAATTCAAGAAAATGCCCCATTTTCGATTTCTTGGTTTGCAGATAATATTCATTGAAAGGATTGGGTGGAACCTCTAACGGAACATTCTCAATAATTTTGAGCCCATAACCCTGCAAGCCTGCACGCTTAACCGGATTGTTGGTCATGAGCCGGATCTGTCCCAGGCCCAGTTCCCTTAAAATATTTGCGCCCACACCATAATCCCGTTCGTCCGCATTAAATCCCAGTTCAATATTGGCCTGTATGGTATCTTTACCTTCCTCCTGTAACTTATACGCTTTCATTTTGTTAAAAAGACCAATACCTCTTCCTTCCTGGTTCATATACAGCAGCACACCGCGACCCTCTTTTTCTATCATTTTCAAAGCCTCTGACAACTGAACCCCGCAATCACACCGAAGAGATCCAAGAATATCTCCAGTGAGGCATGATGAATGCACCCGCACCAGGACCGGATCCTCTTTTGTCCAGGATCCCTTAATCAAAGCGATGTGCTCAAGACCATTCGAAATTTGGAGGAAAGGGATGAGATTAAAATCACCGTATTTGGAGGGCAATTTTACCTCAACACCTTTTTCAATGATGCTTTCTTTCAGTAATTTGAAAGAAATCAGATCACGTATGGATATGATCTTCAGGTTAAATTTCTTTGCGGTTTCCTGCAACTGGGCCATTCGGGCCATGGATCCATCTTCATTCATGATTTCAACCAGAGCCCCTCCCGGTTCAAGGCCGGCTAAACGGGTGAGATCAACTGCAGCTTCTGTATGCCCTGCTCTGCGTAATACCCCTTTCGATTTTGCTTTTAATGGGAACACATGACCGGGACGTGCCAGATCTTCTGGTCTGGTGTCTGGATTGACAAGTGCTTTAATGGTCATCGCACGATCATGTGCGGAGATACCAGTAGTACATTTTTCATGAAGTAAATCCACAGAAACTGTAAATTGGGTTTCATGATAGGAAGTATTCTTGCCGACCATGAGTTCGAGTTCCAGCTTTTCACATTGCTCTTCGGGAAGGGCTACGCAAATGAGACCTCTTCCATGGGTGGCCATAAAATTAACCATCCTGGACGTGATCATCTGGGCGGCCACAATGAAATCGCCCTCATTTTCCCGGTCGGCATCATCGACCACAATCACCGCTTTACCCTTCTTGATGTCCTCAATGGCATCTTCAATGCGGTCCAGGCCAGGCCCGGGATAATGATCAGGCATTACATTATGATTGATTTCTCCGCGTTGGTTCCCAAACATTTGAATGAATTCCTTTCACAAACCAGCCAAATCCAACCAATAGGGCCAGATTCATGCTGTAAAAATGAGTAATGAACCGCAAAATTACGATATGTATGTTAATTTTCCTCAAGATTAGATCAATAATTGGAATGCTGAGCAACACTATTTGGACTGCCAGTGTACATTGGTAAAAAAGGTCCGGAATCAGGAAGAAGTTACTTACAAAGGCCAGTAGTAGAAAAAAAGGACCAAACCATCTCAGAACCTTGTGTGAAATAAAGCTGAATCCAATGGTTGAAAACGGTTTCAGGAGAAATTTGGCAAATTTTGACAAATTCTGGAAATTGCCAGCTGCTATTCTCACTTTCCGGCGAAATTCTTCCGAAATAGAATTTGAAATATCCTCATACACCTCCGCATTTATTTCATGTATGCTTTTCTTCCCTGAAGAAAGTACGTTCAGGTTGATATAGAAATCATCTACGAGGAAATTGCGGGGTACAGGTTGAAAAAGTTCTTTCCGGACGGCATAGAAACCTCCAGACGGTCCCATCATGGCCCCCCAGATGAGGGATTCATGATGTTTCATTTTCATTTCGCGGCTGATATAACGATGCTCCTGCATAGAAATCCCATCTCTTTGAAAGCCAAAATGTTTCATATTGGAGTCGACCAGTCCAATCATACTGTTCTTAAAATGACGGATCATAAAGTGCAAGCTATCGGGTTCGCAAAACACATTGGCATCACTGATGACCAGAATTTCGCCCCGGGATATCCCGGCCAGGTGGTTGATGATATGAATTTTTCCAACCCGTTGATCAAATCTCTGAAATGTTGTGTGTGGGTATTGATGGCTCCAGGTTTGGACAATATGGTCGCTCCCATCATCTGAAGCATCAGACCCAACTAGTATTTCAACTTTGGAGAGGGGGTAGTTTATCTTGTTCAGGTTGATGAGCTTCTTCTCCAATACATCAGATTCATTGTGAAAGGCCATGAGGATGGAAATGGAAGGCCATTCCTCATTATTTCCATATTGGGTTTGATTTTCGCTCTTTCTTTTGGCCAGGATGCTCAATAGTATCGGATATGCCACATAGGTATGAAACAAAGCTCCTACAGCTAACCAGAAAAGAATGGTGAAAATCATCAGGCAAAGGAGTTGAAGAAATTCAATAATGCCGTTGTGTGAACAAAATTATCAAAATTTTCCTGAATGAAAGTCCTTGCATTTTTACCGATTTTCTTACAAAGGTCTTGATTTTCAATTAGATTTATTAGAACATCAACGAACGCCTGCTCTGTATCTGCAAGAAAAATGTGTTTGCCTGGAATGGCTGGAATGCCCTCTAATCCCTGGCTGGTTGTTACTACACAAAGGCCTCTGGCCATGCTTTCAATGATCTTTACCCGCATACCACTACCGGCTTTAAGCGGAACGACCATAATGGTCCCATTTCGGAAAAATGGTTCCAGGTTTTCCAGTTCCCCCAGGAATGTGACTCCCGATTTTAGGAGTAATCCAGGCAATGAGGCATCAGGATTACGACCGGCAACATAGAACTTAATGTTGGGCTGACGGATTTTCAGCGAAGTCCAGACATTTCGTACAAACCATTTGAGCCCATCAATATTCGGGGTCCAATCCAAAGCCCCTAAAAATAAGAGGTTTTGTAGGTTGCTGATGGCAGGTTGAGGAAAATGATCCGGATCCATAGCAAAAGGTGTATTGTGTAAGGGCCCGGAATACCCCAGTGACCGGAACAATTCATTATCGTTCATACTGATGGTGACCAGCGCATCAATGTGATCCAAAATCCGGGTTTCATAAGTCTTCAGCCGCCGAGACAGGATATTAAAATAAATTGAACGTAACGGATTGATATCGTCATGGGCCAGCTTTTGCCAGATCTGATGTTCCACATTATGAGCCCGGAGGATAATTTTTGCAGCGGACCGTTGTCTTAATATGGGTATATACAGGGTCATTGCCAGACCCTCCAGTAGCACGATATCGAAATCCATGTCCTCAGTTGCCATTTCTATCTTTTCCACAAATCCGGTTGAGTAAAAACGTTGCAGGTTATAAGGTGCTCTGGAGAAAAGCAAATTTTTCACCAATGATCCATGCCGAATACGGGTGTCATGCGTCACGGTTTCAAAAACGATTGGCAGATCCGCAAAATGGTTATTTTTTACATGATGCTTACTGGTGTTGAGTGATAATAGATGTACCTCACATCCAAGTTTAAAAAGACCCCTAGTCAGCTGCCACGATGCAAGCGCGCCACCATCTTTTGGAGGATATGGTACTTTATTACACAGTTGCAGGATTCTCATCGGAATATCTGGCATTCGATTATTTTTGCCGGTACCGT
>Ga0209536_100005235_pt1 | contig 20260 bp, 19 predicted proteins | sample DeeMarSeWOR28_12_FD_187461 | JGI IMG/M metagenome (GOLD analysis project Ga0209536, IMG submission 187461) | Marine sediment microbial communities from White Oak River estuary, North Carolina - WOR-2-8_12 (SPAdes) (version 2) | ecosystem: Environmental > Aquatic > Marine > Intertidal zone >...
AAAGGCGTTCGGTGGCAAGCGCAAGATTGTCTGGATGGAAATCTTTGCCGGAGAGAAGGCCAACCAGGTCTACGGTGCCGACACCTGGCTGCCGGGCGAGACCCTGGCGGCGATCAAGGAATTTTCGGTGGCGATCAAGGGACCGCTGACTACGCCGGTCGGCGGCGGTATCCGGTCCCTGAACGTGGCGCTGCGCCAGGAACTCGATCTGTACGTTTGCCAGCGCCCGGTACGTTACTACGAGGGAACACCCAGCCCGCTGAAGGAACCGGAAAAGACCGACATGGTGATTTTCCGTGAGAATTCCGAAGATATCTACGCCGGCATCGAATGGGAAGCGGGCAGCCCGGAAGTCAGGAAAGTGATTGATTTCCTGCAGCAGGAAATGGGGGTCACCAAGATACGGTTTCCGGCGACTTCGGGTATTGGGATCAAGCCGGTATCCGCGGAGGGTACCAAGCGGCTGGTGCGGCGGGCCCTGCAATACGCCATTAACCAGGACCGGGACTCGGTGACCCTGGTGCACAAAGGCAACATCATGAAGTTCACCGAAGGTGCATTCAAGAACTGGGGCTATGAACTTGCCAAACAGGAGTTCGGTGCCACCGAAATCGACGGTGGGCCCTGGTGTTCGTTCAAGAATCCCAGGACCGGCAGCCAGATTACCGTCAAGGATGTCATCGCCGATGCTTTCCTGCAGCAGATCCTGACACGCCCGGCAGAGTACAGTGTCATCGCCACCCTGAATCTCAACGGCGACTACATCTCCGATGCGCTAGCGGCGCAGGTGGGCGGTATCGGCATGGCACCTGGCGCCAACCTGTCGGACCAGGTGGCACTGTTCGAGGCGACCCATGGCACCGCGCCGAAATACGCAGGCAAGGACCAGGTCAATCCGAGTTCACTGATCCTGTCGGCAGAGATGATGTTGCGCCATCTGGGATGGAACGCAGCAGCTGACCTGATCGTCAACGGCTTGTCCGGGGCGATCGCCGCCAAGACCGTGACGTACGATCTGGAGCGGCTGATGCCAGGAGCCACCAAACTGAGTTGTTCCGCGTTTGGTCAGGCGATCATCGCCCATATGCATTAGCGTTGGGCCGCAACCACCCTCCCTGTCCGGCTGGTGGGCAGCGCAACGCAACTGCAAGCCCGGTTGAACGCTACTGTACCGCGTTTGCGAGCATTATTTTGTTGGCCTGCAGTCCCTTGGGGCCATTGGAAACGTCGAACTCGACGCGCTGGCCTTCCTTGAGGCTCTTGTAGCCTTCCATTTCGATCGCGGAAAAATGCGCGAAAATGTCGTCGCCGCCTTCGTCCGGCGAGATAAAACCGTAACCCTTCGCGTTACTGAACCATTTAACAATTCCTGTCGCCATGATTGTACAATCCTCACTGCTTTGTCTGGCGGCTGTGCCGCCTGCTTCTTATTCACACTGCGCCGCCTCACGCTTCGCCGCATGAAGACGACTCCTCCTTTGGCCGGGTAGGGCTACTCGTTATTTTTAGACCCTGCGCCCCATTAGTCAAGTCGCCGCCGCCGCTGAAAAGCTCACGGGATCACGGGCTTAAGCCTGGTGTTTGCTTGGACTCAAAGCCGGTGTATGCTGTTTCAACATAGACTTGGATTTCAGCATATTGCGCTTGAATCAGGTACAATCGGGCCATGGGAAAGGATACAGGACAGTCCCCGGATCATGGACTTTCGGTGCTGGAGGCGCGCCCGAAGGTAAAGCGGCCACGCCTCTACAAGGTAGTTCTGCACAACGATGATTACACGCCCATGGAGTTCGTGGTCGTGTTGCTGGAGCAGTTCTTTGGCATGTCGAGGGAGAAAGCAACGCAGGTGATGCTGCACGTGCATACCAGGGGGAAGGGTGTATGCGGCGTGTTTACACGCGAGATTGCCGAGACGAAGGTGGCACAGGTAAACGAATATTCACGACAAAATAAACACCCCTTACTGTGCGCCATGGAGGAGGCCTGAAAGAGCAATGAGGTAGTCACACATGTTGAGCAAAGAACTGGAGTTTACCCTGAACCTCGCCTTCAAGGAGGCCCGGGAGAAACGACACGAGTTTATGACAGTCGAGCACTTACTGCTCGCATTACTGGATAATCCGAGTGCGGCCGAGGTTTTGAAATCCTGTGGCGCCGATCTGGACAAGCTGAAGCAGGAGCTCAGCGCATTTCTCGGCGAGACAACACCGCTTCTCCCGGCCAGCGACAACCGCGAAACCCAGCCGACGCTAGGCTTTCAGCGCGTACTGCAGCGCGCCGTTTTTCATGTGCAGTCCTCTGGCAAGAAGGAAGTCACCGGCGCCAATGTTCTGGTAGCCATATTCAGCGAGCAGGAATCTCAGGCGGCCTACTTTCTCAACAAGCAGGACATCACGCGCCTCGATGTGGTCAACTACATCTCGCACGGCATCTCCAAGCTGGCGGGCGATCAGCCCGAGAACGAACCTAGCGCAGAATCCGAGGGCGTCGGCAACGCCGATAACACTCAGAAAAAACCCCTCGAGGTGTTTGCGACCAATCTCAACGAAATGGCCATGCGGGGCAAGATCGACCCGCTCATCGGCCGCCGTGCCGAGGTCGAGCGTACCATCCAGATTCTATGTCGGCGGCGCAAGAACAACCCGCTGTATGTCGGTGAGGCGGGGGTCGGCAAGACTGCACTGGCCGAGGGGCTCGCCAAGCTGATTGTGGACGGCGACGTCCCCGAGGTGCTCCTGAACAGCACCATATACTCGCTGGATCTTGGTGCGCTGGTGGCCGGCACCAAGTATCGCGGCGATTTTGAAAAGCGCCTCAAGAGCGTGCTCAGTCAACTGCGCAAGGAACCGGGCGCCATCCTGTTTATCGATGAAATCCACACCATCATTGGCGCCGGGGCCGCCTCCGGCGGGGTGATGGATGCGTCCAATCTGATCAAACCGATGTTGGCTTCCGGCGAACTGAAGTGCATCGGCTCGACGACCTACCACGAATATCGCGGCATTTTCGAGAAAGACCGCGCGCTGGCGCGTCGTTTTCAGAAAATCGATGTGGTGGAGCCGAGTATCGATGAAGCCGTCAGCATTCTCAAGGGACTGAAGTCGCGCTTCGAAGAGCACCACGACGTGAAATATTCGGCCAAGGCGCTGCGCGCCGCGGTGGAGCTCTCGTCGCGTTATATCAATGACCGTTTCCTGCCCGACAAGGCAATTGACGTGATTGATGAGGCCGGCGCCAACCAGCGTCTGCTGCCGCCTTCGCGGCGCAAGAAAACGATCGGCGTGACGGATATCGAGGCCATTATTTCCAAGATTGCCCGCATACCGCCGAAAACCGTGTCCGCCACCGATAAGGATTCGCTGCGCACCCTGGAGCGCGACCTTAAGATGGTGGTGTACGGCCAGGATGAAGCCATCGAAACCCTGGCCGGGGCCATCAAGATGTCTCGCTCCGGTCTCGGCAACGAGCAGAAACCGATCGGTTCGTTCCTGTTTGCCGGACCCACCGGGGTGGGAAAAACGGAGGTCACGCGCCAGCTGGCCCTGATCATGGGTATCGAGCTGATCCGTTTCGATATGTCGGAGTACATGGAGCGCCACACCGTGTCGCGCCTCATCGGTGCGCCGCCCGGGTATGTCGGCTTCGATCAGGGCGGCCTGCTCACCGAGGCGGTTACCAAGCATCCGCACGCGGTGCTGCTGCTGGATGAGGTGGAAAAGGCACACCCGGACGTATTCAACCTGCTGCTGCAGGTCATGGACCACGGTACCCTGACCGACAATAACGGGCGCAAGGCGGATTTCCGCAATGTCGTTATCGTGATGACCACCAATGCGGGTGCCACTGAGATCAGCCGTCCCTCGATCGGTTTCACCCACCAGGATCACTCCAGCGACGCCATGGAGGCGATCCGCAAGCTGTTCAGCCCCGAATTCCGTAACCGGCTCGACGCCATCATTCAGTTCCGCTCACTGGACCCCGCGGTAATCACCCGGGTGGTCGACAAATTCATTTACGAGCTCGAAGCCCAGTTGCAGGAAAAAGCCGTTACGCTCGATGTGGAGGATTCCGCCCGCGAGTGGCTGGCCGCGCATGGTTTCGATGCCAAGATGGGCGCCCGTCCCATGGCTCGCGTGATCCAGGAACATATCAAGAAACCGCTGGCGGAAGAACTGCTGTTCGGCCGTCTGGCGAACGGCGGTCACCTGACTATCCGCGCCGAGGACGACCGGCTGGTTCAGGATATCAGGCAGGAGGAAGAGGTTCTGTAGCGGGCGGGGTTGTAACTGCCCGCTTGCCGGTTAGCGTGCCCGGTAGGTAATGCGGCCTTTGCTGAGGTCGTAAGGGGTGAGTTGTACAGTGACTTTATCTCCGGTCAGAATGCGAATGTAGTGCTTGCGCATTTTGCCGGAAATGTGCGCCGTTACCACGTGGCCGTTCTCCAGCTCAACCCGGAACATCGTGTTGGGGAGAGTTTCCACGACGGTGCCCTCCATCTCAATGTGATCTTCTTTTGCCATTCCTCACTCGTAGCTTTGCTGACGTTAGCCGGGCATTATAGCGGATCGGGCCAGGGCTGCCCGCGGCCTACCCCATTGTGGATAGACCCGCCCGCGCGCCCAGCTTGACCTTGTCCCGCCACTACCCGGGCGCGCACTGCGCTCCAGGCCACCCGCGGATGGACCACATCCTGTTGCAGCACCACCGTCATGCCGAGATTGCGCAGCACCGCTGCGTTGTCCGGTAGCCCACTCAGGGCCTGTCCGAGTTGCTCGAAATGCGCGTGATTGAGGTATAGCAGGTTGGGCATCACGCCATGTCGGTGCTGGAATTCTGCCGCGATCCGATACAGATGACTTAACACAAGTCGACCCCTGTTTGCCGATACGCGCAAGCTAGCGGCAGCCGCCTGGAATCGCTTGACCCTCGCTCAGCTCTGATCGGAATTCGGCTCTCCCCCGGGGCGGGCCCCCAGCATGCTCCAGTTGCCCTGTTGATACCCCTGCAACGGCCGAAAGCGGTTCTTGTATTCCATTTTCCCGCATCCCGGGATCCAGTAACCCAGGTAGTGCCAGTCACAGCCGAGTTCGCGGCCCAACTCGATCTGACGCAGCACCGAGTAGGTGCCGAGGCTGCGCCGGGGCAAGGCCGGATCGAAGAAGGTGTAGACAGCCGACAGCGCATTGCCCAGGCGATCGGTGACTGCCACCGCAACCGGAGTATCGGCGAGTCGAAATTCCATGAACAGCGTTTCGCACCAGCTGCTGGTGAGGAAGTTCATGTAATCGTCAGGCGTCGGCTGATCCATCCCGCCGCCGGGGTGCCGGCCGCTGAGATAGCGTGAATACAGATCGAAGTGCTCATCGCGGTACGCCGGGGGAAGCATGGTAACGCCCAGGTCGCGGTTGCGGTTCCAGATCTTCTGCTGATTGCGGCTGCGCCTGAACTGCCGCACCGGTATTCGCACCGGGATACATTCCGAGCAGCCGGGACAGGCCGGGACATAAAGATCGTTGCCGCTGCGGCGAAAGCCGAAGCCGGCAAGCTGCTGGTACACGGCAGGCGACAGCCGCGCGTCCGGGTCGGCGAACACCGAAATTGCGCTGCGACCTGAGAGATAGGAACAAGCGCGTGGTGCGGTGGCAAAGAAGCGCAGCTCCTGGTCGCGTAACGGGTTTTCGTCGTCCATGGCGGTAGCGGTTACCAGGGTGTGTTGGCCAGCGCAGGCTGCAGCCGCCAAGGGTGGCCGTCGTGCGCGACCGGGCACCAGGCATCCAGGTAGCCGATGAACTCCTGGCGGGAAATCTGCTCGGCTCCAAGGCTGGCGAGGTGCGCCGAATGAACCTGGCAATCAATCAGTGCGAAGCCCCACGCGCTCAGCTGTCTGGCCAGGAACGCGAATGCGACTTTCGATGCGTCGGCTGTGCGACTGAACATCGATTCACCGAAAAAGATTTTGCCGATCGCCACACCGTAGATCCCACCTGCCAGGTGGTCATCGAGCCAGCACTCCACCGAGTGAGCGTGGCCCCTGTTGTGTAGAGCGATGTACGCCGCCGCCATTTCACGCGTGATCCAGGTGCCAGAAGCAACGCGCCGCGGGGCCGCACAGGCACGGATAACATCTTCGAACGCGCGGTCGATGGTGACCCGGAAACGGCCCTTGCGCAAGGTCTTGCGCAGGCTTCGGGAAACCTTGAAACGGCCCGGAAACAGCACTGTGCGCGGGTCCGGTGACCACCACAGGATGGGCTGATCGTCACCGTACCAGGGGAAGATCCCCTTGCGATACCCGGCCAGGATTCTGTCTGGCGCCAGGTCGCCGCCGACGGCCAGCAGACCATCCGGCTCGCGTAGCGCCAGGCTGACGTCGGGGAAGGCCAGACTGGTATCGCTGGGATTGATCCAGAATGGGCCTTGAGCGCTCATGCCGCCTGGATCTCCTTGAATGGCGACTGCTCGGACAATTCCTCCATGTAATCGCGCATAGCACCAGTTTCCTGCTGCAGGAAACGACCAATGATTTCGCGGAAGCCCTGGTGGGCAATCCAGTGTGCCGACCAGGTTGCGGTGGGTAGAAAACCGCGGCTGATCTTGTGCTCGCCCTGCGCGCCGGGCTCAAAAGTCTTGAGCCCATGGCTGATGCAATAGTCGATGCCCTGATAGTAACAGGCCTCGAAATGCAGGCTGTGGTAGTCCTGGTAGCAGCCCCAGTGTCGACCGTAAAGGGTGTCGTCGCTGCACAGGCAAATGGCGCCGGCGACGATGCTCTGCCCCTTGTAGGCGATAAAAAACACCAGCTGGTGTCCCATGTTCGTGGCAAGGTCGCGAAAGAAGCCCAGGTTCAGGGTAGGGTAGCCCCACTTTTTCTCGAAAGTAGTGCGGTAGAAATCGGACATGACCTGCAGCTGCTCATCGCTGGCCTGATGCCCGTGCACTACCCGCAACTCGATATCCTGTTCGCTCACGTAGCGCCGTTCGCGGCGCACTTTCTTGCGTTTGCGCGAGCTGAAACTGTCCAGGTAATCGTCGAAATCGCGGTAACCCTGGTTGCGCCAGTGGAACTGACAGCCAAGCCTCAGCATCAGGCCCGCCTGCTCGAGCGTCTGCGTGTCGCAGGGGTCGGTAAACAGGCAATGCAGCGACGAGAGCCGTTCGCTGTTAGACCACTCCTGCGCCAGCTGGATGAGTTGTGTCGCCAGGAGCTGACGATCGGCGCCGTCGGCGATCAGGAGCCGGGGGCCGGTGGCCGGCGTGTAGGGAACAGCCACCACCGCTTTCGGGTAGTAGCGCAGTCCATTGCGCTGATAGGCATCCGCCCAGGCCCAGTCGAACACGAATTCGCCATAGGAATTGTCTTTGAGGTAAAGGGGCACCGCACCCAGCAGCTGCCCGCGTTTGCCGATGGCGACAAGGTGGCGGGGAATCCAGCCGTGTTGCTCACCGACACAGCCATTGCGTTCCAGGGCAGCGAGAAACTCGTGCCGCAGAAACGGATTGCCGGTGCCCGGCAAAGCGTTCCACTGTCCGGCCTCGACATCCGCAATCGCCGTGAGGATCTTCAGTTGCATAGGGCTATTTTAACCAAGCCGGCGACGGTCAGAAATGATTCCCGTGCCGCCCCGACAAACGATATTTATTTGTATTGGAATCAAAATGTTTTGCGGCGCGCCGCCGTCAATGACAAATGCAGAGCTAAGACTTCACATGGGCGAGCAAGTGCAACTTCAGCCACGCGGCTCGTGGGGAATTATGAGATAGGTTGTACTCACACGGTCTGGAATTCCAGCTGACCGATCAACAGGACATCTTTGCGCGGCACGGTTTGGTCTACGAGCAGACCGTCGAGCTGCAGTCGGAATAGACGGCAGGCGGCTAGCTTTTGCGTTCCAGCGCGTCCAGGTAGCGTTCGGCATCCAGCGCCGCCATGCAGCCAGAACCCGCCGAAGTCACTGCCTGCCGGTAAATGTGGTCGGCGACGTCTCCGGCCGCGAATACGCCCGGTACACTGCAGGCAGTGGCATCGCCGTCGACGCCGCTCTTGACTTTGATATAGCCGTTCTGGTGCATATCCAGTTGGCCCTCGAACAGCTCGGTATTCGGTCGGTGGCCGATGGCGATGAAGACGCCGTCCGCAGTCAGGTCCTGGGTGCTGCCATCCTTGACGTTCTTGATACGCAAGCCCGTGACGCCGCTCTGGTCACCCAGCACCTCGTCCAGCACGTGGTCCCAGGCGATGGAAACCTTGCCTGCCTTCTCCCGCTCGAACAGCCGCCCCTGCAGTATTTTTTCAGCGCGCAGCTCATCACGTCGATGCACGACAGTGACGTGCGAAGCAATGTTGGACAGGTAGAGCGCTTCCTCAACGGCGGTATTGCCACCGCCGATCACGGCCACTGGTTTTTCGCGGTAGAAAAAGCCATCACAGGTTGCGCAGGCCGATACACCCTTGCCTTTGAAGGCCTCTTCGGACGGAAGCCCCAGGTACTGCGCGGAAGCGCCGGTGCAAATGACCAGGGCATCGCAGGTATACGCAGACGAATCGCCCTGCAGCCACATGGGCCGCTGGCTGAGATCGACCTTGTTGATGTGATCGAAAATGATTTCGGTATCGAAACGTTCGGCATGGGCGCGCATCTCTTCCATCAGCCCGGGCCCCTGCAGCCCCTCAGCGCCGCCAGGCCAGTTTTCCACGTCTGTGGTTGTCATCAACTGGCCGCCCTGTTCCAGGCCGGTAACCAGCACCGGATTAAGGTTCGCGCGCGCCGCGTAAATGGCCGCGGTATAGCCGGCGGGACCCGAGCCCAGGATAAGAAGGCGACAGTGCTTGGTTTCGCTCATGTATAATGACTCCGAACAAACCGGTGATGACGTTGTAAAATCTGTCAACGGCCGAGAGGGACGCTGTTGCTGATAGCAGGTTTTGACGAGCGCCTAATGGTACGGAATGTCCCATAACGGGTAAAGGAGTAGCGATGCGCATCGGAGTCCCGCGCGAAATCAAGCCAATGGAAGGGCGGGTGGGGCTGATCCCGGCCGCGTGTTCGGAGCTGGCCTCGTCTGGACACCGGGTATTTGTCGAGGCGGGGGCCGGCGTGCAGAGCGGTTACAGCGACGCGGATTTCAGCGCCGCCGGCGCGACCGTGGTGGTCGATGCGGCCGCTCTGTATGGCAGCGCAGAACTCATCGTCAAAGTGAAGGAACCGATCGACGGTGACCTGCGGCACCTGCGTGGCGAGCACCTCCTGTTCGGCTACCTGCACCTGGCGGCGAACCCGCAACTTACCGAGCGGCTGTGCAGCATCGGTTTGACCGCGATTGCGTTCGAAACGGTGCAGGAAGACTCGGGCGATCTGCCGCTGCTGGCACCGATGAGTGATATTGCCGGCCGGCTCGCCGTGCAGATCGGGGCCAACCTGCTGCACCACCCGCAGGGCGGCAAGGGGTTGCTGCTGGGCGGCCTGGCCGCCGCCGAACGCGGTCGGGTCACGGTTATCGGCGCCGGTACTGCCGGTGGCAATGCGGCGCGTCTGGCCGCTGCCATGGGGGCCCAGGTGACTGTGTTTGACCGCAAGCGCAGCAGGCTGGACGCGATGCGCGAACTGGGCGCGAACGTAACTGCGCTGCACCCCTATCCGGACAGCCTGGAACGCGCGGTGGTCGAAGCGGACCTGGTGATCGGCGCGGTGCTGATCCCCGGCGCACGGGCGCCACATCTGGTAAGCGCGCGGCAGGTTGGTATGATGCAGCCTGGCAGTGTCGTTGTGGATATCTCGGTCGACCAGGGTGGCTGCATCGAGACGACGCGGCCCACGACCTATCAGTCACCGACCTACTTGATCGATGGTGTGGTACATTTAGCGGTTACCAACATGCCCGGGGCGGTACCACGCACCGCTTCCCAGGCGCTGTCCGCTGCGCTGATCCCCTATGTGCTGGCGCTGGCGGAGGGTCGCCTGGACGCAAATACCCAGTTGCAGCGTGGGCTCAATGTACGAGGCGGGGAGGTTTGCCACCCCGCCTTGCTATCGAGCCGAAATTCAACTTAAAATACTCCATATTATTAATTGTTTAAGCAGCATATTTAGTTAGATTCCTCATCTTGGCTCAAGCGCGTCGAAAAAAGGCGGACAATCCGACCATCCATCCGCACGTTACCAAGGGTCTGCGTGAGGGCACGCTGTTCGTGCTGTCCGCGCTGGCCGCCTATCTGTTGCTGTCACTGTCCAGCTACCACGCCCAGGACCCGGGCTGGTCGCACCGGGGGCCGGCCCACGCCATCCAGAACTACGGCGGCGTGGTGGGCGCGTGGTTCGCGGACGTGTTCCTGTACCTGTTCGGTTATCTCGCTTACCTGTTCCCGTTGATGGTCGGTTTCAGTGGCTGGCTGGTGTTTCGCGGACGCAGTACGCCCAGCGGCAGGATCGATCTGCACGTGCTCGCCGTACGCTGGGCCGGCTTCCTGCTCACGGTGGCCTCCGGCTGCGGGCTGGCGACCCTGCATTTCGGCGTAGCGCCTGGGGACCTGCCTCTGGATGCCGGCGGCGTGTTCGGCAACCTGGTCGGAGAGCAGCTGGCAGCGCTGTTCAGTTTCATGGGGGCAACGTTGTTCCTGCTGGCGTTGTTCCTGACTGGGGTCACGCTGTTTACTGGGCTTTCCTGGCTCAGCGTCATGGACTGGACGGGTAAGATGACGCTGCTGGGCGTGGACTGGCTGATCGAGCGTTTCATGCAGCTGAGGGACAGTTTTGATGCCTACCGGGCGCGCCGCCAGCGCGAGGAACAGGTGGCGGAGAAACAGGAAAAGCAGAAAGTCCTTAAGCGCAAACCGGTGCGCATCGAACCGGTGATCAAGAAGGTGGAAACCAGCGAGCGGGTTGAGCGCGAGCGTCAGGTAAAGCTGTTTGACGCACCGCCCAACACGGAGCTGCCACCGCTGTCTTTGCTGGACGAAGCGCGCGAATACAGCGAAGGCTATTCGGAATCAGCACTGGAGGCCATGTCGCGGCTGGTGGAAATGAAACTGCTGGATTTCGGTATCGAAGTCGAGGTGGTGGCGGTGCAGCCGGGTCCGGTTATCACGCGTTTCGAGCTGCAGCCCGGCGCCGGCGTCAAGGTCAGCCAGATCAGCAACCTGGCCAAAGATTTGGCGCGCGCCTTGTCGGCGATCAGCGTGCGGGTCGTGGAAGTGATCCCGGGCAAATCGGTGATTGGCCTGGAAATCCCCAACGAGAGCCGCGAAATCGTGGCGCTCAGCGAAATCCTCGAATCGTCCGACTACGACGAGGCCGGCTCGCCGTTGACACTGGCGCTGGGCAAGGACATCGGTGGCCAGCCGGTGGTGGTGGACCTGGCGCGCATGCCTCACCTGCTGGTTGCCGGCACCACCGGTTCGGGTAAATCGGTGGCGGTCAACGCCATGGTGCTCAGCCTGCTGTACAAGTCGCTGCCCGGCGATGTGCGGCTGATCATGATCGATCCGAAGATGTTGGAACTCTCGGTCTACGAGGGCATACCGCACCTGCTCACGCCGGTGGTTACCGACATGAAAGAGGCTGCCAACGCGCTGCGCTGGTGCGTGGGTGAAATGGAACGCCGCTACCAGCTGATGGCGGCGCTCGGGGTGCGCAATATCGGTGGCTACAACCGCAAGGTGCAGGATGCTATCGATGCGGATGAGCCGATACCGGATCCGCTGTTCAAGCCGGACGAACTGCTGGAAGAGGATCCAGAACCGCCGATTCTGGAACCCTTACCGTTCATCGTGGTCATCATCGACGAGCTCGCCGACCTGATGATGGTGGTGGGCAAGAAGGTCGAGGAACTGATCGCACGCCTGGCGCAGAAAGCGCGCGCGGCCGGTATCCACCTGATTTTGGCCACGCAGCGCCCGTCGGTCGATGTCATCACCGGCCTGATCAAGGCGAATATTCCGACCCGGATCGCCTTCCAGGTGTCCGCGAAAGTCGATTCCAGAACCATCCTCGACCAGGGAGGGGCCGATCAGCTGCTCGGACACGGCGACATGCTGTATCTGGCACCCGGAACCGGGGTGCCGACGCGCGTGCACGGAGCCTACGTCGACGATGCCGAGGTGCACCGCGTTGTGGATCACCTCAAGGGACGGGGTGAGCCGGACTATGTCGAAGGTATTCTGCAGACCACCACGGATTTCCTGCCGGGCAGCAGCGGGCAGTCCGGCGCCGAGGATCCGGAGGCCGATGCCCTGTACGACGATGCCGTGCGTATCGTGACCGAGACCCGGCGCGCCTCCATCTCCGGCGTCCAGCGGCGCCTGAAGATCGGCTATAATCGGGCCGCGCGCATGATCGAACAGATGGAAAGCGCCGGTATCGTCGGCCCGCAGCAATCCAACGGTAATCGTGAGGTGCTGGCGCCGCCGCCACCCGAAGTCTAATGCTGCTACACGAGCGCAGGCCCCTGATGAACAAACCCTGGTATGCGGGTATTGCCCTGCTGGTGTTGAGTCTCTGCGCGCAGACCGGTTTTGCCGCGGACCTGATCGCCGACTACTTCTCGGGCCTGGATAGCTTCCAGTCCAGCTTTACGCAGACGGTTACCGACAGTAACGGAGAGCAGCTGCAGGATGCGCAGGGTAGGGTATGGATTCAACGTCCCGGGCGTTTCCGCTGGGATTACCAGACACCGTACCGGCAACTCATTGTGGCCGACGGCGAGCACCTCTGGACCTACGATGCGGATCTCGAACAGGCCACGGTAGAGCCGGTGGACGAAGCACTGAGCAGCACACCGGCCATGTTGCTGAGCGGATTCAGGCCGCTGGAAGAGGTGATGCGCTGGGCGGAAACCGGCAAGCGCGATGGCAAGACCTGGTACCGCCTGGATCCGAAGCAGCAGGATACCGCGGTGGAAGAGGTGCACATCGCTTTCGACGCCGGACAGCTTGCCATCATCGAAGTCCGCGACGGCTTCGGCAACTATACCCGTATCGGTTTTTCCGACATCACGCGCAATCAGTCCATCGATCCGGACCGATTCCGGATCCAGCTGCCACCCGGTACCGATATTATCGGCGACACACCATGACCGCTGCGGCGCCGCGCCCCGAGTTCCGGCCGCTGGCAGACCGCATGCGACCACGACGGCTGAATGAATTCATCGGCCAGCCGCATCTGCTGGGCGAGGGAAAACCGCTGCGCCAGGCAGTGGAAAGAGGGCAGCTGCACTCTATGGTGTTCTGGGGGCCGCCGGGCACTGGCAAGACCACCCTGGCACATCTGCTGGCGGACACCTCGGGTACCGAGTTCGTGCCCTTGTCGGCGGTGCTGGCCGGCGTCAAGGAGGTGCGCCGGGCGGTTGAACTGGCGCAGCAGCGCCGGCAGGCCGAGGGACGCGGAACCCTGCTGTTCGTTGACGAAGTGCACCGCTTCAACAAGGCACAGCAGGACGCGTTTCTGCCATTTGTCGAAAACGGCACCGTGGTGTTTGTCGGCGCCACCACCGAGAATCCCTCCTTCGAGTTGAACAACGCGCTGCTGTCGCGGGCACGCACTTATGTCCTCAAGCGGCTGCGCGAGGAGGATCTGGTCGCGGTTCTGGAACAGGCGCTGCACGACCGGGAACGCGGCCTGGCGGCACGCGGCATTGGCATCGATCACGCCGAGCTGAAGAGCATCGCCCAGGCGGCTGACGGTGATGCGCGCCGCGCATTGAGCTTGCTGGAAATCGCCTTTGACCTGGTCAACACCGGACAAGACGTAACTGCGGATACCGTCGCCGAGGTCATCAGCGGAGGCGTGCGACGTTTCGACAAGGGTGGGGAGGCGTTCTACGACCAGATCTCGGCGCTGCACAAGTCGGTACGCGGCTCATCCCCCGATGCCGCACTGTACTGGCTGGCGCGCATGCTGGATGGGGGTTGCGATGCGCTGTACATCGCGCGCCGCGTGGCGCGCATGGCATCGGAAGACATCGGCAATGCCGATCCCCGCGCCTTGACGCTGGCGCTGAACGCCTGGGATGTGCAGGAGCGCCTGGGCAGCCCGGAGGGCGAACTGGCCATTGCCCAGGCGGTCGTGTATCTGGCATGCGCACCCAAGAGCAACGCGGTGTATACGGCGTTTGATGCAGCGCGCCACGATGCCCGCGCGCACGGCTCGCTGGAGGTGCCGGTGCACCTTAGGAATGCACCCACCCGGTTGATGAAGGAGCTCGGCTACGGCAAGCGCTACCGTTACGCCCACGATGAACCCGAAGCCTATGCGGCCGGTGAGAATTACCTGCCCGACGGGCTGCAGGGCACGCGCTACTATCGGCCTGTGGAACGGGGCCTGGAAATTCGCATCCGCGAAAAGCTGCAACATCTGCGCGAGCTCGACAAGCGCGCGGGTGACCCTGACAAATAAATGCGTGTGCGCCGGGCTTTCGGTACCATTGGCCGCCATGAACCAGCTACTCGCCATTGCCGGGGGCGGGGCGATAGGGGCCTTGCTGCGCTACTGGGTGTCGAAGGCCACCTACGCGCTGACCGGGAGCGCGTTTCCCTATGGAACACTGCTGGTCAACGTCGCTGGCAGCCTGATCATGGGTTTTCTGTATATCTGGCTGCTGGAACGCATGCTGGCCGGCAGCGCACTGCGTGCGTTTCTGCTGATTGGCCTGCTGGGTGCCTTCACGACGTTTTCTACGTTTTCGGTGGAAACCCTGAACCTGATGGAAAGCGGTCAGCTGATGCGCGCCGCCACTAACGCGGTGCTGAGTGTGGTGCTGTGCGTCGGCGCAGCGGCACTCGGAGTTGCCGTAGCGAGGCAGTTATGAAATGGGAGAGTGTCACCTTTGTGCGCATCTACCTCAGCGAGGCAAACAGTACGCTGGAGCCGCTGCTGAAACGCCTCCACGACGAGGAAAAAGTCCGCGGTGTGAGCGTGTTCCGCGCCGTTTCCGGCTTCGGTGGCAGCGGTGTGATGCATACCGGCTCACTGCTGGACCTGTCGTTGGATCTGCCGGTGACCGTCGAATTTTTCGATCGCCCCGACAAGGTGGCGGGCATACTGGAACACCTGTCGGACCTGCTCGAGAGTGGTCATATCGTGCGCTGGCAGGCTGAAATGAATATCGCATAGACAACCGGGCGACACCCATGCTGGACCCCAAATTACTTAGAAATCAACTGGACGATGTTGCCGCTCAGCTGCGCAGGCGCGGCGTTGAGCTGGACGCGCAATCCATCGAGCGGCTGGAGACCAGGCGCAAGGAACTCCAAGTCCGCACCGAGGAGTTACAGGCCGAGAGAAACCGCAGCTCCAAGTCCATCGGCCAGGCCAAGGCATCCGGGCAGGATATCCAGCCCCTGCTGGAACAGGTGGCGGGGCTGGGCGAGCAGCTCGATGGCGCCAAGCAGGAACTCGACGCGGTGCAGCAACAGCTCGATGAAATCCTGCTGGGCATCCCGAACATTCCGCACCCATCGGTACCGGACGGACGGGACGAAACCGAAAATTGCGAACAACGGCGCTGGGGAGAGCCGACCCGCTTTGCGTTCCAGCCACGCGACCATGTGGACCTCGGCGAGGCGCTCGGTGGCATGGAATTCGATTTGGCGGTGAAGATATCGGGTACCCGTTTTGCCGTGTTGCGCGGTGCGCTGGCGCGGCTGCACCGGGCGCTGATCCAGTTCATGCTGGACACGCACACGCTGGAACACGGTTACCAGGAGTGTTACGTGCCGTACCTGGTTAACGCCGACAGTCTGCGCGCTACCGGGCAGTTGCCGAAGTTCGAAGCCGAGCTGTTTGCCACCCGGGGTGAGGACCGCTATTACCTGATTCCCACCGCCGAGGTGCCGGTGACCAACCTGGTGCGCGGCGACATCATAGACGCCGAACGCCTGCCATTGCGCATGACGGCGCATACGCCGTGCTTCCGATCCGAGGCCGGCTCGTATGGCAAGGATACACGCGGCCTGATCCGCCAGCACCAGTTCGAGAAAGTCGAACTGGTCCAGATCGTCAGGCCGGAGGATTCCTACCAGGCGCTGGAAGAGCTGACCGGGCACGCGGAGACCATTCTGCAGCGCCTCGGTCTGCCGTATCGCGTGGTATCGCTATGCAGCGGGGATCTCGGTTTCTCGGCAGCCAAGACCTATGATCTGGAGGTCTGGCTTCCCGCTCAGCAGACCTACCGGGAAATCTCGTCGTGCAGTAATTTCGAAGCTTTCCAGGCGCGGCGCATGCAGGCGCGCTACCGCAGTGCGAGCGGCGGCAAACCGGAGCTGGTGCATACGCTGAACGGCTCAGGCCTGGCGGTTGGCCGCACACTGGTGGCCGTGCTGGAAAACTACCAGCAGGCGGACGGCTCGATCGAGGTGCCGGTGGTGCTGCGGCCCTATCTGGGTGGCCTGGAGGCAATTACCGCGGCCAGCTAATTACGCGCGCTCGCGACCGAAACACGATCCTTACTGCCGCACCTGCTGTTTGGCAAGCGCAGAGGTTTCATCGAAGATGGCGGCGTTGTGCTTCATTTCCTCGATGACCTCTTCGAGCCGGCGCGCGTAGCCAGCCACTTCCTCCAGAATCGCGGCTTCGATGGCGGACTCGACCATCAGGGCCAACTCCTCGAAGTGGGTCTCACTTACCGCTTTGCGGCCCGAGGGACTCAGCACCTGCTTGAAGTGATCTACTACCTTCTGCGCGCGCCTGGTTTGCATCTTGGTCATGAGGTTTCCTTGCTCTTCTGAAGCGACTCGTCGCTGCCCGATGATACCTGGTCCTCGGAGGTCAGGACATGCTCACCTTCTTCATAAATCACCGCCGCAGAACCGACGATCAGGGGATCGGGAACCAGATTGATGTCCGGATTCTTGTTGGGGTAGGGGACCTGGCTCAGCACATAACGCATGGCGTTGATGCGAGCCCTTTTCTTGTCGTCCGACTTGATCACCGTCCAGGGAGCATCGGCGGTGTCGGTGTAAAAGAACATCGCCTCTTTTGCTTCAGTGTAATCCTCCCATTTGTCCAGTGACGCCATATCGATGGGGCTCAGCTTCCACTGTTTGAGCGGGTCCTTGCGGCGCTCCTGGAAACGCCGGAACTGCTCCTGACGACTCACGGAGAACCAGAATTTGAACAGCCGTATACCGCTGCGCACCAGCATGCGCTCGAGATCGGGGGCCTGACGCATGAACTCCAGATATTCAGCGGCAGAGCAGAATTTCATTACGCGCTCGACGCCGGCCCGGTTGTACCAGGAGCGGTCGAACATGACGATTTCCCCTGCCGTTGGCAAGTGATCGATATAACGCTGAAAGTACCACTGCCCCCGTTCGGCATCCGAGGGCTTTTCCAGTGCCACCACGCTGGCGCCGCGGGGGTTCAGGTGTTCCATGAAACGCTTGATGGTGCCACCCTTGCCGGCTGCGTCCCGTCCCTCGAAGAGAAATACAATGCGTTGCCCGGTTTCCTTGACCCAGTTCTGCATCTTGAGCAATTCGATCTGCAGCTGGGCCTTTTTCTGTTCGTATTCAGCGCGCGACATCCTTTTGCTGTAGGGATAGGTACCCTTCTTGAAAATGTCGTGTTTACTCAGATTCTTCGGGTTTTTGTGAGCGGGCTTGGCGGGTTTCGCCGGCTCTGGTTCGGCGCTGATCTGTTTGGCGGGTTTTTCAAGCATTTTCGATCTCCCAAGGCATAGCGCTTAAAAATAGGCCGCTTTCTCGGCTGACGCATTGATCCACATCAATATTCGGCGGCACGTGCCGCGGCCAGCCGAACACCACGACGTCGGGCAACAGGCCCCATCGGCACGCGCTCGCCAGAAGCTGCGCTCCGAAGCGCCGTGCTGCCGGACAAACCGCTCGCTGTAATTCGTCAGTTGCAAAGGAGCGTTGCCTGCGCCGGCGTAGGGGGGAAGCCGGCGGGGTGTGCCACTCCATGACACACGAGTCGGCGCCGCAGGTTTAATCTTTAAATCGGTGAGAATTTGAGCAGCAGTGTTGGAATCAGGCAGTGATCTCGATCAGGGTCTCGTCCGGGTTGACGCTGTCGCCCTTTGCGACGTGTATCGCTTGGACAGTCCCCGCAATGGGCGCCTGGATCTCGGTCTCCATCTTCATCGCCTCGGTGACCAGCACCGGGTCACCCGCCTGCACGGATTGGCCGATCTCCACGAGCACGTCGATGACGGTACCCGGCATCGAGGCGGTCACGTCGCCCGGACCGGTCGCCCGCGGCCGCTTGCTGCCTTTGATGGAACCTGCGGTATTATCCTCCGCCTCATCCAGCTCGGAGAGCGTCTCCACCAGGACCTCTTCGGGGACGCCGTCCACCGTCATGTAAAACGGCCGGTCCTGCTGGGTGTGGTGGCCGGTACCGGTGATCTGGATGTGGTAGGTCTCCCCGTGCAGGGTCACATTGAATTCGCTGGGTTTCGCAGAGTGCTCTGCGGGACCCGGGACCGGTTCCAGAGGCTCGGGTGTCAGCGTTCCCTTGTTGCGGTCATCCAGAAAAGCGCGGCTCAGTTCCGGGAACATGGCGTAGCTGAGCACATCCTCCTCGCTTTTTGCCAGCGCTCCGGCTTCCTGGCGCAAGTTGTCCATCTCGGCCTTGAGCAGGTCGGCCGGTCGGATATCGATCACGTCTTCATTACCGATCGCCTGCTGCCTGACAACGCTGTTGACGGGACCCGGGGCTCGTCCGTAGCGGCCCTGTAGGTACAGTTTTACCTCGTTGCTGATGGTCTTGTAACGTTCCCCCGTCAACACGTTCAGAACTGCCTGCGCTCCGACGATCTGTGATGTCGGTGTTACCAGCGGGGGAAAACCGAGATCCTCCCGGACGCGCGGAATTTCGGTGAGCACTTCTTCGATACGGTTCAACGCGGCCTGTTCGCGCAGTTGCGTGTACAGATTGGAGATCATGCCGCCGGGAATCTGGTAGACCTGCACGCGCGTATCCAACCCGGTCATGTCGCTTTCGAACTGATGGTACTTCTTGCGAATCTCACGGAAATAGAAGCCGATTTCCTGCAGTGCCCGCAAATCAAGGTCAGTGTCATATTCCGTGTTGCGCAACGCGGCGACCATGCTCTCGGTCGGTGGGTGCGATGCGCCACCGGCGAAGGAGGAGATCGCCGTGTCGATGTGGCAGCAGCCATTTTCTATCGCTTTCAGATGGCACATTTCGGCGGTGCCTGCCGTCGCATGGGAATGCAGGTGGATGGGAACGCTGACTGCCTTGACCAGCTCCGCAACCAGTTCCGCGGTCGCCATGGGGGTGAGCAGGCCGGCCATGTCCTTGATGGCAATGCTGTCGCAGCCCATGGTTTCGAGCTGCTTTGCCATGGCGACAAACTGGGGAATGCCGTGCACCGGGCTGACGGTGTAGCAAATCGCCCCTTGTGCATGCTTGTCTGTAGCCTTGACCGCGGCGACCGCGGTTTCGAGGTTGCGTATGTCATTCAAAGCATCGAAAATCCGAAACACATCAATGCCGGCTGCCGCAGACTTGGCGACAAAGGCTTTCACTACATCATCGGAGTAGTGGCGGTAACCGAGCAGGTTTTGACCGCGCAACAGCATTTGCAGCCGGGTATTGGGAAGCGCTTCACGCAGCTTTTTGAGCCGTTCCCAGGGGTCTTCCTTCAGGTAGCGCAGGCATGCGTCAAAAGTCGCGCCGCCCCACACCTCCAGCGACCAGAAGCCGATCTGGTCGAGCTTCGGGCATATGGGTAACATATCCGCGGTGCGCATGCGGGTCGCGATCAGCGACTGGTGGGCGTCGCGCAGGATAAGATCGGTAACGTGGACCTTGGGCATGAGTTTTCGCTTTCCCTCAGTAGATCATCGGGCGGTTGTCAGTAACCGGCGTGCGCGGCCAGTGAGGCTGCGATCACTGCTGCCAGTTCACGGGTCGGACGGCTGGTCCTGTAGTTGACCAGCTCCGGGTGTTCCTCGACAAAACCGGTGTGAAACCGGGCGGAGCGGAATTCCGGCACTTTCAGGACCTCCAGGTAGTAGGGAATCGTCGTTTTCACGCCATATACCCCGGTGTCCAGCAACGCCCGTCTGGCCCGGTTGAGCAGTCCTTCCCACTCCAGTGCCCAGACGGTTATTTTGGCACACATGGAATCATAGTAGGGCGGGATTGTGTAACCCGTGTAGATCGCGGCGTCGGTTCGCACCCCCGGACCACCGGGCGCGAAATAGCGCGTAATCCTCCCAAAGCTGGGCAGAAAATCGTTCTTCGGGTCTTCCGCGTTGATACGGAATTGCATGGCAAACCCA
>Ga0209536_100005236_pt1 | contig 20260 bp, 13 predicted proteins | sample DeeMarSeWOR28_12_FD_187461 | JGI IMG/M metagenome (GOLD analysis project Ga0209536, IMG submission 187461) | Marine sediment microbial communities from White Oak River estuary, North Carolina - WOR-2-8_12 (SPAdes) (version 2) | ecosystem: Environmental > Aquatic > Marine > Intertidal zone >...
GGAGACAAATCCGGAGAACTATCATCTATCGGTTTCAGGTTTTTTAGCAGAATTGGATCGGATGAATCTGGAAGTTCGGGAATATTTATGGTCACATCCTGGCCGATACAGTGACAATCGAAGGACTGCGTGAAAGCAGGACAAATCATTCGAAGGGAGCAATAAATCCTTGCGGCTTCATCGGTGTTTTGTATGTGCCCAAATTGTGCCCGTCAAGGTCAAATATTTCCAAACGGTTCCAAACGAAACCAAAAATACGATGAAAAATTTAGATAAAATCAACTGTTTGTAATCACAGAATTTTTAGATTTTTAAAAATTTGGTCTGAAAATCCCCGTGTCGGCAGTTCGATTCTGTCCCTCGGCACCATCACTTCAGGCACTTACGATATATTTCGTGGGTGCTTTTTTTGTTTGAGTGGGCACAAAAACGGGCACAATTCACATCGGGTGTTTGTTTAACCTAATGATATTATGTGGAAATTTGTTGAGGACAGGGGGATTTTCACTCCCCATGTCTTGGATCTGCAACTCTTGCTCGCCTATCGTAATTACACTTGGCTCACATTACATTGCTGAGATTAATTTTTTTTTCAGAAAAAATAGCGATTGAGATTATTCTCGCATGGAGGGATTCCGAAGGACAAGAACTCTGTGAGATTAAGAAACAAGCAGCCGGGATCAGGGAGCCGGTGCTAAACCAACAGTGATAAACGGAATCCAGGGATCGAGTGGCAGGATGCAGTTCGGAAATTAGGTTGATTTATTAGAGGATTTTGGTAGATTGGAAAATAAGCTTTTTGCAAAGTCAAGTTTCCGATAAATAGCAAGATGTCGCTACTTTCGTAGCACGATGACCGTTATTCTTCCGAAACCTGAGCAACTTTCGAAAGCATACGTATTCCAAGGCTTGACCAATAGCGAGCCAACCAATTGATGTATCTTTTGAGAAAATGATCTAAAAGAAGGAGATCAGCATGCTTTGGCCTGAGATCCGCAAAGGCTATCCCAACCAATGGCTTGTCATTGAGGCATTAGAGGCCCATACCGACTCGAATAATCTGCGGCACTTTCATCAATTAGCGGTCGTTGAAAAGTGTGAGGACGGAAGTATGGCGATGAAACGTTACCGGGAACTTAACCGAAAGTATCCTCAGCGAGAGTTTTACTTTGTTCATACAGATCGCCCTGCGTTGGATATCCATGAACGACGATGGGTCGGTATTAGGAGAGGCAATGCAGTTAGTCTTGCAAGATAACCTGCCTTTTATAACCGTTGTGGTCGGATATAATGAATCAGTTGTTGAAGTGTCCAATGTACTGATCGATACAGGTTCTGCATCCAGCATATTTGCGACCGACATCGTTGATGCTCTACAGATAGTGCCTTTGCCACAGGATACACTTCATGTTATCCGAGGAATCGGTGGCACTGAAGTCGTCTTTAAGCGATGTGTTGATTTTATTCAGGTCGACGATTTTAGCCTACCAAATTTCGAAATTGAGATCGGCGGGATGGATTACGGTTTTGAGATCAACGGTATTTTGGGAATGGATTTTTTGATCAGCTCTGGTGCCATAATCAATCTCAAGGAAATGCATTTCCATTTGAGTAGTTGATCCCACGCTTATCATAAGGACATTAAACTTGGGACCTATGGGGTCATGATTTTAAGCATATCTCAAAGTAAAAGAAGAGAATTACAGATTTTCGTGCCGCGCTTTGACTGTGCCCAAATTGTGCCCGTCAAGGTCAAATATTTCCAAACAGTTCCAAACGAAACCAAAAATAAACTGAAAAGTCGGAATAGAATCAACTGCTTAAAATCATACCATATTTGAATTTTCAAAAAGTTGGTCTGAAAATCCCCGTGTCGGCAGTTCGATTCTGTCCCTCGGCACCACGAATCATTAATAACATCAGGTAATTAGAGGTTATAGCGCTAATCCCTTTTTTCGTTGGTTGATCGTCTGTGTGGGAGTTTTTACCGGGCCTATTCAAAAACTCCCATCGCATCTTTTCAGAATCACGAATACTATGAAGGTGTACGGTGGGGTGTTTGTTTAAATTGTATTTATATATCATTCCACTTGATATTATATTTTGCCAGGTATTTCCGCAGACGATCTGAATCGTTGGTTTTCCTTTTGTTTATCCTGGAAACAGCAAATACCTTCCTGCCGGCTTCTGACATATTTTTTGATTCTTTGCATACTTTGAGAACATCAGCCAGCTGAACTTTATCAAAACGGTCAAGTTGCTCAGCTCTGTCTGCACCAATCACTTCAGTTAAGAACCTTTGGTTGATGTCTGGCCCCGTAGTGCTCCACAAGGCTTTTAATCTTGAAATTTCTTCCTGAACAACTTCTTTTGTAATACGGCCGCCCGGTGCAAGGGTGGACATACGGGTAACGGCTCCGTTAAGGTCTCTGAAATTTGCCGACCACAACGCATTGGAAGAAGTCGCAAAGGTCAGGAATTGTTTGCGGGCCTCCTTATTAAAAGTGACATGCATATTATTTCTCTCCGCAAATCGGTCCAGCTCATATTTCAGGTTCGGTTCAATATCTTCCGGTCTTTCCGCGAGCCCCGGCATCTGAAATGTCCAAAGATTTATGCGGGACAGGAGATCTTCACGGAAACAACCATTTGCAACAATATTATTAAGGTCGCGGTTCGTGCCGCATATAAGTTGAAAATCACTTTCCGTTTCTTCATCAGAGCCTAAAGGAAGAAATTTTTTTTCTTCAATGGCGCGAAGCAGCATTGACTGCTCATCAAGGCCAAGTTCGCCGACTTCATCCAGAAAAAGCATTCCGTTGTCTGCTGCCCGTAAAAGCCCGTTTCTGTCCTGAGTTGCCCCGGTAAACGCACCTTTTTTATGTCCAAACAGGGCGGACATTGCGGCATCGCCACGCAGGGTAGCGCAATTGATTTCAATAAAATCACCTTTAAGCTGTCGTCTCGATTTTTTCAGCTCATAAATACGTCTTGCAAGATTTGATTTTCCCGCCCCCGTCGGTCCCGTGATAAGAACAGGATCAATTGAATTCATGGCAACTTGTTCAATCCGTTCAATCAAAGCATTAAACGCTTTATTGCGTGTTTCGATTCCGGATTTTAAAAAAGTAATATCATCGTCTATTTCCTGCCTGAAGCGCATGGCAATTCGATCGTACTTCGACAGATCAAGATCGATGATGCGATATTCTCCGCTGACATCATTATCTTTTTTTTTGCCTGAAAAAGGGCTTGTTTGAATTAGCTTTGCAGGCAGGTAATTTGATTCAGTGAGCAGATAAAGACATATCTGGGCAACATGTGTTCCCGTCGTAATATGAACAAGATAGTCTTCGTTGTCCTGATCAAATGTATAGGCTTTTGTGAAATCATGCAAAGCTGCGTAAACTTCTTCAAGGTCCCATGGGTCACGAAAGTCGACTGCATGAGAAACAACTTCTGTCTCCGGAGAAATATGTTTAATGTCTTTAACTACAAGGTCCTGGAGGGATTTGAATCTTTTTTGATAAAGCAGTTCGAAGCGGTTTACCAATAAATCCTCATGCTGGCACAGCGCAACCGTAGGACGCCATCGTTCCCATCGTTTTGACTGTTTCCCCATATCCAGAGTGGGGCCGAGCAGGCCTATAACAACTATATTTTTCATATAAAATAATCTATAAATTTATAAAATATTATATAATATATATTGAAAATAATTTTTTAAGTCAAGTGCTTAAATAGGGTGGTAAAAAGATTATATCATATAATATCAAATAAATAGATTTGATATGGACGTTTTTTTGAATAAATGGCACATCTGTTGCTCTATTAGGCGGACAATTGTTCTTTTAAAAGCTGATACCCGCCGGGCCAGCGACGCACTTCATTCAACAATGACAGTGAAAAATTTTTACTATCTTGCGGTAAATGTTGTGTGTATCGAACATGGAATCTGACAAGGTCAGGTATCGGGTGAGGATAGCTCAATGGGTAGAGCACCGTACTGATAATACGGATGTTGCAGGTTCGATTCCTGCTCCGTCAGGGTTTCCAACCCTCATGATCGCTGTAACGATCACCTAACAGGCCCGCGGGGAGCGAGCAGTTATCCGCCCTGTTTTATCCGCGCTTTCAGCCGGGACCGGATGGCCTGAATGCGAATCCGGTTTTTAGACAGAATGGCATCAGGCACCGGCAAAAGCTGATGGCCGGGTAAAACAGCACTTGAAAACATGCCATGCAGCGCGTGGATACCGCTTCATCTAAGAATTCAGGCTAGCGGCATGATATGTATCCAGTTTATGAAGCCCGGATGAACAGGGGTTTTGTGACGGTTTAGATAAAATGCATGACTGCCTGAAGGACAAGCGAAGCTTAAACAGCGCTCCGCGTGTTAAGTGTGGAAAGATTTCAGCTTGCTTCCCAACGGTTTTTAACCCGGCGTTTTTATAACAATGCCCCGAAAATTGATCCAGGGGAAAGGAGAGCAAAATGTTCTTAATTAAAACAGCAAAAATTCGTTCTTATGAAAAAGGCCTGTACTTCAAAGATCGCGAATTCCAGGGCCTTCTGGACACAGGGCGATACCGGTTTGTCGACCCGCTGTTTAACGTTAAAGTTGACGTAGTTTCTCAGCGCACTCCCTGGATCGAGCATAAGGATCTGGATATTATTGTCAAATCCGGTGCACTTGAAGGGCATGCTGCGGTGGTGGATCTTAAAGATCATCAACGGGCCCTGGTCTGGGTTGAAGGAAGATTTGAAACGGTACTGGGCCCGGGATTATATGCCCTGTGGACTAAAATCCGAGATGTTCGGGTCGAAATCATTGATGCACGCAAAGTGCGCTTTGCGCATGAAGATTTAAGCCTGATTGCCAAGTCCACGAATGTAGAACACAATCTGAATATTTCTACTGTGGATCCGGGATTCGCAGGTGTTTACTTCAAAGACGGCAACTATGTTGAGACGCTCGGTCCGGGTCAGTATCTGTTTTGGAAAAACATGGGAAAGGTTAAATTTTACCATGTTAACATGCGTGAGACGGTACTGGACGTGTCCGGTCAGGAGATCATGACATCTGATAAGGTGACACTGCGCATGAATTCCGTGATCACCTACCGGATTGTAGATGCGCTTAAATCCGTGTCTGTTGTTGATGACAGCAAACAGGCTGTTTACCGTGAAGCTCAGCTTGCGTTAAGAGCGGTTGTCGGAACCTTTGATCTGGACACACTTCTGAGCGACAAAGAGAAGGTGGCAGAAGATCTTGAGGGCACCATAAAAGACCGTGCCGCTGCATTTGGCATCGATGTTTTATCCATCGGGATTCGGGATATTATTCTGCCCGGTGATATGAAAGACATGATGAATAAGGTCATCGAAGCCCAAAAAGCGGCAGACGCCAACCTGATCATGCGTCGGGAAGAGACAGCTGCAATGCGCAGCCAGGCCAATACGGCCAAACTTCTGGACAACAATCCTACACTGATGAGACTGCGTGAGCTGGATGTTCTTGAGAAAATTGCTGGAAATTCAAAGCTTAACGTCGTACTCGGTGAAAAGGGACTTGCTGACAGGGTTGTAAACTTACTATAATTATTAACGCATGAGGTTGCCCCGTCGTTTGGACGGGGCAAACCTTAAACCGGAAAAATATGAATAAAACCAAATCTGTGTTTTCCCTGTTTATTAAGGGGTTTTAGAAAACTTTTTGATTTTGTGAAAGTTTCTGGCAGGGTGAAAATGTGTTGAAGCCGGTCTTAAGAGGAAATGACAATGGTTACAATTGATGGCTCATATGGTGAAGGAGGCGGCCAGATCCTCCGGACTTCTCTTGCGCTTTCTCTGGTCACGGGAAAACCGTTTTCAATACGCAACATCCGGGCCGGTCGAAAAAAGCCGGGACTCATGCGCCAGCATCTTACGGCTGTAAATGCAGCTGCAGAAATAGGCCTAGCTGCAATAGAAGGCAACCATATCGGCTCACTGGCATTTACTTTTGAGCCTGAAATGATCAAGCCGGGCAATTACCATTTTGCAATCGGTTCCGCCGGAAGTTGCACACTGGTTTTTCAGACAATATTACCGGCACTTATCATTGCCGGCGAACCATCCGAAATTATACTGGAAGGGGGTACGCATAATCCGTTCGCCCCGCCGTTTGACTTTCTTGAAAGGGCGTTCCTCCCGGTTATTAATCGAATGGGACCCCGGGTTGATGCAGTACTGGAAAAACCCGGATTTTATCCGGCAGGAGGAGGCCGATTTAGGGTGTCGATTAACCCGGCCGGTCTTAACCGGCTTGATCTTCTTGAGCGCGGAAATATTATCAATCAAACCGTTCGAGCTTCTGTGGCCAACCTGCCGGTCAGCATCGCAAACAGGGAGCTGAAAGTTATTCGTGAAAAGCTTGAATGGGGCGGAGAACAGCTTGAAGCCGTTGAAGTTGAAAACTCCCAGGGACCGGGAAACATTCTGATCGTAGAGATTGAAAGTGAAAATATCACAGAAGTGTTCACGGGGTTTGGTGAAAAAGGCGTTTCCGCGGAAAAGGTGGCAAAACGGGCAGTAAAGTCTGTCCAGGAATACCTGGCTTTTAATGTACCTGTAGGCAGGTACCTGGCAGATCAGCTGCTGATACCGATGGCATTGGCGGGTGGAGGTAAATTCCGAACGCTTTCACCAACGAAACATACGATAACCAATGCTGAGGTTATCAAAAAGTTCATTGATGTCGAAATTGCGATGAATGAATACGATCAAAATCGATGGGAGATCGAAATATGGAATGGATAAAAGACGAAAAAAATTTTAAGGTGCCGGTAAAATCATGGTGTAAAGACATAGAAGAGGGGGCGATGGCTCAGGCGACAGATCTCGCTAAGCACCCGGTAGTATTTCGCCATGTCGCCTTGATGCCGGATTGCCATCAGGGTTATGGAATGCCAATCGGCGGTGTTATTGCCTGCACAGACGCTGTGATTCCAAATGCCGTAGGTGTGGATATCGGATGCGGTATGGGAGCCGTTCGGACAAGTATCGATGTATCAGATACAACCAGAGAACAACTCAGAGAGGTTGTCAAAAAGGTTAAGGAAAAGGTTCCTTGCGGAGAAGGAAGAGCCCATAAAAAGGTCCAGGACCAGGATGGTTTCGGGGATATAATCGATTCTTATAGTGATAGAAAATGGTTTTCCGAGCATGTTCGAGATCTTGCCTGCAGAAATCTTGGTACGCTTGGCGGCGGAAATCATTTTATCGAAATCCAGGCCGGAAATGATAATCATGTGTGGCTGATGATCCATTCCGGATCCCGGCACCTGGGTAATGTGATTGCCAGATTTTATAATGGGCGAGCTGTTGAATTAAACCGCAAGTGGCATTCAGATATTCCAAACAAAGATCTGGCTTTTTTACCGGTGAACACACAGGAGGGTCAGGACTATATAAAAGATATGAATTTTGCGCTTGATTATGCCAAAGAAAACAGGCGCATCATCATGGAGAGGTTTATGGCTGCCTTTCAATCCGTATATGAAGAGGCTGAATTCGGCGACCAGGTAAATATCCATCACAATTATGCGGCGCTGGAACCTCATTTTGGTAAAGATGTATGGGTTCACAGAAAGGGCGCTACTTCAGCGAAACAGGATGAAACCGGCATAATTCCAGGATCTATGGGGACATCTTCCTATATTGTTAAGGGTCTCGGAAACATCGAATCCTTTATGTCATGTTCTCACGGTGCAGGGCGTGTAATGGGAAGAATGCAGGCAACACGAACATTAACACCTGAAGAGTGCGATAAGGCCATGGGTGGAATCGTGTATGACCGTTGGAGCAAAGTAAAGCGGGGTAAAACAAAAGGGATGTACGATCTCAGTGAAGCGCCTCAGGCCTATAAGAACATCGATGCAGTCATTGAAGCCGAGCAGGATCTGATCCAACCGATTGTCAAGATGAGACCCCTGGGAGTTGTAAAGGGTTAAGAAATGCAGACTGCCCGGGTGTTTCAGGCGATTTTAAATGAAAATGATAAAAATTGAATATTGACTTTGCATAGAAGTCGGTGTATGATTGCAAAAAATACTACGAAAGAATTTATCATTATGTGTTTAAATAATTTACAACATATTAACAAACAAGAGCGTTTAGGCCGGTCATACGGTTTGCTCTCAGGCCCGTTTTATAGTGCCCTGCGAGGGACGGATATAATTGAATTACGCCTGGAGGGGTCATGACCTGATACTTTATTTTAGCATGATTTTAACGACCCCTTTTGGCAGTCATGCTGAAAGGGGTTTTTAATTTCCAGACAGCAGAATCGGAAGAGAAGTAATATGAAAGTCCTTGAATCTAAACAAGATATACTCATAAGAAAACTACGGTATTACCCGAGCGGTAATACGTTGCGCGGAATTATGTCCTCATTGTTTGATACCGGATGCAATTGCTCGGGTAAAATTTTAGGAACGGAGGAACATATGTTCTGACCCATACGCTCAGTGTGCTCTTTATAAACCCTTTCGGTTGCCCGAGGCATGCTGAAAGGGTTTTTTTTTGAACATTTTCATATGAACAGGAAGGCTTCTAAGTGTCCGGTTTCCGGCTTTTTATACGGCTTGATTGCTACAGAAAATCCGAATACCCGCTTAGGTAAAGCATGGACGAAATAATGTCATTGATTTGTATTTTATCCATTGATCCTGTTTAAAACAGGAAGTTTTGAAAAAACACAAAAACTTCCACAGGTGGGCTATGCCCGGATTTAGGAGGGGTTGACCCCAGCGGGGCGGGGCCTGGTCTTGAAAACCAGTAACGTCTGAAAAGGCGCATCAGAGTTCGAGTCTCTGTCCCTCCGCCAATTAATGCAAGTGAGGTGATCGCGAAGATTGGAGGCAGCACGGTAAATTGAACAAATAGGGTTTTTCGGTGAGATGGCCGAACGGTAAGGCAGCAGACTGCTACTCTGTAGGGCGTAACAGCCTCGAGGGTTCGAATCCCTTTCTCACCGCCATTTTTAGTGAAAAGAATTGGACCTGTAGCTTAACTGGCAGAGCAGCCGGCTCATAACCGGTATTATGAAGGTTCGATGCCTTCCGGGTCCACCATGCCCCTGTAGCTCAGCGGAACCAGAGCACCGGACTACGAATCCGGGTTGGCGGGAGTTCGAATCTTCCCAGGGGTACCAGAATATAATGGGGCGATATAGTTCAGACGGCAGAACACTCGACCGATAATCGAGCGACCCTGGTTCGAGACCGGGTATCGCCACCATGCAGCGGCGTAGCTTAGTCCGGTAAAGCAGCTGGTTCATATCCAGTAGAGCGCTGGTTCAAATCCGGCCGCCGCTACTAAAAGATGAACGCTGCTGTGTGGGCTGTAAATGTCCACCAAAGTAGCGGGTGTGTGGCGCAACTGGATCAGCGCAACAGACTTTTAATCTGTAGGTTGAGGGTTCGAGTCCCTCCGCACCCACCAATTAAAGTCAGAAAGGAGAACATGTAGTCAAATATCAGCGCCTGTAGCTAAATGGATTAGCCGGAGCCTTCTAAGCTCTATTATGCAGGTTCGATTCCTGCCAGGCGCACCAAGGGTATCATGCAGAAAGCAGGGGAGTTCGGAACATGCAAATAGTGGAGGCGAATTCTCCCGGGCTTTTAGATAAGGCGGTTGATTATGAAAGTAATACTTTTAAACCTGGACTATTCTTACATTAACAGCATCTCTGTGCGTAGAGCCTTAAGGCTGATTGCCAAAGGAAAAGTGACTGTGGAGAAGTACTCGGAAAGAATTGTCAAAACCGTCACTAAAGATATCGCTGTGCCAATGATTCTTCGTCTGGTTTATTTGGTGAGGCAGATTTACCGGAAGGCTGTTACATGGTCCAAAAAAAACGTTATGGTTCGAGATGACTTCAGGTGTGTTTACTGCGGAACTGATAAAAATCTTAACATTGACCATGTTTTCCCGCAGTCAAAAGGAGGTAAGAACACCTTTGAAAACACTGTAACTTCATGCCTGAACTGTAATAACAGGAAAGGTGACAGGACGTTGAGGGAGGCGAAAATGTTTTATAAAAGAAGAAACTTTGCGCCATATCAGCCGACCGTCATGGAGTTTATCAAGAAGTATCTCGACAGTATCGGCGTTTATGACCTGCTTGTAAAAGAGGGCATCTATTAAAGCCGAAAGTTTGCTCGAAAGTATCAAGCAGCCGGGTGTAATAAATTTCCGGCAGCGGGCTGGGGCAATGCTATAGAGGGTAATATGCTGTGAGGTATCCAAGCTGGCATGGAGCCTGACTGTTAATCAGGAATTCGCCGGTTCGAATCCGGCCCTCACAGCCAGGATGAATAAAATAGACCTTTTCGGTGAGATGGTGTCGGTAGACTCAATTGGGAGAGCGCCCGGATGTGGCCCGGGTAGTTGGGGGTTCGAATCCCCTCCGACACCCCATATGGGTCCGGGAGCATGGTCTATGCTGCCCGGACAAAATCGGAGAGTAAGTCAATTGGGAGACGGCGTGGCCTGGGACCACGTAGCTGGGGGTTCGAGTCCCTCCTCTCCGACCACTTATTAAACTGGTACAGGTGAAGGTAAGAAAGTGAAATATGCACCGGAGGTCATGGCGACCAAACTGGCTCCAAACCAGCAGGACAAGGTTCGATTCCTTACCGGTGTGCCAAAAGATGAATTGGAGGATCAAAAGGCGTCAAAGACGAAATGGCATCGTAGCTCAACGGACAAGAGCAGCTGCCTTGTAAGCAGTTGGTTGTGGGTTCAAATCCTACCGGTGCCTCCAGAAAAAGTAGGCCCAGTTCAACCCGGGAGAGCACCTGGTTTGTAGTAAGGATATTGAGGGTTCGAATCCCACTCCGGCCACCATTTTTAAGTTTTTGCATTTAATGCAGGAAAAAGGGAGGTGTACAATGAAACGGAAGAATCAACTCAGAGGGAAGGTATTATTTTGAACCTATGAACAAAGGCAGAAGAGGTTTCCCATCCGAGACCCACGTGAAGCGAGGGGTTCGCATCGTGCATGCGGCCATGACGAACGTAACTGGTTCGTCGCCCCTATTGAAGAGACGGTCAGCTCTGTATATTTATAAATGCTGAGTTGACAACTTCCTCCGTGTGATTCCTTGATTAATCGGCCAACGGCATACAAAGGGTTGAACTTCAATATCTGGATTATATCTGAAAAATTGACAAAACTATGATAATCTGAATAGGAGAATGACAATACTACGGCCTAACAAGTCACCCCCTAAGAATCAAAGATGAATCTAATTGTTAAAATGAACTTTGGTGCGCACCTTTACGGAACAGCAACATCAGACTCGGATGTTGATTACAAGGGCATCTTTATGCCGACAAAAGACGAGGTGTTATTAGGTCGTATCCCGAAAAGTCACAGTCATTCATCCGGAAAGGAAGAATCTAAGAATACTAAAGATGACATAGACATTGAAATATACTCATTCCATTATTTTATAAAGCTTGCTTGTGATGGACAGACAGTTGCAATGGATATGCTGCATGCACCTGAAGAAATGATTTTACAATCATCCAATGTCTGGAAAGCAATAATTAAGAATAGACATAGATTTTATACCAAAAACCTTAAGTCTTTTATAGATTACGCCCGTCGTCAGGCGAGCAAATATGGAATCAAAGGTTCAAGAATAAATGCTGCATTGCAAATATTGGAATTATTAAAAAAGGAAGATTCTGCAAAAAAAATGAGGCAAATTTGGGATGATCTACCCAGAATTAAGCACTGCTATGATATCGCTCCGGATCCCAACGGCATGAGACAGTATCAAGTATGCGGTAAATCATTTCAAGAATCAGCAACAATCGGATATGTCATTCCGATTCTTGAAAAGTTTTACAATGATTATGGGCGGCGTGCAAGATTGGCGGCTGAAAACAAAAACATAGACTGGAAGGCTGTATCTCATGCACTGCGAGCAGCCTATCAGACCAAAGAAATTTTAACTGAAAACAATCTTATATTTCCGTTAAAAATGGCACCATTTCTTATGAAAGTAAAACAGGGCAAGCTTGACTATTTAACTGAAGTTGCTCCGGTGCTTGAATCGCTTATGGAAGAAGTTGAAGAATTGTCACTCAAAAGTACACTTCCCGAGACAGTTGATCGGAAATTCTGGGATCAGTTTATTTGTGATGCGGTCGAAAGTGAATTGTTCTCATAATTTTACAGCAAAATAATAAATGAAAAATCGAATATTAAAAGAACTACATAATATTGAACAAACTCATGGTGTTAAAATTATTTATGCCTGTGAGTCCGGCAGCCGTGCATGGGGTTTTGAATCTAAAGACAGCGATTATGATGTTCGCTTTATCTATGCGCACCCGAATGATTGGTACCTGAGTATAGCTGAAAAAAAAGATGTAATAGAAATTCCGGTGGATGAGGAACTCGACATCAGTGGATGGGATATTAGAAAATCTCTTCGGCTTTTACGAAAATCAAATTCTCCGCTACTTGAGTGGTTGTCCTCACCTATTGTATATAAAAATGTCGGAGCCGCTGTTTGTCCTTTTTATGAGCTTTCAAAAAGAGCCTTCTTGCCTGAACCATCATGTCACCATTATTTATCGATGGCACGAAGCAGTATCGCAAAATTTCAAAATGAACAGGATGTAAAGATCAAATCATATTTATATGCTGCAAGAACGATATTATGCTGTAAGTGGATAATTGAACGGATGAACCAGCCACCGATGTTGATACAGGATTTGTTAAAAAAATATTTGCCCACAGGAAAAATACGAAATTTCGTTGATAAGATAATCGACTTAAAAAGAACCGACTACGAATCAACCAGAATTGAACGGTCTTCCCATTTTGAAGACTATATGAATGAAGAATTCAGATCACTTGACGCTAAAATACCAAAAAATCCGGATAAAATACCGCTTAAAGAATTCGATTTCGTTTTTAGGGATATATTAAAGCAAATAAACAAATAACGTCCGATAATGGCCTGACTTTGAAAATAATGATAAATTCAAATCTTTTTATGAACATAAAAATGCTGTGATATCGCTTTTATATCAAGTTTGAAAATTCACCAATTAAGTTTCTATCCAAGATTGTATTTTTAGGTATGCGCTATACAAAAATCATCTCAAATTTACACGCCGGCTTTGTTTACACAATCAATGATAAGGTTAAAAGCATTTCATTTCGCTTACAAATACACATGGTCAATCCAGAACGCTGTGTGGGGATTGTGTGGGGGAAATTGTCCAAAATCTGCTAAAGTGTGGGAAATCAGACAAAATGTGGAAAATTCGGATTAAATGATTTCAGTAACTTAAGTCAATTTAGGAGGTTAGGAAGCTCAGGGTAATTGACTGAAAATCCCCGTGTCGGCAGTTCGATTCTGTCCCTCGGCACCATAACAAAAAGCTCCAGAGAAATTTCTCTGGGGCTTTTTGCATTTTGGCCAGTAATCTTAGACAGCCATTTTTGACCCCAAAATGGCCCGTCGAGAATTATGTTTTGGCTTCGCAAAACATGAATCCCTTATTCGTTTAAGCCCAATTTAGTGCCAATTTTTTTAGACTTTATTTTTATATTCAGCTTATTTACTTGGTACGACCCCGGCTGCCCACCGCGGCTGCCCGGGTGCGGAAATCCCCTCATCGACATCCATTTAACGCCAGGTAGGTGTCATCGATGTTTTTCTGGATGTATCTGGCGGAATTCATGACGCGCCCGTTGATTTTATGGGCCTCGGCCAGGCGCTCGTAGCTCAGGTACCAGTCAAGGCCGTTGTAAACCTCATTAATTGCAAACTCAGTCCAGGCAACCATCGGCAGTTTTTTCGCGACCCATTTCCCGAACACCTTGTTCGAGGCGGCAATTTTGGAGATGTCGAGCAGCGCTTTCAACTCCGGGGTTTCCGTCTCGAAGTATTTTTGCATCCTGGGATCTTCGAGCATTTCCTGGATCTCCCCGTTGGAAGACGTCAGCTGCGCCATCAGGCCGGAGACGCCGTCCTTCATAAAAGTCTGCCAGTCGTTGATGCTGCCGCTCAGTTCAACGATCCGGCCGGTTGAAGACAGGAGTCGCAATCGCTCGATTTTGGCCTGAATTTCGGCAACATTCACGCCGTCCTGCATCATCTGCCTGGCATTCTTTTCGTAAATCCCCTGGAGACGGGCGGCCGCCTGGGCCCTTTTGGTGAATTTTTCCAGCAGGTGGCCGGTGTAAACCTCCAGCCCTTCTTTGGCGGCATTCAGCAGGGCATTGCGGTTGGCGGTCTGCCAGGTGGTCAACTGGTCCTGGGCCAGATGGATGGTTTTCTGAAACTTGGCCCGCTGGTCGACATAACCCGCCAGTCTTTGGGCAAGCTTCTCACACTCCGGAGCCCGGTTGGCGGGTTCACCCTTGCCGCTTTCCGCAGCCGGTTTTGCGGCCGCAGCCGGTTTCTGACTGTCATTTTTGATGTTGTCGACCACATAGGTTACAGCGTTTCTGAGGTCCACCACATTGGGGTCATTCTCGGGATGGACCAGCAGCTCAATCTGCTCTATCGGCATGGTGTCCCCAAAAAAGGGGGTGGCGCCGCCGGCGTTCACGGTCCCGGAAGCGGGCGTTGCCTCATCGGGTGCGGTGTCAAATGGTTTTCGGGCATTGGCGGCCATGGCCTCGGCATCCCCGTCCAGGGTTTTGAAGGCAAGGTTTGAACTGGATAAATTTTTGTAGGTCGCCCCGCCGCCATCCAGTTTTTTGTACAGCCGCATCATTTTTTCATACTCGGCCTGGGCGGCCGCCGCCTTGGCTCTTTCCAATGCCGCCGCCTGCAGGGCGGCCAGGGCTTCGGCTTTTTGCCTGGCGGCCAGGGCATCCTTCTCCTTGGCCGCATCCTCCATGAACATGGAAGTCAGAAGGCTCTGGAATATGGTTCCCACCACCATCATCTTGACGTCGTGATTAAAATCGTGCTTCTTGCCGGATGAACGCCCCCCGGATGAGGGTTTCCCGCATACCGGGTTCCCGTTCGCATCGCAATGACAGTCACCTGGGCGATAATAACCGTCCGACACCCAGGCTTCGATCGTTGGCCCGCAAAGCACCTTCGGCTGGGAGACCGCCGGGACAGACTGGGCCGAAACGGTTATCGGACCGGAAATGATGCTTATCACCCATACCACACACAAAAATATTTTGGAGATCCTGTTCATCGATAGGTTCCTCTTTGCGTTGCGGCAACAAAAACTCAATCCGGCAGTTTGCCTATCTTGACGTTGCAGCTGCGCTTCTGGCCATTGCGGAAGATACTGACGTTCACCATCTTCCCGACCGGTGTGGAGGCCGTCATTCGGGGCAGGTCGATCATCTCCTTGATTTCCATGCCGTCAAAGGTGAGAATGATGTCGCCCGGTTCCAGGCCCGCCCGGCCTGCCGGCGAATCCTTTACCACTTCTTTGACCCACACGCCCCTGGGCTCCGCAAAACCGAGGGATTTTGCCAATTCCTCAGTTACCACCTGATATGCAATACCGAAATACCCGTGGCTGTCCTGGCCGGAATCGGATTTGCGAAGTTGTATATGAATTTCTGCCGGAAGCGATTCGAACGGAAATGATTTTTCTTCTGAATAATACCCGGGCTTGCTGGCTCTGATCAGACAAAATTTAAGCTTCGGGTCAGTGCGCCAAAAGCGAGCGTCCTTGGGCGCACGCCCAAGATAGACCCAGGGCTTGCCGGAATCGGAAACGTTTACCTCCAGAAACGCGTCCGGAGGCTCGGTGCTCACCCTGGCGGCGGCCTCTTGGGTGAACGTTTGCGGCATCATCAGTTCCCACTCGTAAATTTTATCCTGGGCGCTGCGGGCATCCTTGGCATCCGGCACCAGCAGCAGGTAGTGTTTCATGTAGGCAATGGCGGCAAACGGCAGGTTCATCTGCGCTTCCAGCAGAGCGAGGTTAAAATAGGCCCCGGGATAGGAAACCGGGTCCAACTCAATCGCCCGGCGGTATTTCTCTCTGGCCTGAAAATACTGTTTTTGTTCCGTCAGCGCATTGGCCTGGACGATAAGCCGCCGCTGGTCCTCGGACATCTCCGGTTTTATGCCCAGTGAACGATATTGCGCTGCAACGGGTTCAAAATCGGCCAGCTGCTTGTTCAACTTGTCGCGATAATTTCGCACCGCCTGCTGGATAAAGTACAGCGCGTCTGCCACCTTCTCATATCTGTCATCTGTCATAAAGTGAAGTCCGATTGATCTTGGAAGATAGATGTACTCCAGGTCCTGGCTTTCCAGTTTTTCAACCACGATCTTATGTGCCAGCAGATCATAAAAAAACAGGGTCTTAATTTCCTTGGAACCAACGGTTATCTCGATCCTGTTATTGTAAACCCTGGTCCCCGTGACCGGATTCCCGGTATGGGTATTGATGCGATCCGCAACCCGGAGAACCTCGATTCCTTTTGGCGGCGTGCATTTTACGAGGGTCTGCAGATCATTGGCGGCGGACTCCAGGGTCATGCCCGGCTGAATCCTGGGGTGATAAATTACGACAAACCCCGGGTACACGCTTTCGGCCGGGGCGCCGCCGCTCTTGCCGGTCTTTGCAGTCGTTTGCGGCCCGGCACACCCCATAAGTGCGGCAATGATGAAAACGCCGAGGCTGAATCCGAAAACACGCTTTAGCATAAGCATATTTACTTTCTCCTTTGCGCAGCGATAGAAATTTATATTTTTCAGCATGTTACTGTCCTTGCTGCGTTTTTTGCATCATGAACTCCCACTCATAGATCTTATCCTGGGCGCTGCGGGTATCCGGCGCTTCGGGTACCAGCATCAGGTATTGCTTCATATAGGCGATCGCCTTGTTGTAGCGCTGCTGCTGCGCGTAAAGCAGGGCCAGGTTCAAGTAGGCTGCGGGATAGGACACCGGATCCAGCTCGACGGCCTTAAGGTACAGGTTACAGGTCAATAGCCCCGCCATAGTCCTTGCGCTGGTTCAATGCGTTGGCCTGAACGATCAGCCTTCTCTGTTCTTCCGACACCGGCGGCTTGATCGCCAGCGCACGGTATTGAGCGGCCAGCGATTCAAACTCGGCGAGTCGCTTTGCCTGTTCGTTCTCGACTTCCGCTATGTCTCTTTTTGCCGCAATGCGAAATGCTGCTCATTGTTTCCCATTCTATCTATGCACCGTTAATTCCCATTCTCTTTTTATACCGACTATATATCGGCTGAAGACCCCTCCCACTTGAATTGGAATAGGGTTATTTCCTCAACTGCATTTGGTGCAAAAGAAATGTGGTATGGGAGAAAGGATTTTCAACGGTGGCAAAAAGAGAGGAGTGGATGTGAGTATCTATTGAAGTGATGGGAATTACACTATTTTGGGCCGATTTTGGACGGACCCATCCCTTGAATCCCCAGGTTGCTTTTTTATGAGGCGTACAATTCTATGGGATAATCTGGATCACAGTAGAGATCATCCTCAAAGTGAGCATAAGGGGGACGTCCGTTCTATTTCTATATTTACATTACGACTGAGATCTGGAAGACAAGCGCTATGCCTCGCAAAGCCAGAATAGATGCGCCAGGTGCCCTGCATCATATTATCATCCGTGGGATAGAGCGCCAAGCGGTCTTCAAAGACAATGTCGATCGGGAGAATTTTATAGAGCGCCTTGGTCGAATTATTACAGAAACCGATACCGGCTGTTATGCCTGGGTGTTGATGACCAACCATGCACATATTTTGTTGAAAACCGGCTTGGCACCTATAGCTACAGTCATGCGGAGGTTGCTGACCGGATATGCCGTATCATTTAACCGGCGGCATCGACGCCATGGGCATCTGTTTCAAAATCGTTACAAATCGTTTTTGTGTGAAGAGGATGTTTACCTTAAAGAGCTGGTGCGCTATATCCATTTAAACCCGTTGCGCGCAAAAGTTGTAAAAGATATCAACAAGCTGGGGAAATATCGCTGGTGCGGTCACAGCGTGCTGATGGGCAAAACTGAAGCCGGTTTTCAAGATACACAGTATGTTTTGAAATTTTTTGGTCAGTCCATAAGACAAGCCCGCCGGAATTATGAAAGTTTTGTTGTCAAAGGTGTTGCCCAGGGGAAGCGTCCGGATTTAATTGGCGGCGGATTGTTAAGATCGGTTGGAGGCTGGGCTGAGCTAAAAGAGTTTCGGGATATCGGGGTTCGCATTAAAAGCGATGAACGCCTGCTGGGTTCGTCAGATTTTGTCCAACGAGTGTTACAGCAAGCCGAAGAGCAATTAGAGGAAAAATATCGGTTACAGGTGAATGTTATCAGCCTGCCGACGCTCATAGCCCGAGTTGCGCAGCGTTATAAGATAGATCCCGAGACTTTAAAGTCGGCTTGCAAGGAGCGAGCCGTCACAGAGGCGCGCCGGGTTGTTAGCTATATCGCGGTACGCAAATTAGGATATAAATGCACCGAGGTTTCCAGGGCAATGGGTGTCAGTGCAGTTACGGTGAGTAAAGCGGTTAGTCTGGGCAGTGAATTGCCAGAGGTCGGCAAAATTCAAACACAAATACTGAAAAACTGATTTCGGATAATTGCGGTTCAAAGAAACCAAACCGGCTAAATAGAAAAAAGGAACGGACGTCCCCCTTATCCCCTTATCCCTTACAATGCATCATGTTTTCGATTACCACGTCAGTGATGTTGCCTTCGGCTTTGAGCATTGTGAACACTTCATGGCGAAGCAGTTCTTCAAGATCACCAGTATTGGACGGTGGGCATACCATAAAGGCGTCATCGTTGTAAAAGCAGCCGTCGGTGGCCAGCACATGTAAATGCGGATTAAAATTCTGTCCCTCGGCACTACAAAAAAGCCCCGGAAATTTCTCAGGGGCTTTTTTGCGGGCAGGAATCTATCGTGGTTGTCAAAAAAATGTTCTGGGAGCGGACGTTTTTTCCACAAGCACTTATGCCACCCATCCTTTTCGGGGAATATTTTTATGAAAAGCGGTATAAAATGAGTGACAGGCCCAAAAGGCATCTTGCTGCAGTCGGCGATTAGTCAATGATTTTAAGGACCACCAGAGTAATGTCATCTTGTATTTTGGCGCCTTTTTGGAAATGATTTAAGGATGCTAAGATCGCATTAAGAATTTCATTTGCAGCTAAGGAGGAATTTTGACGTATGATATTATATATCGGATCCTTTCCATACATTTCCCCCCGGGGGTTGCATGCTTCCCATACTCCATCTGTGGCTATAAATATGATCTGTCCCTTGCGCAGAGCGGTTTTTTTATTGACCTTAAATTCCCAATTTTCCATCACGCCCAGGGCGATGCCTGAGCCGCCCAATTCTTGAAACGAGTCCGTATCCGGGTCATAAAAAATTGCGGGATCATGGCCGGCCCGAATCCAATTAAGGTTCCGCTGTTTTGGGTCAATCGTCAGGTAAAACAGCGTCATAAACTGCCCTGAATCTTCCACATCCCGAACCAACTGACGGTTGATGTCGGATATAACCGCAGCAGGTTCTCCGGGCAGTGAGGTGCGTTGGCGCAAACACGCGCGCACCGTGGCCATCAGCAGAGCGGATGCGATTCCATGCCCGGACACATCCCCAATGGCGACCCCCAATCGTTTATTTTGATCCGGATCAAGAATAATAAAATCATAATAGTCCCCACCGGTTTCGTCGCAGTAAATGCTTCTGGCAGCAATGTCCAATTGATCCACAGGCGGGGCCTTTTGAGGCAAAAGGCTTTGCTGCACCTCACTGGCCAAATTTAGCGATTGCTTTATGCGGCCATGCTCCAGGGTCAAGGTTCTAAACCGGTCGGCCAGAGCAAACTGCAGAAGAATGACTTCGATCGCCGAACCGGCTTGGGAGCTATACTGAGTGACAAACGGCAGTACGTTGAAAACGATCAAAGCCTCGAACATTGCGCTCAGCGCTAAAACGGCAAATGCCAGCAGGAAGAAACGAGCCGGACGAAATCCGCGTCGCCAGCTGACGATACTGGCCAGCAAGAAAATTGGTGGGACCAGAACTGACTGCAAACTAATGGCCTTCATCATCCAGGTCAGATTCACAAACGGCACCATTGCCGCCAGCACCAGGGCTAAAACAACGGCAACGGATAATAACTTATCGAAAAAAGGGGCGTTCTTTCTCGTGATTAAAAAGGATTTGGCAAATAAATTGCCCCAGAAAAATGACAGAGAGATAAAGATTAATACAAAAACTTGA
>Ga0209536_100005237_pt1 | contig 20258 bp, 22 predicted proteins | sample DeeMarSeWOR28_12_FD_187461 | JGI IMG/M metagenome (GOLD analysis project Ga0209536, IMG submission 187461) | Marine sediment microbial communities from White Oak River estuary, North Carolina - WOR-2-8_12 (SPAdes) (version 2) | ecosystem: Environmental > Aquatic > Marine > Intertidal zone >...
GCATGGGTCTTGAAAAAGGTATCGAAGAGCCCCGAGCACCCAATATCACTTACGATCACTACATCACTACCCTTGAACCCCATCTCTTTTAGAGCACGGTCCAAGGTATGGACACTGCGGTCGTGAGAGCAGCCCGGGCAAAAGACCGGGGGACGATCGGGATTTAGGAGGCTAGCCACGAGTCACCTCCTCTATGATTTCTGTGGGCGAGATCAGCTGACCAGACATTTTGCCATAAAAATCAACTCTTTGGTTGCAAAGAACTCTCCGGATCTCCTGGATGTATTGGCCCAGATTCATTTCCACCACCAGAATTCGCTCCATTCCAACCGCAGCAGCTTGCAGTACCTGCTCCGGAACCGGCCACAAGGTCTTCAAAACCAAGAGCGACACGGGAATATTTTGGTTTTCAGAAAGCTCAGCAGCTGCAGCTCTCGCGGCTCCCGCTGTTATCCCGTAGGCGACGAGCAAGGTGCGAGCCCCTTCTCTTTCTTCCAGATCGAAGTAGGAAAATGATTCTGTGTTAGAATCGATCTTTCTTTGCAGCCTTTCAACCCCTGCCTGAATCTCTGAGGGATCAGTGGTTATGTATCCATCTGGTCCATGGGTGGAAGAAGTCTGTCTCACTAGAATCGGTCCGCCAATGGGAAGGAATGAAGGGACGTCCTCCCCAGCTTTCACTTGAAAAGGCAGAAAAGGACCGGCTTCATGCAGGGTACGATCTATAACTGCTGGCTTCTCTACTATCTTCATATCTAAAGTCCCGCTGGTCATTCCTATCTCTTTGTTGGAAGCTATGATTACAGGGCAACGGAACTGTTCGGCAAGATTGAAAGCATGGACCGTTAGGGTAAAGCAATCACTCACATCCGCCGGGGCAAGCACGATTACTGGCAGGCCACCGCTGCATCCCCAGCGCATGAACTGCACATCGCCGTCTGCGCCCCGAGTGGCGGAACCGGTTGACGGTCCCTGACGCATGATATTGACAATGACTATTGGAATCTCCCCTGCAATGGCAAAGGAGATGTTCTCGCTATACAGGCTGAGGCCCGGACCAGAGGTGGCGGTCATGACCTTCATACCAGCCATGGATGCTCCCAGGCAGTAACCTATTGAAGCGATCTCGTCCTCGCCCTGCAAGGCAATGCCTCCGGCTGAGGGAAGGATGTCGAGCATTGCTGAAAGTAGATTGCTCGCAGGAGTGATGGGATATGAGGCAAAAAACCGGCAGCCCGCATGCATGGCTCCCATTGCCACGGCTTGATTTCCGTCTATGAAAAGCAGGCCCATCTTCCTCGCTCAATCTTCTAGCCCGGATGTTTCATGAATCACTTGCCGCGACCGCGGATATGGCCGTCCTTCTCTCCGAGCTGTAGGCTCTACGAGCAGGAAGCCTGGCGTCCTCGGGTGTTCCTTCGGCTACGCTCAGTCCCGCAAGCGGGTTCCCAGTATCACGGTCTCGCGACACCAATTCATGAAACATTCGGGCTCGCGTTGGTTTGTGTAACTCCGGGTGCCTTTTGCTTTTAGCACCAAATCTCAGGGTTTCAGGTGTCCGTTTTGGCTCACTCCGTTCGCCGCATAGCGCCAAGCGCAGAGCGCATAGCGTGCTGTTACTATTCTCATAATACGCTATGCTCTAAGCCCTATGCATCCTTTACAACGGACCACGGACCACAAGCAACGGACGGGATTGAGCCTCATAGTCAGTTGCAGGCTTGCGGTCTTGTTGAACCATTTCTCCCAGCACCACCAGTTACTCTATACCGAATTCAATCCCTTGCGCCAGTGGCATCTCTCCGGACCAGTTGACTGTACAGGTCTGGCGGCGCATGTAGGTTTTCCAGGCGTCGGAACCTGACTCTCGGCCTCCCCCGGTGTCCTTCTCTCCTCCAAAAGCGCCGCCGATTTCGGCCCCTGAAGTGCCGATGTTGACATTTGCTATCCCACAGTCGCTCCCCATGTGGCTCAGGAACAGCTCGCTTTCCAGCAAATCGTTGGAGAAGATCGCGGAACTGAGACCTTGAGGCACGCTGTTTTGGTAGTGGATGGCTTCTTCCAGATTTTCATAGGGAATCACGTATAAAATGGGCGCAAAGGTTTCTTCTTGCACGATGGGAAATTCGTTGCGAGCCTCACAGATACATGGGGTCACGTAAGTGCCGGCATCGTAGATGCCACCGGACAGCTCTTCACCGCCGTACTGAATACACCCACCCTGGCTCTTCAAAACCTCGAGGGCCTCTTGCATTCCCTCGACAGCCTGGCGGTCGATGAGGGGTCCCATGAGTACACCATCATTAAGGGGATTTCCGATCACCACCTGTCCGTAGGCCCGGATAAGAGATTCTGTAAATGGCTCGACAACTTCTCGCTGAACAATAGCACGGCGTATGGTGGTACACCTTTGGCCAGCTGTTCCCACAGCTCCGAATAGAATGGCCCTAACTGCAAGATCCAGATCCGCTTTCGCAGTGACGATAACCGCGTTGTTTCCTCCCAGTTCAAGCAGCGTTTTCCCCAGGCGGGAAGCAACCACTTGGCCTACATGGCGACCCATGGCCACGCTGCCTGTGGCTGAGATGAGCGCTAACCGGCGATCTGAGATGAACCTTTCTCCCACCTCTTTACGGTTGCCAATGACAACGTTCAAAACCCCTTCGGGTATGTCGTTCTCTTTCAGCACTCGCTCAATGATTTTCATCACGGCAAGAGCTGTTAGGGGTGCCTTGCTCGAGGGTTTCCATATCACTGTATCTCCTGCCACCAACCCTATCATGGCATTCCAGGACCAAACCGCCACCGGGAAATTGAACGCCGTGATGACCCCGATGGACCCCAGTGGATGATACTGTTCGTACATCCGATGGTTTGGACGTTCGCTGTGCATGCTGAGACCATAGAGCATTCGGGACTGCCCCACCGCGAAATCACAAATATCAATCATTTCCTGGACCTCGCCCTCCGCCTCGGCCCGGATCTTGCCCACTTCAAGGCTCACCAGTGCGCCCAACTCCCTTTTACGGTCACGCACCTCCATGCCTATTTGCCGGACTATCTCACCGCGCTCTGGCGCTGGAAATATGCGCCATTTCCTGAAGGCCTCACCGGCCCGGGTTGCCACCTTTTCATAATCAGAGACTGAGGCCTGTCGCACCCTGCCAATTACTTTACCGTCAATGGGGGATATTGACTCCAATATCTCCCCCCCACATTCGTGCCAGGTGGTTCCCGTCCCTGCCCCTGAGTTCACATCCGACAGACCCAAATCTTTCAATATATCTTTCATGGGTTACTCCTACTTTGGCGTTCACCTCACGCTCGCAACGCTAGGTTTCACCAATTGAGGAATTAAGGAATTGAGGGATTCAGGGATTATGTAATTCATTACAAAAATTCTAATCGTTGTGTTTTTTGTTCCTAAGACAGTTGTAACCTCCCATACCCCAATTCCTAAATACCCTAATTCCTCAATACCTAAATTCTCTCGCTTTACCCTATGCTCCATGCCCCCTGCTCTATGCTATTTAAATAGTTCCCTCAAACTTTCTTCAAAGATAGTCAGAAATACATCTACTTCCTTACTGTTCACCGTCAGTGCCGGACAGATGCGGAGAGTGTTTTCGCCGCAGCCTAATAAAAGCATGCCTTTGTGGAAGGCCTTTTGGATAACTTGATCTCGCCAACCACCTGCTCGTTCCTTGCTTTCTCGGTCCTTTACGAGCTCAACCCCAATCATCAGGCCCATGCCTCTAACATCGCCTATGCATTCGAAGGACTCCTGCAGCTCACGAAGCCCTGACATAAGCTGCTCACCCCGCACAGTGGCATTGTCCATGAGTTCCTTTTCCAGGAGTTCAATGGTAGCCAGAGCAGCCTGACACGAGATTGGATTTCCCCCGAAGGTGGAAGCATGGGAGCCTGCTTCCCAGTCCATGATGTCGGCACGGGCCACCATAGCCCCCAAGGGCAGACCAGAAGCAATACCCTTGGCCAGGGCAATAATTTCAGGTGTGACTTCGAAGTGCTCTATGGCAAACATTCTGCCGGTACGTCCCATTCCTGACTGAACTTCGTCTACCACATAGAGAATGCCATACTTTTGTGCTGTCTTATAAAGTTCGCGGTGGAATTCGGGAGGAGGTACAATGTAGCCACCCTCACCCTGGATGGGTTCGACGAATATGGCCGCCACTTCCTCTGGTGGTACGGTGGTGCGAAACAGGGTCTCTTCCAGCCAGTGAACGCAGGCTGTTCCGCAGTCGGGATAACAGAGGTGGTAAGGGCAGCGGTAGCAATAACCGTATGGAATGTGGGTGATCCCCGGCACCAGAGGGTTGTAGTGTCTTTTCTGGATGGTTTTACTTGCAGTGAGGGACAAGGCACCCATGGTACGCCCATGAAAGGCACCAAAGAAAGCCAGATTCAACTCCCGGCGGGTATGCCAGCGAGCCAACTTGAAAGCCGCCTCAACCGCTTCTGCGCCCGAGTTGCCGAAATAGACTTTATAGCCTCCGGGGCCGGGGGCGAGGCTGGCGAGCTTTTGGGACAGTAAGATCTGGGGAGTGTAATAGAAATCGGTACCCGACATGTGCAGAAGCCTGTCCGCTTGTTCCTTGATGGCCTTGACCACCTGCGGATGGCAGTGGCCAGTATTACACACAGCTATCCCAGAGGTGAAGTCTAAAAAGCTGTTGCCGTCAGGGTCATTGATCCATAGCCCTCGGGCCGACTCCGCCACCAGAGGATACATTCTGGTATATGAGGGCGAGACAAACTCGCGGTCAACATCTATGAGTTCTTTCACGCGTGGACCGGGAAGGGCTGTTTTTATCTCGGGATACCTCACGGCGACTTCTCCTCTGATGGCAATTGAGAAAAGATTAGAGAGGTAATTTTACTTTTTATATAGAATACACGTTATTTATTAGGGAAAACAATAGTGCTGTTTCAAACAGATATGTTTGGGGAAGTCTCAGGTCAAAGAAATGCAAAAGCTGCTACTCCCTTGGAGTCGCAGCTACAAAGATCTAGGGTTCGGGTAAGATCGATTAGAAGCGGATCTTGTCAGGAGGCCTTCGCTCCGGGACATATTCGTGGGGGATATTCTCCTCATTCCATTCCTGGGAGACATAGAGGTTGCAATAACAACTGCCGTATTCCTCCACGTCAGGCTCACGGTAGACACACGGGCAAATGATATCTTTGTCCCCTTCCCGCTCACCGCTTGCCAACCGGCAAGGACACACCATGTAGCCATAGCGCTCCTTGTTCTCCTGGAGAGCTTCGAGAAGCTCAAAAGTTCTCTCTTTGTCTTTATTGAAATAGTAACCTTTGGGCTCTTGCGCCTTTCGCAACATCTCGTAAAGCTTTTCAATGTCCATATTATAACCCCAGAGCTTCTTTGATCTCTTTTTCCTTGTATCCGACGATAACCTTTTCACCAATGATTATGGTGGGGAACGAACAATTTGGATTGAACTTTTTTATGTCTTCCAGGATGGCTGTACGCTCTTTACCCTTAAGCAGGTCCACGTCGGTGAATTCATACTGAATCGTACACTCGTCGAGTAATTTCTTGACCGATTTACAATGACTGCAGGTGCTGAGTGAATACATGGTCACAGAATTTTCCGGCATAACGCATCCCCTTTTCTCATTTCGCTGGAGTGGTTCAAATTTTTTATTGTCGGGAATTGTGACACAGGTCACGTGCAAAGGCAATATACTTTTCCCTGATATCAACGAGGATCGTCGAACAAAACTCAACACCCCGAATCTTGTACTGACTTAGCCGCCACCCCCATCCCCAATGAGCGGCAAGACCTTATCAATTTGAAAAAAAACTAGAAATTTCGGCTCTTTTTCATCTCCAGAGTACTCTTTTCTCCTTATTGAGTGGAGCAGTTCGCTGTCTTGCTCTTCCCGAGTCTTGGTTAGAAAGAGTCTCTTGCCGGCAAAGCCTCCTCCTGATTCCATGAACAGGTAAGCTGCATGGGAATTGGACTGCAGATTGTGGTGGGTCAACCGATCGCGCATGATAAAGGCAATCGTCTCATCGTCATCCATGAAATGGGGAGTGGCGTAAATAGCAGCATCCACTTTGCCGTCCGCGTCAGCAGTGGCCAATACACCGCGACCTTTAACAGATTCAAAATAGTCTTTCAGTTTCATTTTTCTACCTCCAATATCTGGTTCTTGGTTCCTGGTTCCTGGATTCTAGATGCTAGTTTCTGGATTCTAGATGCTGGATCCTAGATTTACATATCTGTAGGCTGTCTGTATCAAGCATCGAGTATCTAGTATCCAGTATCTAGCCCCTTGCTTTTCTTGCTAGTTCGCTTATCCGATACTTGCGATCTGTTCCATTCAGGCAGAGTGTAACTTCAGTGTCGTCAGCTTTTAAGAACTCTAAGCCAGGGGCGTCTTGCCCAGCGGCGAGCAAACCTATTGTCCAAGCCGCCAATCCTCTGAGTGTTGCATCCTCGGATGTAAGAAACGGTTGCAGATGGGGTACTGCTTGATTTAGCAGCTCGGGCCTGGTCTGGGCCAACCTTGCCAACCCCCAAAGAACGCCTCGCTGTAAAGGCTCGTGCTCTAAGAAATTGCCATCAGCGCGGACATAGGACAGCAGTATATTGACATACTCCCTGGCCAGCCCTTCATGCCTCGCCATGACTTCGCCCATGGCCTCCGGCACACCCCAGCCAATGCCTCCTGACTCATCGTTCAGATTCCAGATCATCCTCCGCATGATCACTCGGGCTGACTCCATGTCTTCTCTGGCAAGATTCGCCACCACCGCCCCCACAGCTGTGATCGCGCGCCACCTCACCTGTGGCTCCATGCTGCACAGAAGCGCAAACAGGGGATTAATTACCCGACGAGCAGGAAAGGAAGTTAGAGCCTGAAGTGCTTGCTTAAAATCTTCTGATCTTATCAGATCAAGAACTTTTTGTTTGAGTTCTCGTCCCCTACAGAGTGTGTCGGTCTTTACCATTTTTCTCGTATCGCTAAGGCTCTTTCAGGTTCGCATCTTATGATGTTACCCTACTTATATGCTCTTATAAACACGGTATTAGAAAGATGCAACCATTTCTCATGAGATAGAGAGCACCTCTCCGCTTGATTTCGAATACTGCATCCCCACCTCGTATATCAACAGTTGCAATCAGTTTCCTTCCTCCTCTGATAAAAATCCCATTGATTTGATAGCTTTTCTTGTTGACTGTACTTGGGATCATGCATATCTTTTCGCCATTAAGGTGAGGTAGGCGCATCACTTAATAGGAGAACAGATTGCCGGGATCACAAGGAAAACATTTGGTATTAGTGGGTGGCGGGCATGCTCATATGACCATGCTGAAAAATCTTGGCACTTTTGTCAAACGCGGGCACCGTGTGACCGTCATCGGCCCCGCTCCACATCATTATTACTCGGGCATGGGACCCGGGGTGCTTTCGGGGATCTATAGTCCGCAAGAGGTTCGGTTTCACGTCAAGAAGATGGTTGAGGATCGCGGGGGATCTTTTGTGCTTGGATCCGTGCTTCGGGTTGACCCCGGAAACCAGACGCTCTTCCTCGGATCGGGAGATGAGATTAGATACGATGCAACCTCCTTCAACGTTGGCAGCTTTGTTCCTGTAGCTCCACCGACCGAAGAGGAGAATGTTCTCACGGTTAAACCCATAGAGAACCTCTTGAAAGCTCGTCAGATGATTTTGGCTTTCATCAGAACTGGAAAACCGAAACTTGTGGTGGTAGGAGGAGGACCCAGTGGGCTCGAAATTACTGGTAATATCTGGAGGTTGGTCCAGGATCACGGGTCAGACGCTCAGATCAGCCTGCTAGCGGGTGCCAAGCTTCTTTCGAGTTTTCCTGAAAAGGTCCGTCGCTTGGCCATGGAGTCACTTGCCTCCCGAGGGATAGAGGTGGTGGAAGGCGTCCATGTGAGTCGAGTTGCGCTTGGCTGTGCCATTTTGGAAGATGGCCGTGAGTATCCATATGACCTGGCACTTCTGGCTTGGGGGATCAAACCTTCTCAACTCTTCCTTCAATCAGGTCTTCCCACTGGTGACGATGGCGGACTTCTCGTAAATGAACATCTCCAAAGCGTAAGTTATCCTGACATCTTTGGCGGTGGCGACTGCATCAGCTTCCAGGCGCACCCCCTGGATAGAGTCGGTGTACACGCTGTTCGCCAGAACCCAATTTTGTACCACAATCTGCTGGCTACCCTAGAGGGTGGCAAGCTGAAGAATTTCAATCCTAACGACACATATTTGCTGCTTTTTAACCTGGGTGATGGCAGAGCGATCTACTGGAGGAAAGACCGAGTTTGGGCAGGAGGGATTGCCTTTGTTTTTAAGAATTACCTTGACAAAAAATTCATGAGAAAATTTCAGGTTTCTGGGGAACTCAGAGAGCATTGATTCTCATTGCCACACGCTCTTTACCATCGCCTGGTGACGGTGCACTCTGTTGCAGGGTCGGCTGGACGTCTGTTCGAACGAAAAAGAATTACGGTTCAGCAAAATATCAATCAAATTAGTTGTGGAGGCAATGAAAATAATGTTCTTGAAAAGGCTCTTCGGACAAGTAAAGTCCATGGATTCGAAAGAGGCGGCGACTTACATGGAAAAACATGATGAGGGGATGTTCACGCTCTTGGACGTGCGCCAGCCTAAAGAGTACGAAAAGGCTCACATCCCGGGAGCCAAGTTGATTTCTTTATCCGAGTTGGGTGATTCGCTCAATGAATTGAACCCTGCAAAGCCTGTCATTGTTTATTGAGCTATGGGCGGACGGAGCCGAGTTGCGGCCCAGTTGCTATCTGGTCAGGGGTTCGAGGAAATTTATAACCTCCAAGGAGGTATCAAGGCATGGCAAGGGCTTGAGGCTACAGGCCCAAAAGAGCTAAATTTAGACTTGGTACGGGGCGACGAAACCGCCGCCGAGATAGTTGTGCTTGCCTATAACATGGAAGACTCTTTGCAAACTTATTATAAAGCAATGCACGATAAAGCAGAGGACCAAGAACTGAGGGAACTCTTCTCCAAGCTGGCAAGCATCGAAGACAAACACAAGCAAACAGTCCTAGAACTCAGTGCCAAGATCGAAGCGGTAGGAAAGAGCACAGAGATATCTAAAGCGGATACCGGCAAAATGGTCTTGGAAGGCGGTTTCGATATGGCGGAGTTTATGGAACAGAATGAGCCCATTTTGAAAACAGTCCCCAATGTGATCGACTTGGCAATGATGCTGGAAACTCAGGCCTTAGACCTTTATCTCAGATTTGCGGCGAAGAGTACCAATGCAGAAACCAAGGACGTGCTCTTCAAGATCGCCCAAGAAGAAAAGGGACACTTGGCTGCGCTGGGCCGACTGATGGAAGAAAAAATCTAATTGATACACTCTTTAGGGTAAAAGCTCCATGTGTGGGTGCCTTTGGAGATGATCGTTGCTTAGCACTGGGTATTACGCTATACTCCCTGACGTCCTTTGCTATGGCTACCAGATAAGAGTACCGGATAGGAGGGAAGTTAAATGCCGACGAAAGATAATCTTATCAAGGTCTATGAGTATGCGCTTAATCAGGAACAAACCGGTATCAGTTTTTTTCAGACCTCCGTGGAAAGAATGGGAATTGGCGCTGCGGTGACTGCCTTCAAGCAACTGATCAAAGAGGAAGAAAAGCACATCCTCTTCATCAGCCGAATTTTAGACAACTTGAAACAAGGCGCAGACTTGGACCTCGCAGAAGTGCAGGAATTTGTTTTGGAACCTACTGACTACTTTAACGACCGGGCCAAGTCTGAGTTTCTAGAACAATGCGTAATTGGGTCCATGGTCCCCGATGTAACTGTCTTCAATACAGCCTGGCTCATAGAGAAAGATCTGAGTGAATTTTACGCAAGTGCAGCCAGGAGCACAGACGGGCCAGAGAGTGAGGCTTTTGGCATGCTTGCTCGTTGGGAGAAAGCTCACGAGAAGTTTTTTAAGGAATATCGCGACAAAATATCTGACAGCTACGCCAGCATGCCTTGGGGAGGCTAGTACAGCAGGCGGCCCTTCGACAAGACCTGTCGACGAGCTCAGGTCGAGTCGCTTAGGACAACCTTGCAGCAAGCAGCTGGCAGGATGAGACGAAACAGAACGGGCGGGGTTTACACCCGCCCTTTCAGGTTCTGCAGTTATCTAAGGCTAAGTTTGTCTCTTTATGTTAGCTGCGAGCTGAGCAACCTGGGTACCTAGGTATACGCACTCTTTCCCATCCATGCAGGCGTCGGCATCATCTGGTTCTAAGTGGGTCGAAAGATGCTGCTCTCCGTGTTTTAACTCCACAACCCAAGCCTTCTTCTCTTCGTTGTAATCCACATCGATATCAATGCCGCATTCTCCGATATCTGGGTATATTGCTCTGATTTTCTCACAAAGTTCATTTTTATCGTGCATAATCTCCTCCTTCTGTTCTCAAAAGACTCTGAAGAATAATGTCAAACACAAAATTTGAAGCTCCCTGTAGCAAGCTGCAGTCCCGCTAACGCGGGATTCGAAATGTAAGGAAGTGATTCCATTTTATTGTAGTTCGCTCGCTAACCCCGCAGCAAGCTACGGGGAATGCGCTCGCTTGAGCATTTTCAATCGAGAGCCGTCTCAATCTGATCCACTTCCGTTACTGTCCTTTGGCAAGATTGTTGCTCGCAGATATGAACAACTGAGCGGTCCCCCTGAGACTTGAGTTCTTTGGTAAACGGCGCCAGAGCCGCAATCCTATCTCTTTGCCCATCGACCGGCCGCAACAGCAAGACCTTATTGGGCACAAATCGCCGGTGGATGGCCTCAATTATTGATTTGGAACTTTTACCGTTCTGGCCTTCCACAATTACTATTTCATGGCTTGGACCGAATATGAAATCAAGTGCGGCCAGGAATTGAGTGTAGGCGGATGGGTAGGCTTTGATTCTCTTGGCGAAAGTTCCGGCTACTTGCTCTGCCTTTTTTCCCAAATCCACATTCCCTGTGATGCGGCTGAGACGAATTAGATTCAAAGTTGCCACCGAATTACTTGAAGGGATTGCTCCGTCGTAGATCTCTTTGCTTTGCTTGATAAGAACTTCATTATCCTTGCCACTGTAAAAGAATCCGTGATGGGTTTCATCCCAGAAAAGATTGATCATGGTATGATTGAGGTTGATGGCTTCTTCCAAATAACTGGTTTCGAAAGTCGCTTCGTACAGCTCTATGAGTCCCCAGACAAGATTCGAATAATCATCCAGGTAACCGGGGTAGGCCACATCACCATCGCGGTAGCGCCGGAACAACCGGTGCCCATCCTTTTTCAGGTTATTTAAGATAAAATCGGCGGCATTCCGGGCTGCATCCACATAGGTTTGATCACCCAGTGCCTGATAAGCCTTGGCCATGGCGGCAATCATCAGTCCATTCCAGGAGGTGAGCACTTTATCATCCTTGAGAGGGTGAATCCGTTTCTCCCGCGCAGCAAAAAGGCGCTCTCTGGCCTCTTCCAATACCTTTTCAAGTTCCGCAACTTCAATCTTCTCTTTGGCGGCAAAATCCCCCAAAGGAATGCGACTGTGGAGAATGCTGCGGCCTTCCTCGAAATTGCCATGGGGACCAACATCATAAAAGCGGCAGAAGAGATCTCCCAAATCATTCCCCAACTCATCTTTTATTTCTTGCGGGGTCCAGACGTAGAAAAGACCCTCCTCACCCTCACTGTCGGCATCCTCTGCCGTGTAGAAGCCTCCCTCCGGTGAAGTCATATCGCGCTGCACATAGGTAAGAATCTCAGCCACCACCTTACCGTGGCGGGACGCACCTGTGACCTGAAAGGCCTCAGTGTATGCCATGGCTAACATGGCTTGGTCATAGAGCATCTTTTCAAAATGAGGGACCAACCACCTTTCATCCACCGAGTAGCGACAGAAACCGTAACCAAGATGATCGAAAATCCCACCGTTCCGCATACCATCCAGGGTCTTTTCGACCATATGTAAACTATTCGCTTCACCGGTTCTTCGATGGTGTCTCAGAAGAAACGTTAGGTTATGGGGCGTGGGAAACTTGGGAGCCGAACCGAAACCACCCCTTTTCTGGTCGAACGATTGTGCCAGCTGGTCATAGCCTTTCTGCAGGGTGTCTAAACCCAGCTCAGTCAGAGAGCCGCCTGAAGGTCTCGGTTGAATACCTTGGGTGATCTTTTCGCTCGCCTCCACAAGGGAAGCCCTATCATCTTCCCACTTTGTGGCAATGTGCTGCAAAATATCAACGAAACCCACCATTCCCATTCTGCCGGTCTTGGGAAAATAGGTCCCTGCATAGAACGGCTTACCTTCAGGAGTCATGAAAACCGACAGCGGCCATCCCCCTTTAAGCGTGATGGCTTGACACACTGCCATATAAACCATGTCCACGTCTGGTCGCTCCTCCCGGTCTACCTTGATGGAGACGAAAGATTCATTGAGTATGCGTCCAACTTCTTCATCCTCAAAAGACTCATGCGCCATTACGTGGCACCAGTGGCAGGTTGAATATCCAACGGAGAGAAATATCGGCCTATCCTCTTTCTTGGCTTTGTTAAAAGCCTCGTCTCCCCAGGGATACCAGTTCACCGCATTTTCCGCATGTTGGAGAAGATAGTGACTCTTCTCCCTGCTCAAACGGTTTTTTCCACTTCTTAATCCTGACGTCTCGGTCTCCACAATTTCTCCTTGCACTAACATGGTAATGGTTGCAATGGGTGAACAGTAAAGAATCCGGACCCTGAGGGCCTTTTACCACCTCCAGAGGGGGTTTCAATGGTCTTTTTCTCATGCGGGACTATGATGGAGTAATGGAGTGGTGGAGTAATGGAGTAATGAAAGGACTGATTAAAATTCAATTTAGGGCTTTAGCTTTTTCCAACACTCCAATACTCTATTACTCCAATACTCCAAAATCGCCCGTCATCTTTACCGGCAACGCCATTAAAATTTTACCTGGCTCAAAGAACCAGGTTTTCTATGTTATATAAACACTAGTCGAGCAGTAGTCTAGGGAACCGCAGAAATTTCTCGGAGTGAAAGCCTGGGATAAGTGCAAAGATTTGGCCGATATAATCAAGAAAATAGTTGAGATATAAGGGAGATGGACCCATAGCGAATCACCTCTCCCTTGGTTGATGGGAAAAATGTCTTTTGCAGACAGAGGTTTGAGGGTTCAGGGGTTCAATTTACTGCCAATCTCTTTGCCGTATTCTTGGGCCATTTGCACCCCGCCTCCCAGAGAGGCTGACTTCAAAAGGAGCGGACCTCTGGCCATGTCCATCTTGAAGACTTCTTTCATGGTATTGTAGATGCGATCCTGGGCCTCGGTGCTCCAGCCGTGAGCACCAAAAGCACCACCCACCTTGCCTTCCAGGTTGGCTTTCTCCGCCAGAAACAGCATGGTTTTCATGGACTGCAGCATCTCACCGTGGTAGGTGGGAGACCCGAAAACAAAACCGTCGTAACCCTCGAAATCCGCTTCACTTTTAATATCCTTCACTTCAACCAGATCTGCCTCATTGCCGCTAAAACGGATTCCTTCTGCTACCAGTCCTGCAATTTCTGCAGTGGCACTTGTCCTGGTGGCATATACAACAAGAACCTTGGCCATCTTCCCATTCCTCCTCTCTCAGGAAAGGTCTTATCGCAAGCAGCCTCCGGCCCGGAGGGAGCTTGCTCCTACATAGACTTTAATAGCATGTTCAAGTTTTCAGATTCTCCACAGCGCTTTTTCCAAGTTGGAAGCCCCGATCCATGGCATCGGGGTGGTTGAGGATCGCCCCCTTCTCTTCAACTCTGTCGATCAGAAGCCCACCCTCGTAAGTCATGTCCAGAGCATCGAAGAAGTATTTTACCGTGAGCTCGACCCCTACAAAAAGATTCTTCCCTTTGGTTGCTCCTATACAGATCAAATAGCCTTTGCCGCTATCATAAGATCGCCTCTGTTCCGGTGTCTTCTCCAGCAATCTCTTGGACCACATGGCCTGGCTACGGTCAATCAGAAGCTTCACTTGAGCGGTAACATTGTAGAAGAAGTTCGGGGAAGCCAGAAAGATGACATCCGCTGCCTGAAGAAGCGGGTAAACTGTATCCATGTCATCACGAATTGCACACTCACCCGTGTCGTCACAGCTCCCGCACTCGAGGCAGCCGTTTATCTTAAGTCTTCTGACGTAAAGTGACTCCACCTCAGCTCCAGCCTCACGCGATCCCTCCAAAATACGGTCCAGAAGTTGATCGGTGTTGCCACCTTTACGCGGGCTTCCATATATCCCCAGAACTTTCACGCTCACTTTTGGTCTCTTCTCCACTTGGTTTCTCGCTGGCACACCTGTGCACTGTTTCCGAACTTCATCTTATGTTACGCAGTAACCCGAAATCCTAAGCACGAAACAAATTAAGGAATTAGGGAATTGAGGAATTCGCAATGATGAAAACCTAACAGATAGTAATCTCTTATCCCTTTAATTCCAAAATCCCTGAATCCCTAAATTCCTTAATCTTTGCTATTTCGATATTCGGATTTGAGATGCGACAGCATCAAGATCCAAGTCTCGGATCACTTCCTGTGTCGCCACAGTCGGGTATGTAGCAAGTTACATTGACGAATTCGCACTTCTCGTTGCAAGATGGACAGGTTTCGGGTGGTGCATCGGTATCCAATGTGTACCCACACTTCGTGCATTTCCAGGAATTTTGCATGCTTTCACCTCCTCTTTTTTCATCATATAATCGAAAGTCGTCCAATACTACGCTCCCTCACACAATGCTTTGACCTTTTCTGCGACCCGAAGTCCGAGATCAAAGCACTTTTGCAGGGAATCACCGTCGGGGACAAACTTGATTCGCAAGCCTTCGTCCACCAGATCGATCTTCATCTCTTCCAGCATTCCTCGCACCTGGCCCACAGCCTCACCACTCCAGCCATAGGAGCCGAATGCTGCACCCACCAGGTTCTTTGGCTTCAATCCTTTGAGGTAAACCAACAAGTCGGCAACCGTCGGATACATGTTATTGTTCAATGTAGGAGAGCCTACCACCACTGCTCCTGCCTCCAGGATTTCAGTGGCGACATTACTGCGGTGATTCGATTTGAGCGGCATTAGCTTTGGCTGTGCGCCCCCTGCCAGCAGGCCCTCGGCAATAGCCTCTGCCATTTTAGCGGTGCTAAACCACATGGTGTCGAAGACAACTACCGCTTTATTCGTAGGTTTCTGCTGGGCCCATTTGGAGTACCAGCCGATAATCTTGTCGAGATCCTTCCTCCATATGGGGCCATGGTCACAGGCAATAATATCTATTTGGATACCAAGCTCGCCGACCTTTTCCAGAAGCTTTGTCACCAGTGCAGAGAAAGGGAGCAAGATATTAGCATAATATTTTTCACCTTCATACTCCAGGATGGATTCGTCGATCTCATCAGCAAACCTCTCACTAGTGGCCAGGTGCATGCCAAAGGCATCCTGTGAAAAGAGCAACTTCTCTTCAGGTAAGTAACTGAACATGTTGTCGGGCCAGTGGAGCATGCGAGTCTCGAGGAAGGTCAAACTCAGGTTGCCGAGACTGAGACTCTCACCATTCTTCACCGCCACAATCTCCTGATCCAGGTGAAAGTGTTCCTTGAGTGCTTTCCTGCCCATGGAAGAAGCAAACACCTTTTCCGGCTGTACCACGTCTATAACATCCACCAGAGAGCCGGAGTGATCCATTTCCGCGTGATTAGAAACTACGTAGCTGATCTCTTTTGGATCCACAACCGAACTGATCCTGGCCAGAAGTTCTGACCGAAAGGGAGGTTTCACCGTGTCAATCAGGGTGATCTTGTCCGCCATCACCAAAAACGCATTATAAGTGGTCCCCCGCTCAGTGAGATAACCGTGGAAATCACGGATTCCCCAGTCGATTGCTCCCACCCAGTAAACGTTATCGGTTACTTTAATCGCTTTGAAAGGTTTGTCCATCAGATCCTCCTCCACACAGTAGCTTTATCAATTTCCGTCTGTCACGGGGACTTCCACTATGGACACAAGTGTACGCTTATTTTATTCTCGCAGGTACTTCAAATCGATCCCCGGTACGAATTTACCTGTGCAACCCCGCACATCCAGATTGCAAATAAGTCTATCATTCCAACCAATCCAATCCCAGGATCAAACTACTCGTAAGCGACTACCCGAATGAGCCCAATGGTCGCGCCTTTATCATCCGTAGTGCAAGTATCGCTTACTGATATTATCTTGCTGATATTATTTTCATTGATGAATTGATTTACCTGGTGGTCCAGGCTCTCCAACTCGTTCATGGTGTGGAATATTTTCAGTTCTGTGGCAAAACTCTTAACCTTAATCATTTCTTAAACCCCTCCTACATTTAAACAGCCTACCTAATCCTTGTAGGGGCGGGGTTTACCTGCCCGCCATCGCTCTCACTCAGGCGAGGCGGGCGGGTCCCCGCCCGCAAACTTCTCTCTCGCCTCCGCCAATATCTGCCTGCCTAACTGAACTTTTCCAGAATCTTCTTGAGTTCCGCCAGGTTCGTATCCTGACCAACCAATGGACCATGTTGCAGAACAGAAAATCTTTTTTCAAAGCTGGTCCTTTGGTTACGGTAAATAATCCCGAGAGGGATCTTATCTCCCCATTCCATAGCCATCTGCATTGCAGCCTGCCAATCGGTGGCATCGTATTCATCCGGCAAAGTATAACAGCGCTTCTTGTACCAAGCGAAAGTGTTGACCTTGTTGAAGGAAACACAAGGCTGCAGCACATCAATCAGGGCAAACCCTTCATGGGCCAGACCCTTCTGGATGAGCCCGGCCAAGTGATCGATCAGGCCGGAAAAGCCGCGGGCCACGAAACTGGCCTGCATGGCTACGGCAACCGCAATGGGATTGAAAGGCAACGAGGCCACTCCCTCAGGTTGCGCTTTTGTGATTAAACCTTCTTCCGATGTGGGGCTGGCCTGGCCCTTGGTGAGACCGTAGATCTGATTATCATGCACAATCAAGGTCAGATCTATGTTTCGTCGGATGGCAGCAAGAAAGTGGTTACCACCTTCACCATAGTTGCAGCCGTCTCCGCTTTCCACAATGATTCGAAGATCTGGATTTGCCAGTTTGGCTCCGGTGGCCACTGGCAGAGCCCGCCCATGCAGTCCATTAAACACGTTGGCATTAAGGTAGTGGGGTGCTTTGGCAGCCTGACCGATGCCAGATACCAACAGAACCTCATGCGGCGCAATTCCACTGTCAACCAACCCTTGTTTGACCGCCTCCAGAATGGAGAAGTTACCGCAACCAGGACACCAGGCCGTTTCATATTGGCCATAATCTTCAATGCTTACCATCTCCTACCTCTAACTTTAACTTCGATAACAAATCCGAATTTCGAAATAGCAAAGATTAAGGAATTTAGGGATTCTGGAATTAAAGGGATAAGAGATTGCTATCTGCTAGGTGTTCGTCATTGCGAATTCCTCAATTCCCTAATTCTCTTATTATATACTCCGGCGTGATCGGTAAGCCATCATAACGGAGCACTCTTCTGTGAACACCAAAACCAGTTTCCCGTCTGATCAAACGCGCCAGTTGTCCATAGACATTGCCTTCTACACAGACCACCTCGCCAGCGCTCTCCAGGTATCCCAAGAATTGATCTGGGACCAGGGGCCACACTTGAGAGAAATGCAAGGTTCCCACTCGTGTAGAGTTGTTTCGTAGTTTCGCCGCTGCCTCCAAAACCGAACCTTTGCTCGAACCCCATGTAACCAGAAGTAGATCTGGACCCTCGTCACCCTGGAACTCAGGAGGAACCACCTCCGCCATAATCCCTTGCTCTTTCCTCAGTCGCTTTTCAACCATGAGGTTGCGCACCTTAAGGTCTTCAGTGAGATGACCATCCACTGGATGCTCATCGCCGCCGGTGACCACGAGATGTTCGGTCATTCCCGGAAGAAGTCGAGGTGAAACACCGCTTGGAGTGATAGCATAGCGACGGTACGGTAAAGATGATGCGTCTGTTTCTATCCCCGGATCAATCGGCTCCAAGTTGTCAATATCGAAAGGTGTTACAGCACGGGAAGAGTCTGCGAGAAACTGGTCGGTGAGGAGAAACACAGGGCCCTGATATTTGGCCGCCACTTCAAGACTCTTTCGTGCGAGCCAGAAACACTCCTCCACCGTTCCGGGACTGAAGATGGCCCGGGGAAATTCGCCGTGACCGGCGTACAAAACCAGTTCCAAGTCTGCCTGCTCCGTGCGAGTCGGTAGTCCGGTGGCTGGCCCCGGCCTCTGCGCCACCACAATCAACACCGGCGTCTCACTCATTCCGGCAAGGCTAACCCCTTCAGTCATGAGGGCAAAACCTCCACCGGACGTGGGCACAATACTGGGCACGCCTGCAAAGGAGGCTCCAATGGCCATATTAATGGCGGCAATCTCATCCTCGGCCTGTTCCACCACCAGACCCATACGGCTAGCCTGGGCCGCCAGATTGAGTGCAATGGAGGTTGCTGGAGTCATAGGATAAAAGGAGCAAAATTTCACCCCTGCAGAGAGTGCACCCATGGCGATGGCCTCATTGCCGTTCATCACCATGCGTTGGATTGGTTTAGCCACGGCGGGGAGTTTTTCAAAAGCAATGGTTTGTTGGCCGCACCAGTCAGCAGCGGTGGTCAATATCTGTCTGTTCTTCTCAGCCATCTCATGGTCTTTTTTACCAAAAAAGTCATCCAAGGTTCTGGCCACCAGCGGTTGATCAAGTCCAAGCAAAACACTCACGACGCCTAGCGCCACCACATTGGCGAATTTTGTCTCTGCCAACTGCTGGAACGGGACCAGGAGACAACCATCAATCTCAGTTACGTGGGCCTCATCTGCGACAATGAGCCCACCATCAGCAACTTCTGCCTTATGAAGAGTCACTGTTTCTGCATTCATGGCAATCAGGAGGTCCACCGACTCCCGGGGAGCGACGACGGCTTCCGTACTAACCCGGATGGCGAAGGTGTTGTGACCACCTCGAATGCGTGACTGGTAGCTCTGAGTTACAAGGATATAGTAGCCAGCGTGGACCAGAATCTTGGCAAGTAGCTGTCCCAGAGTCACTAGCCCTTGTCCTGCCTCCCCACCAATGAGCAAGGTGAGATCGGTTTTCTCCATGCTCTATCCCTTTCACCTGATGTTTGGGCTCAAAGCAGCAATCTCTCTATTTAAAAATCCGATATGACCCATTTCCTCTTTGATGATTTCTTCAATTCGCACTTTGCCGGAAGTTTGAGAGATCATCTCCTTCAGCCCCGTATAGAAAACAATGGAGTCTTTTTCCTGTCCGATGGCCATTCGTAAGATGTCTTCTGCTGACTCCTTGCCCGTCAACCTATCGGCAGGATCCACCCTTACATCGAAGACATGCCCATCAGCCATTGCCCGCAAGTACATTGAGGTCTCGTGTTCAGGATCGAAAACCATTGGCTCACGTTCTTGATGGTCCAAATCCGCCCGCAAGGAGGAAAAAACCCTCTCATGTCCATCCTCCCAGACAGCGAGATCTTGAAGCAATTTGCTGACCACTGCGTCCTTTACCAGCTCAGCTGCTTTGCGGTAGAAACGGGCCCCATTACGTTCAATCTTTTCCGCCATTTCCAGGATTTCGTCAGCATTGAACTCGAAACTCATTGATAGCTCTCCTGCTATGGTCCCGCGGTACAGAGGATCATCTTATTTACGCAATTAAAGATAATAATGCATGTAACTCAATGCCAGAAAAAATTTCCTCTCCCCCCTTTGAGGAGAGAGAGGCATTTCGGCGTTAACTCAAGTAGTCCGCATTCAGAGGCCAAAGGCTAGTAGAGTTCCGGTACAAGGTTCAAGGTACAGGGAGAAAAGGAGAATTGAAACTCACTTTTGTGCCTTGCACCCTGTACCCTGCACCCTGGACCTTCTGGCTGAAATGCTGACTTCCAAATTGTCTCTTCCTGTCCAGCCACCTCTGGAGTTGAATTCTCTACTCTAGAGTTTACGCTTTCCACAAGCCGTGCAGATTGCAGTACTCCCTGGCGGTGACCTGGTCAGCATCGACGCAAAAAGTGGCCTCTGGTGCCTCACCCGGCTTCAGGAACTGACGGTAGGTCTTGTCGCCCGCAATGACCTCAACCCACTCAATGTAATGCTTCTCCTCCATAGGATGGGCGACACTTCCTACCGCGAC
>Ga0209536_100005238_pt1 | contig 20255 bp, 22 predicted proteins | sample DeeMarSeWOR28_12_FD_187461 | JGI IMG/M metagenome (GOLD analysis project Ga0209536, IMG submission 187461) | Marine sediment microbial communities from White Oak River estuary, North Carolina - WOR-2-8_12 (SPAdes) (version 2) | ecosystem: Environmental > Aquatic > Marine > Intertidal zone >...
TTGAATGCCGGTATCTGAATAAGATTTTCTGACTTTGCCTGTTATTGTTATGGCTGGTATTCCGCTAAGAACTGAAAGACCCCCAGTGCCGGCATTTTTTATTGTAATAATATTATTTCCAGCTAGACTTCCAGAGCCGTCAGTAGTTGGTTCTCCTCCGCCCCCGCCTGATGTAGTTGTTCCACATCCATAAATTACCGTTAAAGCAAGGATCGTTAGGATTAAAAGGGAAATAGAAATGAGTGGCAGAAACTTTTTCATGAGGCACCTCCGATAAGGTTTTCTTTCTCGGAATCTATGGAAATATTATATCAAGAGAGGGGGGGTGTCAACAATTTATTGGGGGTTAGGGAATAAGAAAGAGGCAAATCTTGTGGATCTGCCTCTTTATTGAATCATGATCATTAAACCCTAAAAAGACGTTGTAAATGTTGTCTCGTTCTTGCTGGTATGTCTTTGATCTCCGTCAAGTACTTCAGCAAAGTCGAAGTTGTTTACATTAACATCTTCAGGGAATTTATATGCATATAGGTAATATACGTAAGTGGTCCCGGTTTTTATTGATTGATCATAACTGCTTGGAATAGGTGGAAATTCGATCGATGTAGAAGATGTTATTCCCATCCATCCTGTACCTACGACGCCTTCTTCCCAAACCTGTACAAGATACAAGTCTGCCGCCTCAACAGAAGAGAACGACAGGACTGGTGTTGGCGTTCCTGTATCCGGAGGAGAAAGCGTTGGGCATTCCATAAGGTTGATGCTTCCCATTTCAATTGTTATTCCGTTGGATAAAGAATTGATTTTTTCCTGGTAGAATGAAAGACATTCGTTAGTGTTGCAACCTGCTATAAATTTATAATTTCCCGGCGGGGCTTTTACTCTGTAAGTTGTCCCTGATTCGTTAAGCCCTTGATTCACTTGAAGCCAGCAATAACTGTTTGGGATTTTTGTTGCTAAGTCCGTACTGGAGTTATAGATGCTGCCAAAAGATGTGGGGGGTATCAGAGTTGCCCTTACAGTGCCTACCTCAGCTTCTAATGTAATTGCTACTGTTTTAATTTCTGCTGGATCCAAACTTGCTGACATTAGACTAGATGAGCCAATATCTGTTTCTGTTCCAAGAAAATATACTGTTGTGCCTGATATTACTGTTGCTTGGCTGTGATGTCCCTGGCTGACTGAGTCTCCATATCCTGCGATAAGTGAATCTTTGATGCATACTAGATTTATCCCTGCATTTGATGAAGCCGGAGAATTATCGGATCTGTAAATGTATGCTTCTAATGTACAATCCTTGCTTAATGAGCTTACTTGGTTTCTTGGGAAGAGATTAAAATATACTTCATCTGCGTCGCAGGCAATTGAAAGCGCGTGGTAATCATTGTGAACGATCGTTACTCCTATAGTTCCGGTCTTTACTCCGCTAAGAGAGTAACTGCCGTTGCTCCCTGTTTCCGTTGATACGTATCCGGTTGTTGATGATGGTGCCATTACAAGAACATTTGCAATTGGATTGCCTGAAACAATTTCCCGCACTTTCCCGGTTATTGTTTTTGATGATGTTGCTCCCATACCTAAAATTGTACTGTGCGAGATCGTTATTATATTACACCCTCCCATTGCTTCTGCCCCTTCGGTTGAAATATCTGCTGAGCTGCCACCACCAGTCGGATTACTCCCACACCCATAAACGATCAAAAGAAAAACGGAAAATGCAGCAAGAATGATCAGTGAGGCAAGAGGCAAAAACTTTTTCATAAAAACCTCCTATTGTGATTTTTTATTGCTGTCTATGGAAATATTATATCAAGTTAGGGGGGGTGTCAAATAGAATATAGGGACTGGGGAAAAACGCAAAGGCCCATGAAGGCCCGTGAGGTGTAAGAGGGCAGGGACGAGGAAGAAGGCACGAAGGCAGAGAGGGGAGAGCCCTACTCCTCTTCTTGCCTTCTTGTCTTCATGCCTTCTTTCGCTTCATGGGCCCTAACGGGCCTTCTGTTGTCAGCTGTTAGTTGTAGCGTAGCGAGTTGTATGTCCAAGAAAAAAGAGGCAAATCTAAGTTGACTTGCCTCTTTCTGTAATTAATATAAATAAATAAACTATTTAAGCAGATATATTCCTTGTGTGCTCACGCTGTAGACAATGTAGATATTGTTATTTGCAATTGCCATGTCCATGTGTATGCTGCCCGTGCCTACATTATCTTTGCATTTTTCAAATACCCAGTTTTCTCCCAGATCATTGCTCTTTGCAAGCATTATGTCAACGTTCCCTCCGCCGTCCGTGTGCATATAGCCTATATAGAGCACGCCGTCGTGGTAGATCAGGTTGGGCTCTGCCATGTCATATGATGTGGATATGGTATTTGTAGACCAATTTGCTCCTCCGTTAGTTGATTTTGCAAAGATAATATCGCCGGTTCCTGTAAGTAAAACACATGCGAAGATGTTTTCTCCATATACATCCATATCTACATATTTCATGGCGGAAGCGCTATAGTTATTAATTATTGTTGTAGGGGTCCAGGTGGATCCTCCGTTGTTGCTTCTTGCAAAGATCAGATCCGCAGGGGTTGCGGTCCCGTGAACAAATACGACCTCTTCGGTCGTTGAAGAAATAGCCTTGCAGGCAACTCCTCCGACAGTTGGCACATATGCCGAGTATATTGAGGTTGAAGAAGACGGGGGAAGATCATCTCGGTCAAGACTTGCCGTGTCAAGATCTGAGTATACAACAAATCCTTCTCCTGTTCCTGCACAGACATCGAAACCACCTAATTTCCACAAGCCTACCTCGCTTGTTGTAATGGTAGTGGCGGCTGTGGCATCAATTGTTGCCATTATAAGATAATGGTCAGTGGTAGAAGGCGAGCCCTGATATAGAGCGTAGATAGTATCATCATCAGGAGAATATGCGGCTGTTATATAACCGCCGTTATCCAGCTTGCCTTTATGGTCTTGCCTTGAGAAAGTTCCGCCGTCATTTGTGCTCAAAAAGTAATTTAATTCTCCGTTAGCTAATGATCCTATTCCCCACAGAACATGTATGTTAGTTCCGACAGGGACTATGGCACCGTAAGAAGCATATGTTTCGTTTGCAACGCGGATATTTGATTGCGTAGTAGGGGTCGAAAGTCCAAAGCTCGGAGCGCTGCTGCTTGTAGAGCCGGACCCGCAGCCGATAATCATCATGAGTCCAAGGATCGAAACAGCAAGAAGCGAAGCAGAAACAGGCAAAAATAACTTTTTCATCAATGACCTCCTGGTAATATTTTTTTCTGATATAAAAGTGATGTTATCTTAATAAGGGCTATGTGTCAAATCATTTATTATCGATAGAGAATGGAGAATAGGGAATGGGAAAAAAATGCTAAGGCCCATGAAGTCCCGTGAGGGGGAAGAGGGCAGGGACGAGGAAGAAGGCACGAAGACAGAGAAGAGAGAGCCGTCTTTATCTTCCTAGTCTTCTTATCCTCATGCCTTTTTTCGCTTCGTGGGCCCTAAGGGGCCTTTTTATCCTTCTCAATAATCTATATTGCAGGATCGATGATTTCATAGTATCATTTTTCCGTCATGCCGAACAAAGAATTCGATTTAAAATACGGCAAGGGCTCTTTAAGTGTCAGGATCCCTGAGCAGGATATCATTTCCGTTCTGGAAACAAGTAAAATGGAAAAGCTTGCGTATCCCCGTGCGGCGGTTGTGGATGCGATGAAGGAGCCTTTTGGCACAAAAACTCTGGGAGCAATAGTAAAATCAAAAGAAAAAGTCGTAATTGTCTGTCCGGACAGGACCCGAACTGCCAAAATGGACGTTGTCCTTCCTGTGATCGTTAAAGAACTGAATGATTCCGGGATCGATCACAGCGATATTACGATCTTGTTTGCCACGGGAACTCACAGGCTCCATACACCGGAAGAGAAGAAGAAAATTGTCGGCCCTTTTATTCCTCCTGAGGTCAAACTTGTTGACCACGATTGTAAAGATGAAAGCAACCTTGTTCTGATCGGGACCTCAAAAAGAGGGAACAAGATCAAAGTAAATAAATTGGCTGTTGAGGCCGATCGGGTTGTCCTCTGCGGAGGAATAACATACCATTATTTTGCCGGGTTTGGCGGCGGAAGGAAGTCTGTCCTGCCCGGAATTTCCGCGTTTGAAACGATCCAGTTCAATCACAAGCTTTTAATGGGTAAAGAACCCGGTTCCGGAGAAGATCCCAATTGCATAACAGGGAATCTTAAAGGAAATCCCGTTCACGAAGACATGCTCGAAGCGGCAAAAATGCTCAAGCCGGATTTTATTGTTAATACTATTCTTAATGAGGATAGACAGCTTGCAAAAGTTGTTGCCGGAGACCTTGAAGCGGCCCATTTAGAAGGCTGCAACTATATTAATGAATCTGCAAAGATAAAGATCGACAAAAAAGCCGATCTGGTAATAGCTTCCCCGGGCGGCGGGACGTGCGATTTGAACTTTGTTCAGTCGCATAAAGGAATGGAAAACGCTTCTTATGCGCTCAAAGACGGCGGAGTAATGATCCTGATCGCTGAGTCTTCCGAAGGCATTCCTTCGGACGCGTATATGCCGTGGATAGAAATGGGGTCTTCGGAAGCGATAGAAGAAGGACTCCGCAAAAACTTCACAATTCCCGGTCATACTGTTTATTCTGCGGTTCATAAAGCCGAGAAGTTCAAGATCATCTGGGTATCAAAGATGGACAAAAATATAGTCAAGAAAATGGGGATGACACCTGCTGATTCGGTTCCCGAAGCGCTTTCAAAAGCCTATGAGATCCTCGGCGATAACAGATCGACTTATGTGATGCCTCTTGCCTATACTACGTTGCCGACTTTGTCATAATTTACAATAAATGTAAAGGCCCATGAAGGCCCGTGAGGTGTAAGAGGGCAGGGACGAGGAAAAGGGCACGAAGGCAGAGAAGAGAGCCGTCATTATCTTCATAGCCTTCTTATCTTCATGTCTTCTTTCGCTTCATGGGCCTTCACGGGCCCTCTCTTCCAGTGAATTTATCAACCGATTTAATAAATACATTGTCTTTATGCATAAATCGTCGAATTCTAAATAAACTCCTTTTGGTATCAACATTTTTTTGTAAATGTGTTCAACCCAATATTGAAGTTCAGCCAGAGACCTTTTACTATATTTGAGAAACTTGACGTATTCTTTTCTGCTTCCGCTATAATAACCTTCTATAAAATTTGCACAACACGAAGATGCGGCGCGGTCAATTTGATCTCGCAATTTAAAAAGATTCTTTGGAATATAATTCATTATCTTTCTTTGTATCATCCATTCGATTCTGTCTAAATTGTTCCAAACCACCATTTTTTTATGGCCATATTTAGCCTTTTCCGTCATAAGCCTTCATTCCTTCCTTTCTTTTCAACCTTATTATCCTTCTTTCGCTTCACGGGCCCTCATGGGCCCTCTCTTAATATAGCAATTTTCATGCCAGAGTTTTTATGGTCTCATATTTGCGGAAAAGCCTTTATTTGCTGTATTTTTCGTCAGTATGCTGTGGATTTCGTCATCTCCAATGTATTTTCAGGATATAGTTCGTGAGAGATTTGTGACCATTTACTGAAATTTCCGATAGTTTTTACTGATAAATAATAGTGAACTTAATCAATTACGCAAGAGCAAAGATGAATTTCTCTCCCGCAAGGGCAGTCCGTTTTAACAGCCTTGTGCTTGAACTTACAAGGAAATGCACAAAGCGGTGCAGCCACTGCGGGAACTACAGCGGGCCCGAAGCATCCGGGTTCATGGAGACTGATCGGGCTATGGACCTTGTTCATCAGGCAGACCAGTTTGCAATAAGAAGGGTCCGCTTAACAGGCGGGGAGCCGCTTCTTCATCCCGATGTGAATAAAATAGTTAAATATGCTTTCAGGAAAAATTTTGACGTTGCAATAGCAAGCAACGGCTTTTGGGGCGTAACCGAAGATGCCGCGCTTGAAAAGTTTTCCGAGCTCCTTAGCATGAAGCCTCAGAATCTCAGGATGCAGCTTATCTTGAGCTGTGATCCTTTTCATGCCACGGATCTGGAGCCCGATCTCGATAGGATAGCGAACATTCTTACGGCATCCTTTAAGGTGAACAGAAGGGACCTGGTGCTGATACTGAATTTTCAGAACATCTTCAACGATCCCGTGCTTTCCGGTTTATTTAAGATGTTCCCGAAAGAATTATTATTATCAGGCGGGCAAATGGATCTTTTCAGGAGGGGTGTCCTTATCAGGTTAAGGGGGGACGTATCCGATACGGTCCTGCTTGCGATCAAGTCGCCTCTAGATATGAGCATTGGCCGCGCGAAAAATCTGTCATCAGTTATAAGGTCATCTTTGCCTCTTAGTATAAAGCCTAAAACAAGGAAAGAGTATCCTTTCTTTTGCGGGATCATCTATGTGAGTTTTGCTGATCAGGTCTATGCGGATTTCCTTCATTCCGGGGAAAGGATATATCCTTTGGGGTCCTTATCCGATCTTTCTTTAAGGAAGATAGTGGAGCACGCTCAGAGCGATCCCTTTTTTAACATGCTTCATAATCTTCCTTCTGATAAAATGGTCGCGGCTCTGGATGATCTTCTGCCGCTTGATACATTCTTAAAGGTCAGCCATTCTCCTTCCGAGCTTTTCAGTCGGCTTTATCTGCATCAAGGTTAAGCAAATATTCTCCGGTTATTCTGAAATTATTGATATATTTTACCGATAATTTAACATGAAAATAAATCATTCTGGGCAGCAAATTCAAGTAAAAATTCTTCGGTCCTCAAAAAGAGCAGGATTGCCGGAGCTTTCTCAGGTAATTTTAATTTCAAAGAAAGGAAAACAGGGGATGTCTCTTAGGGTAGCAGGCATTCAGCTTGAACGGTCGAGAACTTCCGAATCAACTCATCTTGAAGAGAGGCTTAGCCGACATCTTAGGGTAATTGATGCCTCAGCAAAAGTCTCTCGGGCCCCGGTAGATCTGTTCGTGTTCCCGGAGATCTCGCTTACAAAGCATTATGCGCTTGTTCATGGATATAAGAAACACAGGGATTTTATGGAAGAAGCCAAGGAAGTTTTTTTAGAGAAAGCCGGGCAACTTAACAGCCACATTGGATTTAGCGCCGTGTGGAGTGAGGATAAAATGCCCGATGTTTATTATTACATTGCAACACCTTCCGGCAGGATCCTTGAATACAAGAAAAATGACAGGGCGCTTCTTTCGGGTTCAATTAGAGAACATCTTATTATAAAAAACAGGAAGATATCTATCCTGATATGCAATGAAGTCTTGAGTGAAGAAGAATATCTCAGATCTTTAGGTGTTTCTGAAGCCGATCTTCTAGTTATTCCGGCCTCAGTGCTGCAGGTATGGGATTTTAAGCTGCCTCCTGTTGAAGTTATGGTTGTAAATCACGGTGAAAGCATTTATGCCGGGTCTATATACTTTTCTCCGGCCCACTCGAGAATGATTAGCTTGCAAAAAGGGCCAGGTATCATGATGGTTGATTTTTGATCCTTATTTTCTCCTTGAGCTTTCCTCTTTAAAAATATAAAATAACTTCAGGGAGTGATCCGCAATTAAATTTAAACCCACTAAAATAGTTTGTGTAGGCTTAAACTATAGAGACCATGCAGAGGAGCTTAAAATGGATATCCCGAAAGTTCCGAAGCTCTTCATGAAACCTTCGACCTCAGTGATCGGGAACGGCGATAAGATCGTTTATCCAAAAGACGTGACTCAGCTCGATTACGAAGCAGAGCTTGGGATCGTAATTAAAGATGAGATAAAAAATATTGAGCCGGATCAAGTTGATAAACATATCTTGGGTTATACTTGCGCCAATGATGTAACAGCGAGAGACCTTCAGAGAGCCGACGGTCAGTGGACCCGCGCAAAATCCTTTGATACTTTCTGTCCTCTTGGTCCTAAGGTCGTGAAGGATATAGATCCTGACAATTTAAATATTAAGATTTATTTAAATGGTGAGCTCAAACAGTCTTCAAATACTTCTAATATGATCTTCTCCGTTAAAGAGATCGTTTCCTTTGTCTCTAAGGTGATGACGCTTCTGCCCGGCGATGTAATTATTACCGGTACTCCTCCCGGGGTTGGTCCGATGAAGAAAGGGGAGAAGGTCAAGGTTGAGGTTGAGGGCATAGGAATTCTGGAGAATGAAGTGGTCTAGTTCCGGAATATCGGATGATTAAAATCCTCGCCCAGATTCGCCAAAAGCGCTTCGCCGTTTTCAAAGCTGAAATGATATAGTTTTGTATTGGTAAAAGGACTTATTATAACGGGAAGTTCGGAAGAGACAGCATTCAAAGAATGTTCAAATGTCACTAATGCCCTTGCGTATATTGAGAACTCGGCGCTCTCAGCGCTTTCTTCCAAGAACCCCTTTTCTGTAAGCGCCTCTGCGTGATAAATGCCACCAAAGAGCCTCAGTAAACCGTCAAACCCGTTCGATCTTCTTGCCAAAATGAAAGTTCCTATGTCGAGCGCGGTCGGACTGAAGTGATCCGGCATCTTGTTGTGTTCAAATGCTTCAAGAGTAATATCGCTCTGCTCTTTCTTTTTTCCGAAAAGAGAAGCTCCTTGAAGCGATGTGCCGAATTTTATTCTTTTATTGTTGATGGTAAGATGGTCGACATAAGCGTAATATGTGCAGAACGATTTGTATTTTTGAGTAGGGTCGTGCATGAGAATATCCTGAGGGGAAAGAAATAATCCCATAAAAGGACTTTTTATATTTCTTTCTTTGGCAGGAAAAAAGTTCTTTTTGGCCATTTTTTGATCTATTAAAAGTGCTTTTGGCCGCTTTTTGCCCATGCTTATTCTCAAAGGTTCTGCCAATTGGGATATTGAAATGTTGTTTGTTCTCATTTATGTTCTTCTTTATATCGAATTATAATCCAATAAATTTCAATAAATCTGTTTGACAAAGTCTCTTTGATTGTCTATAATTCCCATAGAAACAATAGGGAAGGTGAGAAGATGAAACTTTCAACACTTGGACGATACGGAGCCAGAGCAATGGTTGATCTGGCTGTTCATCAGGACGAAAGTCCTGTGCTTCTAAAGGATATTGCCGCAAGGCAGGATGTTTCCGAAAAATACCTGGAGCATATTTTTGCAGGCTTAAGAAAGGCCGGCCTTGTAAAAAGCCTGCGCGGTTCAAAGGGCGGCTATTATCTCGCAAAAAAGCCGGATGAGATAACTCTCTTTGACATTATAAACGCGTTGGAAGGCTCGCTTGCCATTGTTCACTGCGTGGAAGATCCTTCAAGGTGCAAACGGGTAAAGAATTGCGTAACAAGGGATGTGTGGTCACAGCTTTCTGATGCGTTTCAAAATATCCTCGCATCCGTGACCCTTGAGGATATGGCGGAAAAGCAGAAGAAACCAACTGTCAATGCCATGTATTACATATAATAGAAAGGAAAAAGAATATGCAGAAATTCAGTTCAGCGTCGGAAGCGGACATCACATTAGCGATAACTGATGAGTTCTTAAAGGATTTTAAGGATTGCATTAAATCCGATTGCATCATTGTCGGCGCAGGGCCGAGCGGCCTTGTTGCGGCAAGGGAACTTTCTAAACGAGGCAGAAAGGTTGTTGTGATTGAATCGAACAACTACCTTGGAGGCGGCTTCTGGATCGGCGGATACTTAATGAATAAACTAACTGTCAGGCATCCGGGAGAAAAGATCCTTAAAGAGCTTAATGTGCCGTTAAAGGAAGTTGAAAAAGGGCTTTTTGTGGCAGACGGGCCTCATGCTTGTTCCAAGCTCATTGCTTCCGCATGTGAAGCAGGAGCAAAGATCATCAACATGACAAAGTTCGATGATATTGTAATACGGGACGGCACGATTTCCGGGGCCGTTATAAACTGGACGCCTGTTTCAGCGCTTCCCAGAGCGATTACCTGCGTTGACCCTGTTGCTCTAGAATCAAAAGTTGTTATTGATGCTACGGGCCACGATGCGGTTGTTGCAGATGCGCTGGGAAGAAGGGGGCTGCTTAAACTCGAAGGTTTTGGCGGCATGTGGGTGGACAGATCAGAAGAAGCAATTGTTGAGAATACAAAAGAAGTTTTTCCCGGTCTTATAGTATGCGGAATGGCAGTTGCAACCGTGTTCGGCGTTCCCAGAATGGGGCCGACATTCGGCGGAATGTTGATCTCCGGTCTTAAGGCGGCAGAAATTGCCGATGATCTCTTAAAAAAACAGAAGGCCGTGAAAGATCTGGAATCTGTAATAAAAAACTGAAATCGTTTGACAATTTAGACGATAATATATAAAATCATGTATCTTTAAATGCTGTGAAAGGGGACTAGTATGACCCTTTCGCCATGAACTATATGCTTCGCATAAGTTCATGGCTGGCAGATTGGTCGAAAATCAAAGTAGGCCTTTCCGGATTGTCTCCGTTAAAAGACAAGAGTATGAAAGTACTCACAAAGGCTTCTGCCGCGAGGCAGCAGCGAAATAGGGTGGTAACGCGAAGGCTAAAGCCTCTCGTCCCTTGTGCATTAAAAGTGTATAATGTGTTGGGGTCGGGAGGTTTTTTATTTGCAAATCGCAAATGGCAAATTGCAAATCGTGTGGATGGGTGGAACTATTTGCCAGTTGCAATAGGCTATTTGCATAGGAGAGTGATAAACAATGGCAAAAATTGCAAAAAAAATAACTGAATTGATCGGCAATACTCCTTTGGTAAGGTTAAATAAACTTACAAAAGGTGCGGTTGCCGCAGTTGTGGCTAAACTTGAATCGTTCAATCCGCTTTCAAGCGTTAAGGACAGGATCGGCGTTTCAATGGTGGAAGCTGCCGAGCGCGAGGGAAAGATCAAAAAAGGCACTGTGATAATCGAGCCGACTTCAGGTAATACCGGAATAGCGATCGCTTTTGTTGCAGCTGCAAAAGGGTATAAACTAATTTTGACCATGCCTGATACAATGAGCATTGAGCGAAGAAAATTGCTTCAGGCCCTGGGTGCAGAGCTTGTTTTGACCGAAGGCGCAAAGGGAATGAAAGGCGCCGTTGAAAAAGCTGAAGAGCTCGCAAAGAAAACAAAGAACTCTCTTCTGCTTCAGCAGTTCAAAAATAAGGCAAACCCTGAGATACACAGAAAGACAACTGCGGAGGAAATATGGAAGGATACCGACGGGAAGATCGATATTCTTGTTGCCGGAGTCGGAACAGGTGGCACTATTACGGGGGTTGCAGAAGTTCTAAAAAAGAAAAAGAAAAGCTTTAAAGCTATCGCTGTTGAACCTGAAGATTCGCCTGTGCTTTCCGGAGGAAGCCCCGGCCCGCACAAGATCCAGGGGATCGGAGCGGGATTTGTTCCTGATATATTGAATACAAAGATAATTGATGAAATAGTCAAAGTTAAGAATGAAGATGCATTCGAAACAGCCAGAAGACTGGCAAAGGAAGAAGGCATCCTTGCCGGGATTTCTTCCGGCGCCGCAGTATTTGCTGCTATCCAAGTGGCAAAGAGACCTGAAAATAAAGGCAAACTTATAGTTGTAATTCTACCTGATACCGGGGAGAGGTATTTGAGTACAGAGTTGTTTAAATGATAAACCGAATGTAGAGGCAATTCATGAATTGCCTCTACATTAGTTTTCGTAAATCTTTAAAGGTAGGTGTTTGAAATGACATATATCATGAAAATTCAAAATTTAAAAGTCAAAATTCAAAAGGAGGTAATAAACTATGGCAAAAACATACGAAGAAATAAATGAAAAAATAAGAAAAGGCAAGGCGGTGGTTGTTAACGCCGAGGAGATAATCGATATTGTGGAGAAAAAGGGCCTTGAGGCCGCAGCAAAAGAAGTTGATGTGGTCACTACGGCAACATTTGGTCCCATGTGTTCATCAGGCGCTTATCTCAATTTTGGCCATACTAAACCAAAGCTTAAATCAGGCGGCGGCAAGGCAACACTCAATAAAGTGCCTACTTACACGGGCTTTGCGGCAGTTGACATCTATATCGGAGCAACTGCTTGTCAGGAGGATGATCCAAAGAACGCGGTTCATCCCGGAGATTTCAAGTACGGTGGAGGCCATGTTATTGAAGACCTTGTCGCAGGTAGGGACGTTGTTCTTGAAGTAGAAGCTTATGGAACGGACTGCTATCCCAGAAAGGAACTTAAGACATTATTGAATATAAAGGATGTGAACGAAGCTGTTCTATTTAACCCGAGAAATGTCTACCAGAATTATAATGTGGCGGTCAATCTTTCGGGGAAGACCATTTATACATACATGGGGACTCTCAGACCAAAGCTTGGTAATGCAAACTACTGCAGTGCAGGTCAACTTTCACCGTTGCTGAACGATCCTTTGTATAAGACTATAGGTCTTGGTACAAGGATACTCCTTGGCGGCGGAGTCGGCTATGTGGTCTGGCAGGGAACACAGCACAATCCCGGTGCGCCAAGAACTCCGAATGGAGTTACAAAGAGGCCGGCAGGAACGCTTGCTGTTCTCGGAGATTTGAAAGAAATGAGCGACAAGTGGCTTAAGGGAGTGAGTTTTGTGGGATACGGCGCTTCACTTAACGTCGGCATTGCTGTTCCTATACCTATACTTAACGAAGAGATTTTGAAGTATACAACTGTTAAGGATAAGGATATTGTTGCGGCGATCGTTGATTACAGTGAGGCCTATCCGCAGGGCAAGCCGGAAGTGCTGGGAGAGGTCAATTACGAACAGCTAAAAAGCGGTCATATTGAAGTGAACGGCAAAAAAGTCCCGACATCCGGCATTTCAAGTTATTCAAAGGCTATTGAGCTTGCAAATATCCTGAAGGAAAAGATCAAGAAGGGTGAGTTTGAGCTTACAAAGCCCGTAGCGCCGATCCCGGGTCCCGATTCGGGAATAAAATTCAAACCGCTGAAAGAAAGGTCGGTAAAATAGGAGGTGCAATATGGCGGAAAAAGCAACAAGAATAGTTCTCACATTCCCAAAGGAGCAGGTTGACAAGCCGATAGTTTATAAGCTTATCAAGGAATACAATCTGGTTTTCAATATTCTAAAGGCAAGCATAACGCCTGAAGAAGAAGGGCTTATGGTGCTGGAATTAAAAGGCGACAGCAAAGACGTTGAAAAAGGGATCGATTATTTAAAGAAGCAGGGGATCAAATTCCAGCCTTTGTCAAAAGATATTGTTGTGAACTGGGACAGGTGTACGCAATGTGGCGCTTGTGTTGCCCAATGTCCGACCGAGGCGCTTTTTATATCAGACAGAAAGACCATGAAAGTGGATTTTGATTCTGAAAAGTGCATAGCGTGTGAGCTTTGCATAAAGCCATGTCCAACCAGGTGTATTGAAGTTCATTTCTAGATTTGCTATTATATGCGATAGGAGGGTGTTGCTTTTAGCTACACCCTCTTAAATTTTTTAGGAAGGATCAAAAAGTGAAGAAATCCGTTATCCTAATTGCAGTAGTCATTCTGATTCTGCTTCAAGCGGCCTCTCAGGCGTGGGAGATAAAGCTTGGAGAAAGAGAAATGAACGGTTTTATCTACATACAGCCCCGCTATACATTTAGCCCTGTTTCAAATGATGAGTTCAAATTATACCGCGCAAGAATTGACCTGTGGGGGGACATCAGTGAAAATCTGGCATATTTTCTTGAAGCGGATTTTGTCCAGAGTCCCTCGATCATTTACGCATGGGCTGATATAAAATATGATCCGGATGTAACATTAAGGGTCGGAAGATTCTTTTATCCTTTTGGTCTTGAGTATACAACTCCTCCGTCCAAGTTTGATACGATAAACCCCACAAATGTGCTCTGGTATTATTTTGGTTATTCAAGAGATACGGGGATAGAATATAAAGAAAAGCTGGGGAACGTTAAATACGAATTGGCCATTGTTAACGGCGCTGACAACATGAACAGTGACGATAACGATTCAAAGGATTTTGTCGGAAGGGCGGTCATTGAAGTGGAAAAAGGCTCGGAAATAGGTTTTTCTTACTATGGAGGAAAAGCGGGCACAGGCACTTTGGAGGCGGACAGGATCAGGTCCGGCATGGAGCTAAAGTATGTAAACGACAAGTTCTCGCTAAAGAGCGAGTATATAACCGGCTTTGGGTATAAAAACGACAGCGGCGTATATCAGGCGGTCAGAGGCCAGGGATATTATGTTCAGCCGGCATATATGCTTACTCCGGAATTGCAGTGGCTCTTAAGATTTGAAGAATGGGACCCAAGTATTGAAGTTGCCGGCGACAAAAAGACCGTTATGCTTCTTGGGGTGAACTGGTTTTTTGATCCTGCGGCAAAGCTGCAGCTGAATTATGAGATAAAGGGAGAAGAGACAAGCCAAACTAACAATGACGTTTTTCTTGTTCAGCTTCAATTGAATTTCTAAAGCCTCAAACATGAAAGTGCCATCTAAAAGTGCTATAATTATCCTTTCAATAATATGAAAGAAACAGGCCGTATAAGAAGAATATTAAAAGAAGATATTGCCGAGGTGGAATTCAAAAGTAGTTCTGCCTGCTCAAAATGCGGAAAATGCAGCTTGGGCGTTTCCGGCGATGTATTTATCGAAGCAGTGAACAAGATCGGCGCAAAGAAAGGCGATAAAGTAGAAGTTGAAATTTCCTCTGTTGTTTCTTCATCCTTTATTGTTTATATCTTGCCTGTGATCTTTATTGTTCTGGGATATTTTATCGGTGTTCAGGTCCATCCTCTTTGGGGGCTTAAAATATCGATGGAAAGCCTTGGTATTGTATTTGCATTGATTTTTCTTTTCATTTCATTTGTCCTGTTGAAGTTATACGATCTGTTTGTATCAAAAATCGGCAAACCTTGTGCCGAGATCATAAGAAAGGTTGGTGGGGAATAAATGGCAAAAATTAGGACTTTGGGCCTGATTACAACCGGCGGGGATGCTCCGGGGATGAACACGGCAATAAGAGCGATCGTAAGGTATGCGATAGTAAAAGGGCTTCGCGTGATGGGGATCCACAGAGGGTTCTGCGGACTTATGGCAGGGGATATTGAGGAAATGAGCTTGAGGTCTGTGGGAGGCATCTTAAATCGCGGAGGCACGATACTGCATACCGTCAGATGTCCTGAATTCAAGAAAAAATCCTATAGAAATGTTTGTTTAAGGCAGATCAAAAGACATAGAATTGATGCTTTGGTCGTGATCGGCGGTGACGGGTCGCTTCATGCGTCGAGAGAAATTGCAAGAGAATGGAAGATCCCTGTAATGGTTGTTCCCGCTTCTATCGACAATGATATTGCTTTTACAGATTATTCTATCGGCTTTGACACAGCTGTAAATACAGCGCTCGAGGCAATAGATAAGATCAGAGACACGGCAAAATCTCATGAGCGGATCTTTATTGTTGAAATTATGGGCAGAGAACACGGTTTTCTTGCTCTGGATGTCGGACTTACTGCCGGAGCGGAAGTTGTTCTTCTTCCCGAAGCAAAATTTAAGATTAGCAAGGTCATAAAAATACTTAAAGAAGGAATTGAAAAAGGGAAGACCAGCAGTATTGTTGTAACTGCCGAAGGGGCCATTAGAGCCAACGAGCTTGCTAAGGCGATAAAAACTAAGCTTAAATTTGATGTGAGGGTTTCTGTTCTTGGCCACATGCAGAGGGGAGGGTCTCCGACTGCCATGAGCCGGGAGATCGCCTGCAAGCTTGGGGTCGCTGCCGTTGAACACATTCTCCGCGGCAAGAAGAATCTTATGATGGGTATAAAGTCCGATGATGTAATTGCAACTCCCATTGAAAAGGTCGTTAAAACAAAAAGAAAGATAGATATCAAAGGCTATAAAATGGCGGAGATCCTTGCAAAGTAATGAACGATAACAGGTTGAATAAGTTAAATGATATTTTAAGTGAGATGGGAAGTGTTGTTATTGCCTTTTCAGGAGGCGTTGACAGCACTTTTCTTTTAAGAGTTGCAAAAGATGTTCTAAAAGATAAAGTTCTTCCAGTTATTGCGACCTCTCCAACTTATCCCAAGGAGGAGTTTGAAGAAGCCAAACAGCTTGCCCGATCATTTAATGTTCCTGCAATGATAATTGAGACGGACGAATTTAAGGACGCAAGGTTTCTTTCTAATCCCAAGGAAAGATGTTATTTTTGCAAAACAGAGCTTTTTTCAAAATTAAAAGATATTGCCGGGCAAAAAGGATTCAAGTTCGTTGTCGACGGCTCAAACTATGATGACAGAAGCGATTTTAGGCCGGGGAATAAGGCTAAAAAAGAGCTTGGGATAAGAAGTCCTTTGGAAGAGGCGGGTTTAAGAAAACAGGATATCCGTGAACTTTCAAAACAATTGGGAGTTCCTACATGGGATAAGCCTTCATTTGCTTGTTTGTCCTCCCGCATACCTTATGGCACGAGAATTACCGAGGAAAATATAAAAATGGTCGGGGAAGCAGAAAAACATATTCGAAGTTTAGGTTTTAAGAATGTCCGCGTCAGGCATCATGGCCATATTGCGAGGATAGAGCTTGATAAAGATTCGATAAGCAGGGTTCTTAGTGACGGGATCATGGATGATATTGCGAAGGAATTGGAAAAGATCGGCTACTTATACGTAACTATTGATCTGAAAGGGTTTAGAACCGGCAGTATGAATGAAGTTTTGAAATAAAATTTTTCCTTTAATCTTGACTAAAACAGTCGGATATGTTAGGATTGGCTTCCAATTTGGAGGGAATATGAAGATCTCAACAAAAGGAAGATACGCTGTAACTGCCATGTATGATCTGGCGGAAAATTATGAGGAAGGGACGCCTGTTTCCGCTTCAGAGGTTTCGGAAAGACAAGGGATATCATTTGATTACCTTGAACAGCTTTTTGCCAGGCTTCGCAGGTCCGGTCTTATAAAAAGCGTCCGCGGTCCCAAGGGAGGATATGTGCTGGCAAAGTCTCCTTCCAAAATAAAGATCGGCGACATTGTCAGGGTCTCAGAGGGCCCAATTGCTCTTGTTGACTGCTTGATCTCAAAAGACCAGTGCGGAAAATCCGGCTGCTGTTCAACAAGAAGTGTCTGGAAGCTTCTGACCGATAAAGTTGCGGAAGTCCTTGATTCTTTGACTCTTTCGGATCTATTGCTTAAAACAAGGAGGGTTTAATATGACCAGAAGAATTTATCTTGACTATGCTGCAACAACGCCGACGCACGAAAAGGTTATCGAAGCAATGAAGCCTTATTTTGCCGAAAAGTACGGCAATCCCTCGAGCATTCATTCTTTTGGGCAGGAAGGCAAGAAGGCTTTAGATGAAGCAAGGTCAAAGCTTGCAAAGCTTGTGGGGGCCGAAAAGGACGAAGAGATCATTTTTACTTCCGGCGGAACAGAATCAGACAACTTTGCGCTTGAAGGAGTTGCTTATGCAAATGAAAAAAAGGGCAATCACATCATAACCTCAAAAATCGAACATCATGCTGTTTCTGAAACATGCAAATTCTTGGAAAAAAGAGGCTTCAAAGTCACATATCTCAATGTAGACAAATACGGCATGGTCGATCCCTCCGATGTTGCCAAAGCGATAACGGATAAGACCATCCTTGTTTCCATAATGCATGCAAATAACGAGATCGGGACAATTGAGCCGATATCTGAGATAGGAAAAGCCGTGAAAGAAAAAGGCGTATATTTCCACACCGATGCGGTGCAAAGCGTTGGGGCGGTCCCTGTTGATGTTAAAAAGCTGAATGTTGGCCTGCTTTCTCTTTCTGCACATAAATTTTATGGGCCAAAAGGCGTTGGGGCTCTTTACGTCAAGAAGGGAACGAGGATCGCTCGTTTTCTCCACGGTGGAGGGCAGGAGAGGAACCGTCGCGCTTCAACTGAGAATGTTCCGGGGATTGTCGGCGCGGGAGTTGCTGCCGAGCTTGCGGCAAAGGAAATGAGCTCAAGAACCGAACATATTCTACCTTTAAGAGACAAACTGATAAAAGAGCTTTTGTCAAGAATTCCTGAAACACGTCTTAATGGCCATCCGGAAAAAAGGCTTCCAAATAACGTCAATATTAGCGTTCGTTATATTGAAGGGGAATCAATGCTTCTGAATCTTGATCTTGAAGGCATTGCTGCTTCTACAGGGTCAGCCTGCACGTCAGGAAGCCTTGAACCATCCGATGTGCTTTTAGCGATCGGCCTGCCTCATGAGATCGCGCACGGTTCTGTTCGTTTTACTTTAGGAAGGCTTACGACCGAAAAAGATATAGATCATGTTTTAAAAGTGTTTCCGCCTATAGTTGAGAAGCTTAGAAAGATGTCGCCGTTGTATCGCAAATAGCAAATCGCCAATCGCAAATCGTTAAGTAGAGGCGGGGACGGGACGATTTGCCATTTGCGATTAGCAATTTGCAAATAAAGGAGGGAAAAAATGGCAGAACAATACAGCAACAAGGTGATGGAGCATTTCAGGAACCCGAGGAACGTTGGTGAGATGGAAAATCCCGACGGGATCGGGCATGTAGGCAATCCTGTTTGCGGGGATATAATGGAGCTTTACATCAAAGTGAAGGATAAAGTGATCACTGACGTAAAATTCAAGACGTTTGGCTGCGGCGCTGCTATAGCCACAAGTTCAATGGTCACAGAGATGGTCAAAGGGAAGACGATCGAAGAGGCTTTAAAGATCTCAAATAAGGCTGTTGCCGAGGCGCTCGGCGGTCTCCCCCCGGTTAAGATGCATTGTTCGGTTCTTGCGGAAGAAGCGCTCCAGTCCGCTATTGATGATTATCTTAAGAAAACAACAGGAAAGGGACTTCCCGGTTTTAAGCCTCATGAAGGCCCTCCCGATGAACATGCTCATTTGTAACATGCGGTGAAAAAATGAAAAAAAACAGGGTTTTAGTTGCAATGTCCGGCGGCGTCGATTCATCTGTTGCTGCTTATCTTTTAAAAAAGCAGGGATTTGATGTGATCGGCGTAACTATGCATTTATGGGCCGAGGCTGACTCGGACAGCGCTTGCTGTTCTCTTTCCTCTGTTGAGGATGCAAGAAAAGTAGCTTCAAAGATTGGTTTCCCTCATTATACGCTGAACATGAAAAAGGTATTTGAAAAAAAAGTTGTCAGCAATTTTATTGAAGAGTATAAGCGGGGCAGGACCCCAAATCCGTGCGTGAGATGCAATCAATACATAAAATTTGACGCTCTTTTGAAGAAAGCCGAGGAGCTTGGCGCAGAGTATATTTCAACAGGCCACTATGCCCGCATAGAAAAGAAGCGCGGCAGATATTTTTTGCGGAAGGGCAAAGACCAAAGCAAGGATCAGTCGTATTTTCTTTACTGCATGAGCCAGAAGGCATTGTCAATGACGCTCTTTCCCATGGGGGACATTAAAAAGACGAAAACACGAATGATAGCGAAAAAGCTTGGCCTTCCTGTTGCGGACAAGAAAGAGAGCCAGGAGATATGCTTTGTTCCGGACGATAATTACGGTAAATTCTTGCAGGATCATTTTAAAGAAAACATCGATCCCGGCCCGATCATCGATAAAAAAGGCAATGTGGTCGGAGAACACAACGGAATAATTTTTTACACTGTTGGGCAGAGAAAAGGCCTGGGTATCGGAGGCAGCGGGCCTTACTATGTGATCTCTATCGATAAAAAGAAAAACGCTGTTATTGTTGGCGGGAAGAATGACGTTTTTAGAGAGGAGCTTTTGGCTGAAGGGATTAACACGATATCTTTTGCCATGCCATCAGAGCCGATAGAAGTAAAAGCAAGAATCAGATATAATGCCAGGGAAGAAAAAGCGACCCTTGAGGCTTTTGGAAAGGGTCTGGTCAAAGTAAAGTTCAATAAACCTGTGAGGGCCGTAACGCCCGGCCAGTCGGTTGTTTTTTATGACGGAGATATTGTTGTGGGCGGCGGGATAATAAAGGAATAAGGAGAAACAATGGAACTCAAGGACAAGGTTTTAAAGCTTAAAAAGGAGAGAAACGCGGTCATCCTTGTCCATAACTATCAGATCGGCGAAGTGCAGGATGTTGCGGATTACACGGGAGACTCTCTGGGGCTTGCGATCGAAGCTTCAAAGACCGATGCAAAGGTGATTGTTTTCTGCGGTGTGCACTTTATGGCTGAAACGGCCAAGATAGTAAATCCGGACAAAAAAGTTCTTATGCCCGATGTTTCTGCCGGCTGTCCAATGGCGGATATGATAACCGCAAAAGGATTGAAAGAGCTTAAGGCAAAGCATCCAAAGGCAAAAGTGGTTGCGTAT
>Ga0209536_100005239_pt1 | contig 20254 bp, 20 predicted proteins | sample DeeMarSeWOR28_12_FD_187461 | JGI IMG/M metagenome (GOLD analysis project Ga0209536, IMG submission 187461) | Marine sediment microbial communities from White Oak River estuary, North Carolina - WOR-2-8_12 (SPAdes) (version 2) | ecosystem: Environmental > Aquatic > Marine > Intertidal zone >...
AGTGGACCTAGGAAGGTCGATTCAGTTTGTTGCGCAGGGTCCGTTCGCTGATGCCCAGCAGCTCTGCCGCTTTGCGGCGATGCCCGCCGGTAGTCTCCAGCGCTCGCTCGATCGCCATGGCTTCGAGCTGAGTCAGATCGAGCGGCAGCTCTTTGGGGAGGGTCACTTGAGATGACTCGGGGCCCTCTTCCTGCTGCCCGAGGCCAGTGCCATCTGCTACGAGTCGACGGATTCGCTCGAAGTGCTCCAGGCGTGGTTTGCCGCCCGACAGAATGACCGCACGCTCGACGATATTGGCCAACTCCCTAACATTACCCGGCCAATCGTATGCCTGAAGCAGGTCCATAGTGTCGGAATCGAGCGGCGCTGCAGGCGTGTCTAATTCGCCTGCAGCTCGCATCTGGAAGTGGCGCACTAATAGGGGAATGTCTTCTCTGCGCTCACGCAGCGGTGGTGTGCGTATCGGGACCACACTCAGTCTATAGTACAGATCGCCTCGAAACCGCCCCGCCGCGACTTCCGCCTCCAGATTCCGGTTCGTCGTGGCGATGATCCTGACATCAACCCGAATCGGCTGAGTCCCGCCAACTCGTTCGAACTCCTGCTCTTGGATCACTCTGAGAAGCTTGGACTGCAGATCATGTCGCATCTCGGAGATCTCATCCAGCAGCAGAGTGCCACGATTGGCGCGCTCGAAAGCTCCGAGGGATCGTGTCGCTGCGCCAGTAAAGGCGCCTTTCTCGTGACCGAACAGCGCGCTCTCCACCAATCCCTCCGGCATTGCGGCGCAATTGAGCGTGATGAAGGGGCTGCCCGCCCGAGGACTCTGCTCGTGAATCGCCCGAGCGAACAGTTCCTTCCCGGTCCCGGAATCGCCTTCGAGCAGGACGGTGGCTCGCGTCGGTGCCACCTGTTGGATGATATCCAGTACTCGTCCCAGAGCTGGGCTCTCTCCTACGATGGCGCGTCTGCCCTTGAACGAGCTTATCTCGCGACGGAACGACTCGTTTTCCTTGCGGAGACGAGTTATCTCCAACGCCTGTGTCACGGCGATGCGCAACGTCTCCGAACGGAGCGGTTTCGTGAGGTAGTCCACCGCCCCGAGTCTGATCGACTGCACGGCGTGCTCGATGCTGCCGTACCCGGTCATGATGATGACCGGGATCTCGTGGCCCCCATCGTCCAGCTGCTTGATGAGATCGAGTCCGCTGGACTTGGGCATGCTGTAGTCAGATATGATGAGATCGCAGTGCTGGCGATTCACCTCTTCGAGCGCTTCGTCGACACTCGTTGTGACCAGGGCGTCGTGGCCCATGCCGGACAGCGCATTCTCCAGTACCACGCCTACTGGTGCTTCGTCGTCAACACAGAGTATGGTCGCCATGGCTCAGTGGATGGGCTCAAGAATTGCAGCAAGCTAACCGATGATAGATCAAAGCGGCACCTTTTGCCGACAATGGATACCATGCGAATAACCAATCAGAGTCAGCTGTTCAACGCTTTGCAGTACCTCCGCTCCAGCCAAGAGACACTGGCTGCGGCTGAGCGGGAGGCTGCCACCGGCAAACGAGTCACGACAGTCTCGGATGATCCAATTGGTGCGGCGCAGCTGATGCGAATCGACCAGGGCCTCAGGGCAACGGAGCAATATCGCCGTAGCTCAGGCGCGGCTCGCACCCGCCTTGCCGTGGAAGACGAGGTCCTGACCACACTGCGCGACCTGGTATCCCAAGCGAAGGACCTGGCGATAGAGACCAGTGCGGACTCGCCGACCGACCCGTGGCGGCAGGCTGCGCTGGATCAAGTCAACTTGATGATCGATCAGGTGATCGCGCTCGGCAATACGCGGGTGGGGGACGAGTACATGTTCGCTGGCGCCGAAACCGACGCACCCCCGTTCCTGCCGGACGGAACCTACGTCGGCGATTCGAACGCGCGCCAAGTCGAGATTCAGCCGGGCCTGCTGATTGATACCAATCATACCGGGGATCAGTTGTTTGGACCGGCCATCCAGGCGCTGCAGTCACTTGCCACCGAGCTGGAGTTCGGCACTGGTGCCTCAATTCAGGCGACGGTACCGAGCTTGGCCGCCGCCGGGATTGACCTGCTTGCCAGCCAGGCCGAGGTAGGCCTGCGGCAACAGGAACTGGACTGGGCCGACCGGCACCTCGCCAGGCAGGCGCTCACCGCCCAGGAGCAGCACGACGCCATCGCGGTGGCCGATCCGGCCGAGTCAATCCTGAGGTTCATGGCGGCGCAAACCGCGCTGGAACAGGCCCGCGAGGTCATTGCTAGAGTGATGTCGATGAGCCTGCTGGATCAGATGTAACCTGCAGCAGGCCGCCTACCGAGGCCGCCGGATCAACGGCCGACACACCAAGTGTAACTTGTTGACATGATTGACGTTAGGCCAGTCCTGACAGGCCTCTCTAGTCAGTGATCCCGCCCACATCGTAATAGCTCATTTGAGTGCATCTTCGTAGCTCACCAAGCCCGGTCTCAAGTTCCGGCGGGTCCGACCGATCATAGGGAATGTCGGCAAGACCTCTGGTCCTCTGGCAGAAGCTAGAACCACACACAACCCTAGAAGGGGGAAAGACCATGGCTATCAGTGACATCACCTTGGGCGCCGGAATGCGCGAGAACCTGTCGAGCCTGCAACTCACGTCGGCGCTGATGGCGCGGACCAGTGAGCGACTGGCGACAGGGCTCAAGGTGAACAACGCCGTCGACGATCCGACTGCATTCTTTGCCGCTCAAGCCCACCGGGCACGTGCCAGTGACCTGGCGGGTCTCAAAGACGGAATGGGTGAAGCGATCCAGACGGTGCAAGCAGCGAACGAGGGACTGGAAGCGATCACGTCGTTGATCGAACAGGCCCGCGGTCTGGTGCAAGCCGCCCGCTCGGCATCCGCCGCCGAGGCGGTGGATCTGTCAGCTCAATTCGATGAGATCATTGCCCAGATCGACGCTGTCGCCGCCGACTCCGGATACAAAGGGGTCAACTTGATCAATGGTGGCGCGCTGACAGTGACGTTCAACGAGGATGGTAGTTCGACCCTCGGCATTCACACCACTACCACGTTCACGGCCACCTCCACGGGCGATTTTGTCGTCACCACTGGCGTTGACTTCGCAGTCGCCGCCAATCTCGACACCGCGGTAGGTGAACTAGACGTGATGCGGGACCAGGTTCGTTCCGAGGCGAAGACCTTGTCTGCCAATCTGGGCGTCATTACCGCCCGGCAGGAGTTCACGACCGGTATGATCGCCACGTTGCAGGTAGGTGCCGACAACCTGACGGTCGCTGACGAGAACGAGGAAAGCGCCAACATGCTCGCGCTGCAGACGCGGCAGCAGATCAGTATCGCGACTCTGGGTATGACGTCCCAGGCGCAGCAGAGCATCCTCCGGCTCTTCTAGCCCGGGGATCGGGTCACTGAGTTGGGTGGGGGGACTACCTCCACCCGCTCAGCTCCACCACCGCCAGTGAGGTAGGCCATGCCGCTCAGGCTGACTCTTAAACCACGGGAACGGGTGATCATCGGTGGGGCGGTGGTTAGAAATGGGGACTCGAGGATCGAGATGTTCGTTGAGAACCAAGTTCCGATCCTGAGAGAAGCCGACATCCTGAGTCCCACCGCGGCTAACACGCCGTGCGCGCGGATCTACCTGGCGGTGCAGCTGATGTATGTCGATCAAGAAAACGCCGAGCAGCACCGCCAGTCGTATGACACATTAGTGAATGACGTGCTCGCGGCTGCGCCGAGCACCAAACGGTTTGTCGAGGAGATGCACGGGCACGTGAGCGCGGGGCGCCACTATCAGGCCCTGAAGAGCGCCAAGGGACTACTTGAATACGAACAGGAGCTACTCTCCCGTGGGACACAGAGCGATTGAAGCCTACGAGGCCGCGGGCAAGACCAGCGGATCCACCCGCGAGCTGGAGGCGGCCGCGTTGTTCAAGGCCGCACGAAAGCTCGAGGCGGTACGCCAGGCATGGCAATCGCCCGAGCGCAAGGAGCAGCTCCGTCACGCCCTGAGGTACAATCAACACCTCTGGACCTTCTTCCAATCGGAACTCTCCGTGCCGGACCACGAGATGCTCACTGAACTGCGAGTGAACCTGCTTAGGCTCAGTGCCTTCGTTGACCGCCGGACCTTCGAGATCTTGGCTGCCAGTGAGCCGGATCCCGACCACCTCCAGATCCTCATCGACATCAACCGCAACGTCGCCACGGGCCTGAGCGAGAAGCCCCGTACGGGCCCCCGCTAACCTGCGACGTTGGGAGCGACCACCAGAACTCACATCCGACGGTTGACAGAAATGGAGCGAGCTAAAGTATTGGATGCCACTGTCCGATACTAGGAACATGACTAGGCGGGCTCAGTTCCCCGACGCCGACAGGGTGAGGAACCCGCTCTCTCTTGCAGATGCCGGAGGCAGATAGATGACTGTCGATCCAGTTAACCAAGGACAAGTTTCACCCTCCGGGGCCAACCGCACTCACGAAGCCAAGGCCAAACAGCAGCCAGGGCCCGTCGGTAGCAAAACGCCTGACAACGTAGAGTCCGTAACGGACTCGGTTGAGCTTTCCTCAGCTGCCCAAGAACTCCACGACGTCGCGGGCTCGGGCGGACCAGAATCCAACACGCTTCCCATAGAGAGACTGCAGGAGGTGCTGCAGAGAATCTCAGACGGCTTCTATGATCGTCCGGACGTGGTCGATGAGGTTGCCAAACGAGTATCCGATGACGTGTAGGCCTATAGCGACGAAGCTGTAGCGAGCTAGGTGGGTGCCGAGCCCGCCCTACGGCGAGCCCGGCCAGTGGGTCGGCAGGGTATCAGACAGAGGATTGAAGAAGGGTGAGAAGGTCACCGGTCGCACGTCTCATGCGCCGGCTGTGGCTATCGGGGGTGTCTTGCATGCCATCCAGCTGTGAGCTTCGCTTCTTCTTCTCGCTATAGAGGGCTCGGTCCGCTTTCCGCATCAGCTTGACCAGATTCGTATCTTCACTGCCAGTAACCACGGCCGTTCCGATACACAGCGACAAGGTGTAGCCCCGCTTCTCCTGCTCGCTGACGGTTTGTAGCCGAGCTTTTATTCGGTTGATCAGTGTTGTCTCGGCCCCCGCAACTGTGTCGTACGCCAGCGCCACGAACTCGTCCCCACCGAACCGGGCTACGATGTCCGAGTCGCGGAAGCAGGAGCGGAGTAGTTCCGCCGTCCTGACGATTGCACGATCACCCTCGTCGTGACCCAGCCGATCGTTAATGTTCTTGAGGCCGTCCAGGTCGGCGCAGAAGAGCAGCGATCGCCGCCGCTGCCGCCGCGTCATTCTGATGTGTGAATCTGCCAGCGCCCAGAACCCGCGACGGTTGTAGAGTCCGGTCAGCGGATCGGTCATCGACAACTCCCTGAGCTCGATCAGCTGACGGTGACGTTCGAGGGCGCACCGCAACGAATGGGTCAGGGTATGGGGTGTGATCTGCTGCTTCACGAGAAAGTCCTGGGCCCCACACCTGACAGCTTCTGCGCCCGCCTCCTCGTTCCCCACGCCGACAACGACGACAACGGGGGTCCTTGGTGCGAGATTGGAGAGCCGAGTGAACGACTCCAAGCCACATGAGTCGGCCAGGTCCAGATCCAGCAGTACGAGGTCGAATTGTCCATCACATAGCTGCTTGGTTCCCTGCGCCAGGCGGTTCACTGTCTCGATAGTCAGCTCTCCGTAGCTCGAAATCTGCGCCATGTGTGTCAGGAACAGAGCGTCCGAATCATTCGCAGCCATTACCAATACCCGCAGGCTGGCACTGGTGTGTGCAGCAGAGGTGTTGCCAGCGGTTCGAGCTGAGCAATTGTTGGTCAATCTGAGTTGGCTCTTCGTTAGCATCGCTGGTTGTCCCACACGGCCCGAGAATCGGTACGGATTTCCACCGGTCTCGAAGGGCAGGAACCGTGCCGAGCGCAAGAGAGGCAGAACTTGCTCGCTGTCCACTGCTGTAAGTGTTTGTTGGATAACAGTTTACGCGATGGAGATGTGTGTCGGCCGACCAGCAGACAGGTCACCGGGCGAGGCCGAGAGCGGAACAACCTGCCGGCTGGGGGCGAGATGTTCCTAGCTGAGACCTGGCGAGCAGAGTGGCAAGCCTGGCATCATGTGGGCGGACAGATGATCTCTCCGATCGAGTCACGCCAAGCGGACAACTTATCCTCGACGCCAAGAGCCGCGACATAGCTCTCGTCGATTGTCGCGATTGCTGCGACCCCCTCAGAACTCGAGTCGCGCTCCAATTCCCTCACCAAGGCGTCGCCGATGTGCACGGCCGCTACCGAGTCCAACTTCGGGGGAGTGTTGCGTGCAGGAGCGTGGTGATTTGCCACCGCAGTCACGACCGTACACGGCAAGCCCCATATCCCGAGCAAGTATCCGCCGATTTCGGCGTGGCCTGAGCCGATGATCTGATGCTCCACCTCAGGAAGCGGCCGGCTGCTCTGCTGCACTTGGCCGAGCACCTGCGCCAGTAGCTGGGGCTTCTTGGAGGCGAGCACGAGCTTCCCAACATCGTGGAGCATGCCAGCCATGAAGGCGTCATCTGCCACCGGTCCATGCCCCACGATCAGCTGCGCTGCACGGGCGACCATTAGAGCGTGCCGTTGCTCAGCTCCGATGGAGAAGCCCGGAATCACGTCGGCCTGCTTGAAGGCCGCGAATACCCCCGCCGTAAGTGCGAGGCTCTTGATGATGTTGAAACCGAGGCGCGCGACGGCCTCCTCGATGTTGACCGTGTCCAGTCGTGTGCCGAAGAAAGCGGAGCGCACCATTTGCAGCACTTTGGAGCACATTGCGGGATCCTGCTTGAGGATCTCCACGACCTCGTCCAACGATGTTTCCGGCCGCGAGAGCTGTTCCACCAACAGCGTATACAAGCGTGGCGTGCTGGGCAGTGACTGGACTCCTCCGACCAAATCCTGCAGTGCTTGGTCTGATAGCAGCTCGCGGAGTCCGCACACCCGATCGAGAGTTGCCTCGAGCTCCGGTGGGTCGAACGGTTTGGCCAGGAACTGGTGGGCAACTTTGACGGCGCGCAGCACGGCTTCACGGTCACTCTGACCGGACAGAATGATGCGGACCACGCTGGGGTCCCGGTCACGGATCTGACTCAGCAGTTCCGCCCCATCCATGCCCGGCATCCGCATGTCCGACACAACGATGTCGAACTCGCTGGATGCCATCTCCTCTAGCGCTGCAGGGCCTCCGTCTGAGAAGACCGTATCCCATTCAGGCCTCCGGCGCCTGAGCAGCCGGCGGAGAGCATCTCTGACAAAGGGCTCGTCGTCAACAAACAGCAGTCTAGTCATGTTACTCGGCCTCCTCAGTGGAGTGGCAACTGGCCCCTCTCACTCACTGTTCCTATTGTGGAGCGGGAGGCGAACGATGAGCGTGGTCCCCTCTCCGATCTCAGACTCCGCCGTGATGGTACCGCCATGCTTTTCCGCCACCACCGATCTGGCAATGGCCAGGCCTTGTCCTGTTCCCCTACCGGCTTCCTTGGTCGTGAAGAACGAATCGAAGATGTTGTTCAACAGGTGCGGTGGAATACCCGTACCGGTGTCGCTGATCCGTACCTCGGCCCACTGTCCTTCCCACTTGGTGCTTATCACGATCGAGCCCCGGGACCCCGGGCTGTCACTCACCTTGTCCGAAATTGCGTGCGCGGCGTTGGTGACGATGTTCACCATCACTTGACTGAATTCGCCGAGGTAACAGGGAACCGCGGGCAGTGTGCGGTCCAATTCCCAGGTAACGTCGGCCACGTAGCGCCACTCGTTGCGGCAAACCGCAACGGCGTTCTCGATGACGTGGTTGAGATCGACCTCGGCCATTTCTTGCGCGCCCGGGTGCAAGAATTCGTTCAACGCCCTAACGATCTTCGTGATGCGGTCCAATCCCTCGATGGTCTCCTCGATGGCGGCCGGTATTTCGCTGCGGAGGGCGTCCGAGCCCGCCGCTGCGGCCTGCCGTTCATAAGCTCTGATGGCGTCGTACAGTGGCTCGCCATTGTGCGCCTTCCTGATGATTCCCTCGCTGGCTCGCAGCAAGTCGGTGAGGGTCTGGAACGCGTCGTTCATGAAGTGGACGTTGTCCTTCACATACTGTGTGGGCGTGTTGATTTCGTGTGCGATACCGGCGGCCAGGCGACCCAGCCCTTCCAGCTTCCGAGCATTTATCAGGTCGACGTCCGACCGCTGTCGGTATCCCCCATCGGCGAACGCAATCACTGCCCCGATTGTTTCCCCGTCACACTGAACCGGCGCGATCGCATACTCCAGCGGTACGCTGCTTCCGTCGCGCAGCCGGAAAGCACCCCTGCTCCTGCCCACGAAGCGACCGCTCCGTAGCCACTCACATACCGGGCGACTGTCGTCGGACGCCAATCCCCCGTCGCCATGGCCGGATGCTAGTAACTGATCAACTGACTGGCCCAGTAGATCGTCCAGTGCAGTCCCGGCCATTCTGGCCGCGCCGGAGCTGGCGAACGTGATAAAGCCGCCCGGATCTACGGCAAGGACTCCGTCTGTTAGCTGACTGAGAACCTCAGCCGCCAACAACACGGATTCGTTGAGAGCCTCTCGCGAATCGGGGTGGTCAGCTGGAATCCGCATAATCCCTCCGTTGGGATTCCAAGCTGATTGCTGGGATCCGCCGGCTCCTCTCAGAACAGAAGGATCTCCGGTGCTGCTCGCGTTTCACGCGTAAGTCTCCCCTGATGTTGCACCGTTAGAGACGAACTCTCGGAGTCTCACCTGCGGCGAGTAGCTGGTCTGTTCCCACGGCGCAGGAATTGGCCGACAACAGACGGTTGAGGGCCTCCTATTTGTTATCGGCAGAAGGACCGTGAATCCTTAGTTATCTGGAGCAGACTGGAGGTAGAGGAGTGATGAGCAGGCGTGGAGTCGCGCAGGTGCCTAACCGTCCAGCACCTGCCGAACTCGAACCAGGAGATCACGGAGGGTCCAGGGCTTATGCACGAACGGTACTTGGGCGCCAGGGGGAGCTCTCCCAGCTTCGGCTTGGCTGTAACCGCTGGCCATGAGGAATCTGAGCGATTTGTACTGCTGCGTGAGGGACTGGTATAGCTGCCAACCGCTGATCCTAGGCATGACCAGGTCGGAGATCACCAGATCGATTCGGGAACTGTTGGCGCTGTAGAGTTCCAACCCTTCCTGTCCGTCCGTGGCCGTCAGCACCGTGTAGCCAAATCGCTCCAGCACGCGTTTCCCCGATCGGCGGAGCGCTTCCTCGTCCTCGACCAGCAGGATTGTCTCGCTACCTCCCACTAGCTCAGTGACAGGGCTGGCAGCGTCGCAATCGTTGACCGCTCCTGCCACGATGGGGAAGTAGAGTCTGAATACACTGCCCTGTCCTATCTCGCTGTATACGTGGACGAAGCCGCCATGTTGCTTGGCGAGCCCGTACACCATTGCCATCCCAAGTCCGGTGCCTACACCCGTGGGCTTGGTGGTAAAGAACGGCTCGAAGACCCGGTCTTTGGTGTCCCGATCCATGCCAACCCCGGTATCGCTCACCGTGATGCAGACGTACGCACCCGGCTTGATCCATGGCTCTACTGCGCGGCGTGACTCGTCGAGTTCGGTGTCATGAACCTTGATTCTCAGTATCCCACCCTGCGGCATGGCGTCGCGCGCATTGGTCGCGAGATTGAGCAGCATTTGCTCGACCGCTCCAGCGTCTGCCTCGACGGTTCCCACTGGCTTGGTTGCCACCTGGACTTCGATGTTTTCCGGCAGCACGCGACTCAGCATCGAAGAGAGGTTGTCAACCACAGATCCGAGGTCGGTAGGCACCAATGAGAGCTCCGCATGCCGGCTGTAACCGAGTAGTCGCCTCACCATCCTGGCGGTCTTTTGCGCGGCAGCCTGCATCTCGCGTACGTCCGCCAGGAGTGCAGTCTGATCCGGACCCAACGATGCAGCGACCATTTCCGCGTTGGCCAGTACGATCGACAGCATGTTATTGAAGTCGTGAGTTATGCCCCCCGTCAGTTGGCCTATGGCCTCCATTTTTTGCGCTTGTCTCAACTGCCCTTCCAGCTTACGCCGTTCGGTGATGTCCTCGGCCATCATCTCGAAGTAGTCTATCGCACCGTCCTCTCTACACACCGTGCGACCGCTCAACCGAACGTTGAGAACAGTGCCATCCTTGCGCTTCCAGTCGACCTCCACTCCGCGAACCGGAGCTGAGCCATGCCGGTCGATCAAGGTCGCGCGCTCGTTCGGCCCGGTGTAGATGTCTCGCGCCAGATCGATTTCCAGCAGCTCCCCTTCTGAGTCATAGCCCAGCATCTGCACCAAGGCAGGATTGACGGCGAGGAACCTGCCCTCCGGAGTGGAGCGATACATGCCGTACGTAGCATGCTGGAAGAGGGCGCGATACTGCGCTTCAGATCGGCGTAGCGCCTGCTCAGTTGTCTTGCGCTGGGCGGCTTCCAATGCCAGGGATACCATGTCGGCAACGGAGCCGACGAAGTTCTGGTCTTCGGCGGACCAGTGGCGAGGTGGCCCGACCTGCTCGCTGCACACAACCCCAACCAGTTTGCCATGCAGGCGAACTGGTGCGTCCAACATCGAGGTGATGCCAAGTGGTTCGAGGTAGGCTTCGGCAAACTCCCTGGTGCGCAGGTCGCAGCGCGCATCGTCCGCAGCGATCACCCGATCGGATTCCAATGCTGCGAAGTAGCGTGGGTAATCAGCTGCTCTCAGTTCCTTCTCGCTTGCATGGTCGCCCTGGCTGCTGCGGAACAGATCCATGCAGCGTATGCCGCTGCGTTCGTCGTTCAACAGCCAAACGCTGACCCGTTCCACGGCGAGTGTACGTGCGGTCACCTCGGTGATATGCCTTACTGCATTCTCCAGGTCGCCGCTCTGCACGACCTCGGCCGTGGCCAACTCGACGAGGGCATCCTGCTGTACGATCAGTCTCTCCTGTCGCTCTCGTTTGGCGTGTTCGGCGCTGTGGCGTTCCGTCACGTCCCGCAGGTTCACGATGAGTCCAGGTACCGGAGCGCTGGAGGGCAGGCGTTTCCCTACCGCTTCCTGAATGCGCCAGGATCCGTCGCGATGTCGCAGTCGGACCTCAGCCGACCTAACTTCCGTCGGGTTCTCATAGGCCTCGTTGACAAGCATCACGACCAGTGCGGTGTCCGCCGGGTGAACCAGATCGAAGGCGCTCATTCCCAGCAACTCTCGAGTCGCATAGCCCAGGACGCGCTCGGCCGATGGACTCGCATACCGGATTCTCAGATCGGTGCCCAACACGGTGATGATGTCCAGGGTGTTCTCGATCAGGTATTCGAACCACTCGCTGCCAAAGGGGGCGTCTTGTCCGATCTCATGGAGCAGACGGTGGTTGGACTGCGAGAGCCGACGCTGACTGATGTCGCACGCTACCAGGCAGCCGTACTCTTTAGTCTCGATTTCCTGATAGTTGGCGGAGACCTCGACAGGAATTGCAGTGCCATCGCCGGTGCGATAGGAGGACTCGAAGACGAGGCTGTGACTGCGTCGGATTTCATCCCACTGCTGACGCCAGCGGTCCGGTGAACTGTGCAGATCGATATCGCATACCCTCAGAGACAGTAGGTGCTCACGGGAGTAGCGGAGTGACCTGCATGCCGCGTCGTTTGCGTGGATGATGTGCCCATCCGGCACGATCCATAGCATGGCGTCAGCCGTCTGGTCGTATTCCGCAACCGTGAGCCGGAGCGCGTCGGAGCGAGATTGAGGGTCAGTCACCCGTTCCTTCCTGCCACCCTGCAACAGTTCAGTTGCCTCGATGCAGCACAGTTTCGACTGATCGCTGTCTCGGTGTAGCGTGTGGCGTGGGTTGACCGCCATACGGCGACAGCAGGGAAGTCCGTAACACCCGCTGCAGCCCCTGCAGTGTTGGCCGGATGCCGTGTACCCACGCCACGCCAATGAGCACCCTAATGATCGGCTGGAACTTGGTTTACTTGAGGCTTGGTAGCTGCGCTGTCACGGGCAGCTAGTATCCGCGGCGGGCCTCGCCGCCGCCGATGGCGCAAGGCTCAACTCAAGAAAATGCTGCGAGTCGCCGATCCTACAGGCGTGTGGGTGGACCCATACCCGGGGGCTCGCAGGCCTAGCTACGGAGGAGAGTAACCGCTGTGGACAAGGGGAGTGTTTTCGGTGTTGTTGCCGGCCTTGTACTCATTGCCGGCGCTGTCGCCATGGGCTCGGGCCTGCAGATTTTCTTCAGCCCCGGGTCTATACTCATTGTCCTCGGCGGCACGATAGCGGCGACGGCAATCGCATTCCCAACCAAAGAGCTGATGTTGATCGGTCCGGTGACCAGTCGCGTCTTCAAGAACCCCACAACCGAACTGCTGGCCATCATCCAGTTCTTGCTGGACTGCAAGAAGGTCGCGAGCAAGGAAGGGCCACTGGCTCTCGAGCGGTTGGCCCAAGAGGCGCCATTCAAGCCGTTGGAGAAAGGGCTCACCTTGATTGCCGACGGGACCGAAGAGACCGCTCTGCGAGACATCCTGGCCACCGAGCAGAGAACGATGGAGGATCACCACAGAGTAGGTCAGCGGATCTTCAACGAGATGGGCAAGTTCGCACCGGCATTCGGGATGATCGGGACGCTGATAGGACTTGTGCAGATGCTGGCTACCCTGGACGATCCTTCCTCCATCGGGCCATCAATGGCCACAGCCCTGCTCACGACTTTCTACGGGGCGCTCCTGGCCAACTTGATCTTCCTACCCATGGTCACCAAGCTGGACCGGCGCATCGGGATAGAGGGGCAACAGATACAACTCATGATCGTTGGGATGATGTCGATCAACCGGAACGATAGTCTCGCCATCATGCGCGAAAAGCTGAAAGCGTTCCTTGCTGGGCAGCCCGATGATCTGGAACCCAACGTGACCAAGCAATGAGTGCTGCCGCACAGCCTGAGCCCGATCCTGCCGTGGCTGCGGTACTCCACGCTGCCGATCCAGAGCCGGTACAGAATACAGCTGAGCCACCAGCGGAGGAGGGCGCTCCGACTTGGATGGTTACGTTCGGCGATATGATGGCTCTCCTGTTGACCTTCTTCATCCTGCTGTTCTCCATGTCGGAAATCGAGGTCAAGAAGTTCCAGCAAGCGGTCAATTCGCTGCATGAAGGGTTCGGCACCTCCACGGTCGACTTCGGAGACTCTGACTCGCCGGCGATGACACCGTCAGATACGTCCACCCTGTTGGTTCACGACCCGGTCGAAGATCAACTCGACGAAATCGCGACGGCACTCGAGACGTTCGTGGCGGAGAACGGCTTGGAGCAGAATCTCCTGGTCGATCGGGCTGAGGAGGGTGTCTACCTGCGGATCAACGACGCGGCGCTGTTCCAGCCGGGTCTTGCGGAGATGGAGACAGACAACGCCTGGATAATCGAGAAACTGAGTCCCATCATGACTGCTATCGATGTGCCCGTAACGATTGCGGGACACACCGACAACATCCCAATCAGCAGTAGTAAGTATGAATCCAACTGGGAGCTGTCTGCCTCCCGGGCGGCTGGTATTGCCAGAACTCTGGTCGCCATGGGTCACAACGCAGACGATGTGATGGTGACGGCATTCGGCGAGCATCGTCCCATCGATACCAACGACACACCTGAAGGTCGTGCCCGTAACCGGCGTGTCGAGCTGTTCTACTCACGGCAGAACGTCACAGAAGCACGGCTGGTAGCGGTGGATCCCGCAGGGTGATTCACGAGAGCGAGCCGCTGCATCGCTCATAGGTCGTCCTTTTGCCTTGGGGGTGGTCTCGAGCAGGAAGAAAGCCTTCCAACTGGACCCCGCGAAAACGGCTCCAGGTTCCCGACGCTATGGGTAGCGCTGCCGCCGCATCCCGCATTGGGTTCAGAATGTATCCCTCACGCCACGTACCGTCCTCCAGGACCGGCTCCACACCGGCAAACGCCGGTCCGGCAAGATTACGTCCTTCCAGAGCTATGCCTGCCAACCCTGCGCCCGCAACCCCATGGCGCTCGGCCTGGCGCGCAGTGCGGGTGGATCGCGTGGTGGCGTTGCGGTCGGAGTAGCCGGCCGCGGTTCAAGCCGCGCTGAAGCGGACGGACTCGGCGCCCTCCAGCAAGATTCTCTGGCACGCGATCCTCAAGTCGTCCAGCTGCGAGTCGACCTGACCGAACACGTTGACCGGCTGCTTCATGTCCAGCGTGAGACCCCGCGAGATGAAGATGCCGTAGGAGATGTAGATCTCGTCCGGTACCAGGGTCGCTTCGTCCTTGACCAGGAACGACAAAGTCCCGGGTGGGATGCCCGCGACCCGTTGATTCTCCGGCTCGACCGTGAGATCCGGCGGCAGGGTCACGATCGCGTGGCCCGAGACGATGCTGTGGTGGAACCTGTACTCGAAGGGTAGATGATCTTTGATGGTCCGGCACGTCTTGGGTGCCTCGTCCTCCAAGAGACGGGCGACGAAAGCTCCGCCCTTGGCAAACTCGATCTTGATTCGGCTCATATCCGGTTCCCGTTTTGGTCTTGCTCACGCATCACACGCGGCTGCGCCATCCAAGGTAACGGAGCGCCTTCCTCTAGGCAGGAGGAGGGCAGGTGACAGCTGCAATTCCGAGCGGCATACCTGTCCATTGGCGTTCTCCTTCCGTGCTGGGAAAACCTGCTCTTGTGATAACGACAGGGTGTCATCTCCCGACGGAGAACGCCAGCGGTTTGCCCGCCGCAATGGGGAGTGCAAACCCCGTCGGGCCGGAGGCGGGCGCTCCCTCACGTGAGGCGGCCTCCCTGAAGCGTGAGGGAATCCGCTTGAACGGCGGGCCCGGGCGCCCAAGCCGCCGTGCTGCAACGACTTAGGGCGCGGGCTACTGATGGACCACCCCGGGATCAGCGCGGATCGTTCGCGATGCCGCTCTTCGCCTGGGGATCGGGGAAGTACAGAATTTCCTTGTCCTTCCCTGGAGTGCAGAGTGCAGAGTGCGGGGAGCGGGGAGCGGAGAGGTGAGGGCTGTAGGCGGGGCAACTCAGACGCCGGGATGCCGGTCCAGCGCACTGAATTCAGGCTAGATCCTCGGTCGCAGTCTCGTAATCCTTCCAGGCGTTGCGTACCCGCCGTTGGACCCGGATCGATCGCCCCAGAATCGAACCCAGATCCTTCGCCGGAAACCGCCGCAGGAACGAGATCCTTTTCCGGGGAGGCAGCACCGTATTGATCAACCAAGCGTAGTGCTTGTAGAACTCCTTCAGCGACAAACGAGTCGGTAACAACGTGTGGATGAAGTCGAAGTAATCGTAGTTGTCGGTGATCAGATCGTGCTTGACCTCTTCATAGAGATCGGTGCCCGGCAGCGGTGTGAGCACGGAAAATGTCGGATAGTCCAGCCGCATCGCACGACAATAGCGCCGCAATTCCTTGAAGTGATGCTCTTCAAACTCCGGCCGCAGAATCATGGATGCGTAGATGTCGATCTCGAGATCCTGGAGGATCCCGATCGCCTTCTCGTTGTCGCTCAGCTTGGATCCCTTGCCCACGTATTCCAGGTCTTCGTCCCTGAAGAACTCCAATCCGACGAAAACCCGATCGAGACCGATCTCTTTCCATGCTTGTAGTAGATCGGGGTTGCGGGCGATCGTGTCGCTCCTGCCGTAGAGGAAGTAGCGCTTGCTGATTCCCGACGCCCTTATCAGCCCGGCAAGAGCTTGCATGCGTCGGCTATCCAGCAGCGACTCATCATCGGCGAAGAATACGTTTTCCTCTTCTATGGTGGCGAGCTCGGCGACCACGTTGCGCGGTTCCCGTTTGACGTACTTGCCGCAGGTTAGCTTCCACAGCGCGCAGAACTTGCAGCGATACGGACAGCCTTTTGACGTGCGGATCGATGCCAGCGGCCGCAGCCAATCGCAGAAGTACCGTGACCGGCAGGCTGCAGTCAGACGGCGGGCCGGTAGCGGCAGCGCGTCGATATCGGCTGTGACCGATTCCTCGAGCGGCACGAAGGAGTCGGTGCCCTGCACTGCCACACCCGATATGCCTTCGAGTGCAGCCCGTCGCTTGAGCCTGCTCACGATTTCTCTGAACGGTACAACGCCTTCACCCACTACCGTTAGATCGATGGCCGGCTCCACGAAATCCTCGCGCGCAACCGTGGCGTGGTGCCCTCCTACGACGGTAACTGCCTTCGCATCCCACTGCTTCACGGTTTCACACAACCGCTTCACCGTGTTCACGTGAACGGTATATGCTGTAGCACCCACCAGTTCCGGTTGGAATGTCTCCAGTACCGTCTGCAAATCTCCATCGAGCCGCATATCCAGGATCCTGACGTCGTCGTCGGGCACACCAGCTGCGAGATACTCGAGCGCGAGCGGCTCGAACACGAACCAGTCGTCGCCGGCGAGCGCACCGGGAGGAGACGCTGGTTGAACGAGCAGAATCTTCATTAGACAAGAGAGTACAGTGTGCAGAGTGCAGTGTACAGGTGCAGGGGACAGAACACAGAGACCATATGGCAGGGAGCGGACACCCCACAGCGCCTCGTGCTTGATGAGCCACGCTTCCTCACCAGCTCCCTAGCCCCAGACCGAGTACTCGAGGCGATCGCCCTGTACGTCGGCGCCGGCCGTGAGCACGCCGACGCCTTTCGGGACTTCGGCAGCGTACTGCTCGCGTCGGTTGAGCAGTATCTCATGATCGAGCCTCTTCGGCGCTCTCCTGCCAGGTCTGTCCGAGCTTGAGGTTCACGAAGGCCTTCATGAGCTGCGGATTGCCCCGGGCCGTGAAGAGCTCCTCCACGATCTCGGGCCACGTGGCGAAGGGAGAGTCGGATGCGTCGACCCCGGGCCCGAGGCCACGCGCTCCGCCCAGACGCCGGAAGTCCGCCGTCACGGCCGCCTCGGCCTAGCAGCGCGCTGACATACCCCGACAATCACCGCTCGGGGATCGTTGGGTTTTGCTCGGGTACGCCATCGACCAGTCAGCATAGCGGGTAAGACAGCAGGAGCGCCCTACCGCCAGTACTCATTTCTGGCTCAGCTTGAGCTCTATCAACTCGTGTACGTTGTTGAGATCGGTCTCACCTTTGATCTCTGTCGTGATTCCTCTGATCTTGCCATAGCGCTTCCCGCTTTTGAAAGAATCCTTGAGATCATCGGAAAGGCTACTCTCGAGAATGGATGCTTCCGCTTTGTCTCCGAAGTAGAATGTCGTTCTGAACGATCCCTTCGTCACCGATACCCAGAAGATAGTCTTCGACTTCCTCACTACTTTCAGCAGCCAACTCTTCCCATCGTTGTAGTATCTCCACTGTGCCGAGAAATCCGGATAGTTGGTGCCTATATGATTGAAGAGCTTCTTCCAATGGGATTTCGATCTACCGATATGGGAGAAGACAATCTCATCTGTCGGAAACTGATCTTTGATGGTGAGAACCGGATCTTCCATGGTCTACCTCATGGTATGAAGGTTCACCCAACTCCTGAACGCGCTCCCGCGCGCGCCATGCGCTTTGTTCTCTCAGGATCAACATAGCTGAAGTACGAGTGACCGGGGAACGCGACGCGTCGGGAGCTGTTCCTGCCCTTCGAAGACTTCCCATGGTTTCGGAGCGCGTCTATCGAGAGTCTCGCGGCGATCGAACGCCCGAGCCCCCACCACCTGTATTGGCCGATGTTGGATATCGACCTGGCAGTTGACTCGATTGAGCATCCGGAGCGCTACCCGTTGGTGAGCCGCAAGGCCGCTACCGCGAAGCCGTAGTCAAGCAGGCTCGCTGCGTTGGTCCGGCTGCGATTCCGGATTCTCTCGGCTGGCGCCGACGTACATCCGTGCGGCATGCTGCGGCATACTAGGGATGAGTAACGGCAAATTCCAATCGTGGAGAGACTGCCCGGGAGCGGTCATCCCGGGTGCGCTGCGCTGGGGCTGTCGACGGGTGCGATCTGTCAAAGTAGTCGGTGCGCGAGAGCGTAGCGTCCTGCGAGGGTAGCGCGGTTGGGATACCGCGCTACCCTATCCTGCACCCATCATCCGACGACTTCCGCGTCGTCTGCAGCCGGTGCCGCCTGTTGGCCACCGTCGGGGGCAGCGACGGGCTCACGTTCAATGAGGCGGTCGATCCAGCTGCTCAACCGGTCGAGCATCGCCGCAAAGCGTGCCAGGGGTGAGTCGGGTGACGCAACGGTGTCGCTGGGTGGTCCTGCCCGTTCTTGCTGTTCCCTAACATCGGCCACATCGGGCTCCGGCGTGTCAACCCCGGCAACGCTCAACCGATGCAGCAACCGCTGGACTAGCCGGCCGATTCGGTTTATCAGGCGCTCGAGATTGGCTGTGGCGTGTCTGATTGAAAACTCGATCCTGACCCCGCTCGTCTCACCAGCCTTTTGTTCTACGGGCTGCTGCGTCTCGGTCTCACCGGCCTGAGCGACAGGCGGCGTGCTGAATTGCACGGTGACGGTGATCGGATCGTGGCGATGTCCGTGTCGCTCCACTCCGTTTCTGCCATGATGCCCCCGTGCTCCGAAGCCGGCCTCTCTGAGTTGATGCAGGAAGCGACGGAACAAGCGTCCGATCCGGTTGATCAGCCTCTCGAGATCCGGAGCGGTGCGCTCGGCCCCAGCCTCTACGTTCGGGTCTTGCGGCGTACTCTCAGCCGACTCCCCCTGTTGCTGCGTCTTGATCTCATTCCACAGTCGGGTGAGAGCCTCCTCGCTAATCTGCACCGTGTCGACGCCGCGGCCCGACCTAGTGTGGCATCGTGCGCGTTGCTCACCATTGCCGCATTCCGGTGATTCGACACCCCTGGCGTCATGCGGTCTGGAGAAGGGGGCGAAGCTGATCGTTACGGAGTTGATCTCCATGATTACCCTCCCGGCACTGGTCTCTCTCTACTATCGGGTGTCCGGGAAGGAACTTGATTGTGTTTGCAGCTAGGACAGGCGATAGCTGGGTATCACCCCGGTTTGTGGTGCAGAGACTAAGAGGGTTACGCCAGAGGTTTGGGGATCCAGGTGCCGTCTGCTGCAGTGTAGTCGAGGATCGCCGCTTCGCCTTGGGTGCGAATCAACAGCTCACCGGGTTCGCAGCCCAGTGCCGCCGACAATCTTGCCAGGGTCTCTAGATCAACGCGCGTTGTCGAGTTGGTGGCAACCCTGTTCACCGTGGACATGCTGACCCCGGAGCGGCGCGACAGCTCGCCTTGACTGATCTCGTGTTCAGCCAGTCGCTCTTTGAGGCAGAACTTCACTTGCATGCGGCCTGCCCGGTTAGGACCACCTCAAAGTACCGATTTGAGTCTGTAGTCGCAAACGAATACGCATATCTGACTGGAAAACCAGCTCACTATAGTTGCTTTGGCATGGTCTGATATGACTATGGCGGATCTGGGTGTACCCCCACCGTCCCCCCCCGTCCTTCACCGTCCTTCACCGTCCCTCACCATCCTTTACTAACATTGCTAGCTATCTAATCATGTATTATACTGACTAGCATTGCTATCCATGTTCAGGGGCAAGTCATGAGCAAAGCAACGCTGGGTGAATTCGAGCAGCAGGTCCTGATCGCCATTCTGCGTCTCGGGTCAGAGTCATACTCGGTCCCCATAGTGCTGGAGCTGGAGGAGCGCGCGGAGCGGCAAGTGGCGCCGGCGGCGGTCTACATTGCCCTGCGGCGGCTCGAGAACAAGGGACTGGTTTCGTCGCGCCTCGACACGGCCGCACCCGACGAAGGCGGGCGGCCGCGGCGCTACTTCAGACTGGAACCCGAGGCAGTGGAGCGGCTCAGGGCCTCGCGACGCGTGCTGGAGCGGCTGTGGGACGGGGTCGGGCAGGCCCTGGAGCAGGGATGACGGTCCAGCACGGATCATCTGGCAAATCGCCCACCGTAAGGCCGCCTCCATCGGCGGAGTGGCTCCTCGCAGCCGCGCTTCCGCCAGCCGACCGGGCACCCCTCACGCGCGACCTGGCAGAGCTATACGCGCTACACCTCGTCAAGCACGGCCGAGTGTGGTCGCGAGTTTGGTACTGGAGACAAGTGGGGAGTTTCTTGGCTCGGCTCGCGGTGCACCGGTTTCGCAACTCCACGACACGACGATCGGCCTGATGCAGATGCCCCATGCGCCCGAATCCTCTGTCCGCTTGCAGCTTGGAGCTGCAAGCACGGGGTACGGACTTGGCTGGGACATCGGAT
>Ga0209536_100005240_pt1 | contig 20254 bp, 22 predicted proteins | sample DeeMarSeWOR28_12_FD_187461 | JGI IMG/M metagenome (GOLD analysis project Ga0209536, IMG submission 187461) | Marine sediment microbial communities from White Oak River estuary, North Carolina - WOR-2-8_12 (SPAdes) (version 2) | ecosystem: Environmental > Aquatic > Marine > Intertidal zone >...
GGCCCCAGGATGAAAAGGACAGGATAAATTGCCCATGAAAGATAGGATCCGAAGAGGCCCACTAGGAAAAATATGGCAGGGGCAGTACCAGCCATCAATATGAAAATCGGCTTCCTATTGCCACTAAAGACCCGATCGCTGAGGAAGCCGCTTCATGGTCTGGCAATGGCGCCAGCAGCTTCAGCCATGGCCAAAAGCGCTCCAGTAGGCATATTTCATGCCAAAATAGCGGCTTCGTTCATTCTTATTTTATTAATAATCCCGCCCGGAAATAGCACAATCTGATTTTCTGATACGGCCAGAGCTTGATAACAAAGTTCTGGCTTTCTTTTTCAGAGGGACTATAGACAAAATCCTATTTGAATATTTCAGAAATTTCATAAAGTGGCAAGTTTAATTTATTGGATATAAATTCATCTGTAATTAATGTGGCACTTTTTATAAGTTTTGTAATAGATTGCTTGACAATAACTCTATATTTTATTGCTTTTACCATTATTGGTAGACTCATCAGGAGTCCAGTTATTATTAAAATTATAGATATAACTACAATGATTGTAAGTATTTTATCTAGTTTGATATCTGAGTTTAATATAGATAAATCTATAGAAATAATAAATCGCTCATTAGGGATAGTTTTGTACCATATAAAAAGCGTTATTGCTCCCAAACAAACTACAAAAATTAAAATAGAAAGAAGAGTAGGTTCTAGTCTTAATCCCCATGGTGTAAAATTAAGAATGAATCCAATAAGTGAAACAACCGCTATTGATAAACCAAAACTTAGAGTTATTCTTTCTGTCCTGCATATTTTTCTTATTGGAATCAAAGCATATATAATAAGATAACCTGGTATGAAAAAAATGAAAGGAAAACTTAAGAAAAAAAAGATAACGCCAAAGCCTGTTGAATCGTATATGCCGTTAGTTCATTCGATCGCTTCCATGGTTTCAGGAAAAGGTCTCCCTCCCAATATCGAATATGATGATCTGGTTTCGGATGGGACGGTGGGGCTCATGAAGGCGTGGGAGAATTTTGACCCCGAGCGGGGGGTAAAGTTCGAGACCTACGCGTCTTACCGGATCCGCGGGGAGATCCTCGACGGCCTGAAAAATTACAGCCCGGTTCCATACCGCGTTCAGGTAATGGTGCGGGACTTAACGCAAAAAGGCGTTAAGTCCGTGCTGGGCAAAAAAACACAAAAAGAAGAGGAAGTTATTGAGAAAAAAGAGCTAAGCGAATCCGAATTTAAGCAGGCGATTAAGAGGATCAAAAAGATCGTGTCAGCTTCGGCGCTTATGTATTTGATGTCTCTGGAGGGGATGGCGGAATACGGGATGGAAGCGCCGGTCCCTGGAGAATCGACGCCGGCGGCGGAGCTCGAATTTGCCGAACTTAAAGTCCGGATCAGGGGTTCGATCGAAGGCCTTCCGCCTTTGCAGAAAAAAGTGGTCGAGCTTTTTTATCATAAAGGGATCAATCAGAAGACGATCGCAAGCAAGCTGAAGCTTTCGCGGCCCAAGGTATGTCGTCTGCTGGCGAAGGCAGTTCAGCAAATACAAAAGAGGATAAAGCGTGGCTAAGCCGTTATTTAATCCAACTTTTGGGAATCTTGAGCGGGCAATGGAAATTGCCACCCGCCGGCAGGAAACTATATCGCATAACATCGCGAACGCGAATACTCCGGGTTATGAGGCGCTTACTTTTGACGAACAGCTTATGCAGGCGGTCAAGAGATTGGATAAGAAGGACGTTGTTTTGGAGGAAGAACTGGCGTCGCTCACTGATAATTCAATTAAATATTCAGCCTACGTGAAAATGCTTTCGAGTAAATTCGGCGTCTTAAGAACCGTTGTATCTCAGGGAAGGAGGTAATAGACGATGGGATTAAACCAGGCGTTAAGTATTAGTGTTTCGGCGATTGACGCGCAGCGCGTTGCCCAGGAGCTTATCGCTTCGAATATCGCGAACATCAATACGACCCGCACGGTTTATGGGGGGCCGTATCGCCGCCGCATCCCTGTCTTTGCCGAGCAGCTGGCGCGCGCCGAGCAGAAGCTGGGGGGGGTGGAGATCACGGAAGTTGTTGAAGATACTACCCCTTTTCAAAAAGTTTATAATCCCGGGCATCCGGACGCGGATGAGCAGGGTTATGTCTCGCTGCCCAATGTTAATTTATCGACCGAAATGGTGAACCAGGTCTATACGTCGCGGTTATATGAGGCAAATATCACCGCGTTCAACGCGACAAAAAAGATGATGCAGGATACCCTGCAATTGCAGTAAAATAGTAAGAGGTGAAAAATGGCGGAAGCAATCGGTCCGGTTAGCCCGGAAACCAGATTAGCGCAAATATTGGGTGATGATTACGATATCGCTCAGGTGAGTCCGGCGGCGGCGCCCGGCTCAGCAGAAAAGACAACTTTTGCCGGGAGCCCGTTTGACGATGTTCTGTCTAAAGCGATCAGCGCCTTGAATAGCGTGAGCGCTTCCGAGAGATACGCGGATCAGATGGTCAATGGGTATGTGCGCGGTGAGGTTGAATTGCACGAAGCGATGGTTGCACAGTCGAAAGCCGGCATCATGGTCCAGCTGGCGGTTACGACCATCAATACGGCGGTTACAACGTTTAAAGAAATAACGCAAATGCAGATCTAGTAAGGAGCAATGATGGCAGAAGCAGCGCCCGCACCGGGCGGGTTTGATATTAGACGGTTAGGACTCTTCGCGGGAGTGATCGTGGTCGTGGTTTTCGCGGTCATCTTCCTGCTTTTCCGTGGGTGTGCCGCCGGGGGAAGGGCGGGAAGCGATTACACGCTTATTTATTCCAACTTAGACCTTAAAGACGCGGCAAATGTGGTTGCCCGTCTGAAGGAGCTGGGAATTCCTTATGAGCTGAAAGATCAGGGGGGAGGGATCGCGGTGCCCAAGGATCGCGCGGATCAGGCGCGCCTGGGCCTGGCGGAAGAAAACCTTCCGATGGGTGGGGTGGTCGGCTGGGAGATTTTTGATGAAGCGCGCCTGGGAGCAACGGATTTTGATCGGCGTATCCAGCTCATCCGGGCGATCTCCGGCGAGCTTTCCCGCACCATTCGCCGGATTTCTGCGGTTGAGGATGCGCGGGTGCAGATCGTTCTTCCCGAGACCCGGCTTTTTGAGACGGTCAAAGCGCCGGTTACGGCTTCGGTAATGCTGAAGCTGCGGCCCGGTGCAGAGTTGACCCCGGGAAAAATAAACGGGATCGTTCATCTGGTGGCGAGCAGCGTCGAAAATCTGCAGCCGGCGAATGTAACGGTCGTGGACAGCAACGGTAAAATCCTGACCGTCAAAGGAGTTACCTCGGTACCCAGAGCTGCGGCGGAGAAGATCGTCCCCAGCGAAAAGATCGTGACCGTTATGGAGACTCCCGAAATCCCAGCCACGGCTGAAGTGGTGACCACGGTCACGACCAAAGCGCCGCTCTCGGTTGAAGAACGCATGATGGTTAAGGTAAAAGCCAAGGAAAAGCTGGAAGCCGACCTTGGGGGCAAGGCGCAGGAGATATTGAACCGCTTTTATCCTCCGAACAGCGTTATCATCAAAGTGGATATTGACCTGAAGAATTCGTCCAAACCCAAGGATGAAAATTATGAGCTGAAGGTCGGGAAGCTCAGCGCGGTAATATTGGTCGATAATCGGGTGGATATTTCCCCGGAGCTGAAACAATCGACTTTTAAAGCGGTGGCGGCGGCCATCGGATACGATAAAACGCGCGGCGACCGCATTATTCTTCAAAAGGTCCCGTTCCATCTGGCAACGCCTCCGCCCGAAGTGATCAGGGCCGAGGTTGAAAAGGCCTTTCCCACGACCACGATTCCGAAAAGAAAATTAATATTTCCGGTCGCGGGCGGTAAATATTTTCCTTGGATAATCGGGCTTATCTTTATCGCTCTGGTATTGATTGTAATCATCAGGAGAATGAGGAGAAAACCGGCCGAAGGCGGGATGGAAATCACGGAAGTAACGGAGCGGCCGTCCGGCCCGGCGCCGGCCGAAGGGAAGCCGTCTGAGATAGAATCGATCAAATCTGCCGCAGAGCGTAATCCGGAAAAGATCGCAGATTTGCTTAAAAGTTGGTTAACCGAATAAAATGCCTTTGAGCGGAAGAGAAAAAGCCACAATATTCCTATCGATCTTAGGGGCGGAGACCTCAGCCCGCGTCTTGCGTTATTTGCCGGATGAATTAGCCGATCTGATCGCGGCGGGGATCAATCACCTTCCCACTCCTTCGCCCGAAGCGCTCAAGGAGGTCCTGGGCGATTTTAAGGGTTTTTTGGCTTTGCCCGGAGGGGGAGCGACGCCTCCCCGGCTGGAGGAAAGGCCTGTTTCCAGGCCGGCCGCACCCAAAACATCTTTCGCCGTGCTTCGTTATGAAAGACCGCAAACCGCCGCCTTTCTTATCTCTCTTTTGCCGGAAGCTGAGAAGGAAGACGCGTTGGCCAGCCTTCCGCGGGAACGCGGAACGGTTGAGGAATTGCTTTATACGTTAAGAAAGAATCCGTTATCTCCGAAGATCGAGGCCGAACTGAAGCAGCAGTATGCAGGGAGATTGTTTTAAATGGGATTAATTAAACGCGAACAAATAGAAGATAAGGGCACCTTGCTGATCGCAAAGCCCGTAGCCCCGCCTAAAAGGGAAATGCGGGAAGTGGTGCCGCAGCCGAGTTTGCCGGAGCGGCCATCCACTGCCACGGAGGTTGCCAGGGCGAAGAATGAAGCCCAGAAAATTATTGAAGGAGCCAGGCAAGAGGCAGAAGGCATCAGGCAGGAGGCCAAAGAGGCGGGGAGGCAGGAAGGCCGGCAGGAAGCGTCGGCGCGCATCGAAGAGGCCATGGAGACGCTTAACCAGGCGGTTAAGGAGCGCAAGAAAATAATTCAGGATTCGGAGGCCGAGCTCTTGAGATTAGCCATTAAGGTGGCCGAGCAGATCATCCGCTCCGAAGTATCTCTCCATCGGGACGTATGCTTGAATATCGTTTCGGAGGCTATTTCCCGTGTTTCCGACCGCGAACAGATAATCGTTAAAGTGAACCGCGAAGACGCGGAATTTTTAAAAAGATACAAAGACCGCCTTGCGGGGATGCTTGATGGGGTCAAAAGTTTTTCGATTATCGAAGATTCGAACATCGAGCCGGGCGGCTGTATCATCGAGACCAACCTTGGTTTTATCGATGCCCGCATAGGCACCAAGCTAAAATCTATCGAAGAGGCCCTCAATAAAGTTTTATCCTCAAAAGAAAAAGAAAGTTGACCCCTATGAAAATTGATTTTGAAGAATATCATAAGGCCGTTGACCGCGCCGAACTGGTAAGAGTGATCGGAAAAGTTGTTCAGGTCGTGGGATTGATCATCGAAGCCCAGGTTGGAGGCGTCTCCGTCGGCGATCTCTGCACGATCCGGATCGAAAAAGATAACCGGGACGCCCACGCCGAAGTCGTCGGTTTCCGCGAAAATCGCGTCCTCCTAATGCCCCTAGGATCAACTGCCGGCATCTCTCCGGGCGCGCAGGTTACCGCGGCCGGAAAACCTTTAATGGTTAGCGTTGGGAATGATCTATTAGGGAGGGTCTTAGGCGGATTAGGGGAACCGATCGACGGCAAAGGCCCGCTCACCGGGGAAGATAAATACCCGCTGGATGCGGATCCACCTGACCCGGTTAAAAGGCCGCGGGTAACCGAAGTCCTTCGCGCCGGTATCCGCGCAATTGATGGGACATTAACTGTCGGGAGAGGGCAGAGAATCGGTATTTTTGCCGGCTCCGGAGTAGGGAAATCCACCTTAATGGGGATGTTAGCCAGAAATACCGAAGCGGATATCAACGTGATCGCTTTAGTCGGCGAGCGCGGCCGTGAGGTTCGTGATTTCATTGAAGAATCTTTGGGAGAAGAGGGGCTGAAAAAATCGGTGGTCGTTTGTGCCACTTCGGATAAACCTCCGCTGATCAGATTAAAGGCCGCTTTTGTGGCCACGGCGGTCGCCGAGTATTTCCGCAATAAAGGAAAAAAAGTCGTGCTGATGATGGATTCGGTTACCCGCTTTGCCATGGCCCAGCGCGAGATCGGGCTGGCCGCGGGCGAGCCGCCGACCACCAAAGGTTACACGCCTTCGGTTTTCGCTTTGCTTCCCAGGCTGATGGAGCGATCGGGCACCTCGCAGGCCGGGACCATCACCGCTTTTTATACCATCCTGGTCGAAGGCGACGATTTTAATGAGCCCATCGCCGACCATTCACGCTCAATTCTCGACGGTCATATTGTTCTGACGCGGGCGCTGGCGGCGCGCAACCATTATCCGGCGATCGATGTTCCGCACAGCGTTTCCCGGTTGATGACCAATCTGGTATCAGATGAGCACAAACAGGCGGCGGGAAAGCTGCGGGAAGTGCTGGCGCGCTATTCGGAGGCGGAAGATCTGATCAATATCGGGGCGTACGTTAAGGGCAGCAACCCGAAGATCGACTACGCGCTCTCGAAGATCGATCAGGTGAATGGATTTCTGAAGCAGGGAACCTTTGAGAAAGTCGCGTATGATGATACGGTTAACCAGATAATCGGCATTTTTGTGTAGAGGAAGGATAAGGAATGGCCAAACCCAAACCCGGAAAAAAATTTAAATACGGTCTTCAGTCGGTCTTAAAAGTTAGAGCGATTAAGGAGAAGAAAGAACAGGAAAAATTCGCGGAGAAAAAAAGAAGTTATATGACCGAGAAAGAGAGAGAAGAGGCGATCGAAGAGAATAAAAGGGCCAAGGAAGGTGAACTCAGGGGTGTTTTTAAAAAAGGGCCGATCTCGAATTTTGAGAAAGTTTTGCAGAGAAAAGCCCATCTCGAAGTATTAAAAGATGATCTGGATAAGCAGGTTGAAAGGGTGATCGAGGCCAGTAAATTGCTCGAAGAGCAGCGCGCTCAATTGATCGAATCGATGAAAGATAAAAAGGTCATTGAGAAACACAAAGAGAAGAAGCTGGATGAATACAAGAAGATCATGCTTGATCTAGAGACCAAATTCCTGGATGAGATCGCGACCGAGAGGTTTAAGCACGAAAAAGATGAAAGGAAGAAAGATTAAAGGGCCTTCCTGACCTTGCCGGCTTTCAGGCACTTGGTGCAGACGTAAGCCTTCCGCTTTTTCCCGTCAATGATGATGTTCATTTTCTGAAGATTTGGGTTAAAAAGACGTTTGCTGTGCCGCATACTGTGAGAAACAGTATTGCCGCTTTTGGGTTTCTTCCCGCAGGTAACACATTTTCTGCTCATGACATTTATTAGTATATCATAACTATGGTAAAATGACAATTATGGCGACAAAACTCGACACTCCCGCGCAGTATCTTAAAGGCGTCGGCCCCAAGATCGCGAAACTGCTCAAAAAGCTGGGCATGGTAACAGTTGAGGACGTGATCTACTATTTTCCACGCAGCTACGATGACCGGACCCAGGTTAAAATGATCGAGGAATTAAATCCTTCCCCGCATGAGGTGATCAAGGCGGTGGTGGATAAGATCGACCACCAGTTGACGAGGAACCGTTTTTCGGTCCTCAAACTTTCCGTTTCCGACCGCTCGGGATCGATCCAGGCGGTCTGGTTCAACCAGCCCTATCTCTCAAAGATGTTCCGTAAGGGGATGAAGCTGATCCTTTCAGGAAAAGTCGAGATATCAAGTTATGAAGGGGTTATGCAGTTCGTGGTCAAGGATTTTGAGATCGATACCGGAATGAACCCGAAAGTTGTTCCATTTTATCCTTTGACCGAAGGTTTATATCCCAAGAGAATGCGGGCGATCGTCGAGAAAGCGCTGGACGAATGCCTGGAAGAGATCGAGGACACGGTTCCGGATGAGATCAAAAAGAAATATAAGCTTCCCGACCTTCAAAAATCGATCCGTTATCTCCATTTTCCCGAAGATCCGGTCCAGACTGAAGCGGCCCGCCGGCGCCTGGCTTTTGACGACTTTTATAATTTTTTTATCAAGCTGGGCCGCCGCAGAAAAAAGATCAAGTCGGAGCCGGGGATCGAATTTAAAATAGATGAGGCAAAGGTCGGCGAATTTAAGGATTCTCTTCCTTTTAAGCTGACCGGCGCGCAGGATCGTGTTTTGGGGGAAATATTTTCGGATATGCAAGGGAATAAGCCGATGTGCCGGCTGCTGCAGGGAGACGTCGGTTCGGGGAAGACAATTGCGGCGACGATCGCAGCGTTAGCAGCGGTCAATAACGGGTACCAGGTCGCGATCATGGCGCCGACGGAGATCCTGGCGCAGCAGCATTATGATAAGGTAGTTAGGTTCCTGGATGGATCAGATATTAAGGTCGATCTGGTCACTTCGAATACTTCGGGGAAAGGGAAGGAGCAGAGGGCGGATATTGTGATCGGAACGCATGCTTTGATCCAGGAAAAAGTTAAGTACAAAAATCTTGGTCTGGTAATAATCGACGAACAGCATCGTTTTGGCGTTCTCCAAAGAGCCGCCCTGGTCCAAAAAGGAAAAAGCCCCGATATTTTGATCATGACCGCGACGCCGATCCCGCGATCGCTGGCTTTGACGCTTTACGGCGATCTCGACCGCTCGGTGATCGATGAAATGCCGCCGGGGAGGACCCCGATCAAAACTTATTACGTGACCGAGAGCAAGCGCTCCGGCGCCTATAATTTTATGCGGGAAAAGATCAAGGAAGGCCGGCAAATATTTATTATCTGTCCGCTGGTGGAGGAATCTGAGAAGATGGACCTTAAAGCAGCAATGGATGAAGCGGAGAGACTGCAGAACGATATTTTTCCCGACCTGAAAGTCGGCCTTATTCACGGGCGTTTGCCGGGCGATGAGAAAGACCGGATCATGAAAGCATTCAAAAATAAAAAGATCGATATCCTGGTTTCGACCACCGTCATCGAAGTTGGCATTGATGTTCCAAACGCGACGGTGATGGTTGTCGAACATGCGGAGCGTTTTGGCTTGTCACAACTCCATCAATTAAGAGGCAGGATCGGCCGGGGGTCGGAACAATCGTTTTGTTTTCTGATCGGCCAGCCCAAGAGCGAGGAATCAAAGATCCGGATAAAAGCGATGCTGGATTCAACAGATGGTTTTGATATCGCGGAAGTTGATCTCAAATTGCGCGGCCCCGGCGACTTTTTCGGCACCAAACAGAGCGGTTTGCCAGAGTTCCGCGTTGCTGATATCATAAGAGATGAGAAAATAATGAGAGAAGCCCGGCAGGCTGTGATCGATCAGGGTAAATTATGAGAGTAATTGCGGGAAGCGCCAAAGGAAAACGATTGAAATCGCCCAAGGGCAAGATCCGGCCGCTGTCGGACCAGGCCAAGGAGTCGCTCTATAACATTATCCAGCATTTCGTTTCCGGGAGCAGCTTTCTCGATCTCTTCGCGGGGACGGGATCGGTGGGGATCGAGGCGCTTTCGCGCGGCGCCAAGCTTTCGATCTTTGTTGAGCTGGATAAGAAAACCGTGCCGGTTATCCGCGAGAACCTCAAGAATTGCGGTTTTACGGACCGCTCCGAAGTTTACGCGCTGGATGTTCTCCGCGCGCTAAGAATATTGAAGAGAAAAGAGGCAAAATTTGATATAATATTCATCGGCGCGCCGTATGGAAGCCCGAATTTGGAGAAGGCGCTCGAGGAGCTCGGTGCAGGCGATTTGCTCAAAAAAGAAGGAGTAGTTATCGCTGAGCATCGTTTTAAGCATACTCTCGCTTCTGAATTTGGTGTCTTGAAGCAGGTCCGGGAAGCGCGCTACGGCGATACGGTATTGAAATTTTATAAAAAACAATGAAAATAGCAATATATCCGGGAAGTTTTGATCCGATAACCAACGGCCATCTGGATATTATCAAAAGAGCGGCGAAGCTTTTTGATAAAGTTATCGTTGCCGTTATCCGCAACCCTTCTAAAAAGCCCCAATTCAGCCTGGCCGAGCGCGAAGAGATGATCCAGAGCTCGATCATAGAGATGAAAAATATTGAGGTCGATAGTTTTGACGGTCTCCTGGTAAGCTATGCCAACCAGAAGAAAGCGAATGTGATCGTGCGGGGGCTGCGGGCGGTGTCCGATTTTGACTATGAGTTCCAGATGGCGCTGACCAACCGGAAAATGGCGCCGGAGATCGAGACCCTTTTCTTTATGACCGACTATAAGTATTCGTATCTTTCATCCAGTTTTGTAAAAGAGATCGCGCGGCTTGGCGGCAAGGTTTCGGAGCTTGTGCCCGCGCCGGTAGCCAAGCAGCTGCACCAACATTAAAGATCGGAGGAAAAATAAAAATGGAAATATTAGGATTGCTCGATACCCTGGAATCAATGATCCTCGACGGCACCAAGATCCCGTTCACCAGGAAGATCATGATCAATGAAGAGAAGGTCCTGGCGGTGGTGGACAAGATGCGGCTTGTGGTCCAGGGCGGGGGCGGATTTGCTAAGGATGCGATAACCGGGAAAGGTTCTTCGAAGGAGGAGGGGCAGGCGCAAGTTGCCGAGCAGGCGAAGGCCCCTCGACAGAGCTCGGGGCAAGCGGAGGTTCAAGGAGCGCCGGAAGGCGGCGAGGCGGTTGAGGTCTTGCAGCAGGCTTATCAGATGGCAAAAGAGATCCGCAATGGCGCGGATAAATACGCGGATGAAGTGCTGGCGAATCTTGAGGTAAGCGCGAGCCGAATTTTGAGAACCTTAAAAGCGGGCAGGGAAAGGCTGGCCAAGACAACCAAGGCTGGAGAAGCAAATGAAAAGGGATGACGGCAGAGCCGATCGCGACCTGCGGCCGGTCAAGATAAGGCGGAATTATCTGAAGTACCCCGAGGGGTCGGTGCTGATCGAGATGGGGAATACGAAGGTGATCTGCACCGCTTCCGTTAACGAAAATGTGCCTCCGTTTAAGAAAGGTACCGGTGAGGGATGGGTTACGGCTGAATATGCCATGCTTCCCCGATCGACCAATCAAAGAATGACGCGCGAACATAAGCCCCGCGGCCGCACGCAGGAGATCCAGCGCTTGATCGGCCGGTCGCTCCGCGCGGTTACCGATCTGGCGAAACTTGGCGAGCGATCGATCATTGTCGATGCCGATGTTATCCAGGCGGACGGGGGCACGCGCACCGCGGCGATCACCGGATCGATGGTGGCTCTGCGCGACGCGGTTTCGTATTTGCTGAAGAATGGATTGATCAAAAAAGATCCGGTCGAGCAGGATCTGGCGGCAGTGAGCGTGGGGATCGTCCACGGCCGGCCGATGATCGACCTGGCTTATAGTGAAGATTTCGCGGCCGAAGTGGATATGAATATTGTAATGACCGAAGCGGGCGGCTTTGTTGAGGTCCAAGGAACCGCGGAAGGCATCCCGTTTTCTAAAAAACAGTTAGATGATCTCCTGGTGCTGGCAAAATCCGGCATTCAGAAATTAATCAAGATCCAAAAAGAGGGACTTAAATGAAAGGAATAATTTTAGCCGGGGGGACCGGATCCCGTCTTTTTCCGCTGACCAAGGTTACGAATAAGCATTTGCTGCCGGTGGCGAGAAAGCCGATGATCTACCATCCGATCGAAAAGCTTCTTGAAGCCGGGATCGAGGATATCTTGATCGTGACCGGGGTGGAGCACATGGGGGATGTGGTGGCGCTTTTAGGCAGCGGGAAAGATTTTAAGTGCAGGTTTACTTATAAAGTCCAGGATGAGGCGGGGGGGATCGCGCAGGCCTTGAGCCTGGCGGAGAATTTTACCGGTAAAGAAAAAATGATCGTGATCTTAGGCGATAACGTTTTTTCGGACAGCCTGACGCCTTTCGCCGAGGCTTTTCAGTCTCAAAAGGGCGGGGCAAAGGTCCTGGTGAAAGAAGTCCCCGATCCGGAGCGTTTTGGGGTGGTTGAGATTGATAAGAAAAAAGTAATTTCGATCGAGGAAAAGCCAAAAAAACCCAAAAGCAATTTTATTATTACGGGGATCTATTTTTATGACCATCACGTTTTCGATATTATTCGCGGCTTGAAGCCTTCGGGCCGGGGCGAATATGAGATCTCCGACGTCAACCGCGCCTATATGAAGAAAAGCAAGCTAACTTTTGACGTGTTAAGCGGCTGGTGGACGGACGCGGGGACTTTTGAGTCGCTCGAGCGCGCCACGCTTTTATCGGAGGGGAAAGTTCAGCTGTGAAAATCCTGGTAACCGGCGGCGCCGGATTTATCGGCAGCAATTTTATCCGCTATGTTCTTTCGAAATACCCGGAAGATTTTGTAATTAACTTTGATAAGCTTACCTATGCCGGGAATCTGGAAAATCTAAAAGATGTTGAGGAAAACCTGCATTATAAATTTTATAAAGGCGATATTTGCGATCCGATCGCGATCGAGAAGGCGCTGGGATTAGTTGATTCGGTTGATGCCATAATAAACTTTGCCGCGGAAAGCCACGTTGACCGCTCTATTTTATCCGCGGGCGCTTTTGTCCAGACGGATGTCTATGGGACCTATGTTCTCCTGGAAGCGGTTAAAAGATTTAGGATCAAGCGCTATATCCATATTTCAACCGATGAGGTTTATGGAAGCATCGAAAAGGGTTCCTTCACCGAAGAATCGCCTTTGTCCCCGAATTCACCCTACGCGGCTTCGAAGGCGGGGGGAGACCTTTTGGTCCGATCCTATATTAAGACGCACGATCTGCCGGCGATCATTACTCGTTCCTCCAATAATTATGGTCCCTACCAATATCCTGAGAAGCTTATCCCTCTTTTTATTACAAACGCTTTACAGGGCCAAAGGCTTCCTCTTTACGGCGATGGGAAAAATGTTCGCGACTGGCTGTATGTTGAGGACAATTGCGAGGCGATCGACGCAGTTCTCCGCAAGGGGAAACTGGGTGAGATTTATAATATAGCAGGTGAGAGCGAGAAAAAGAACATTGAGATCACCAAATTTATCTTGAAGGACCTCGGATTGACGGATGAGCTGATCGAGCCGGTGAAGGATCGTCCGGCGCATGACCGCCGGTATTCGATCGAATGCGAAAAAGCCAAAAAACTGGGCTGGGCCCCCAAAACGAGCCTCGATGACGGACTCCGCAAGACGATCATCTGGTACCAAAGCAATCGCGAGTGGTGGGGGAGGATCAAGGAGCGGCAGAAGGATTTTCAGAAGTTCTACGCGGACTGGTACGGGAAGAAATAATCCCCGCGAATCCCGGTTTACCCCTTGACAGGTTTGCACCTACATTATATAATGTTCATATACTGAACAATAAGTGAACATTAGCTGAACATAAGCTATGGTTAATGAAAACGAACTAAAAATTATCGAAGAAATTTACCGCGAAAAGGGCCTCACCCAGCGCGACCTGTCCAAGAAAACAAATCTTTCCCTCGGTGCGGTGAATATTATCCTCAAGCGCCTGGTCGGACGCGGCGCGCTCAAGACCAAAAACCTCAATCCCAAGAAGATCGAATATATTATCACCCCCAAAGGCTTCGCCGAAAAAGCCAAAAAGTCCTATAACTATTTCCTCAAGACCGTAAGTCTCGTCAAGATCGTACGTGAGGAGATCGCCAAGATCGTTCTCGAAGAGTTTAATCGCGGGCAGAAGAAGTTCGTTATCCTGGGGCATGATGACCTGGTAGATATTATCGAATTAGCGCTAAAAGGCTTTGATTATGAGCGAGTTGAAGATATCAAGCAGATCAGCGACAAGAATGCGGTGATCCTGATCGGTGAGAAGAGGCACCGGACGAATGGATTTCGTTTCATCAATGTAGCCGAAAGACTGGGAGATGTTTATTGGGGCGTTGATTTTGATAAAGAAAAATTCAGGAGCGGACAATGATCATTTCAAGAACACCGGTTAGGCTAAGTTTCTTCGGCGGCGGCACCGATTACCCGGATTATTTTGAGCGGGAAGGCGGCGCGGTCCTTGGCACCACGATCGATAAATATATATATGTAAGCGTTAACCGGCTGAGCGAGTTCTTTGATTATAAGATCAGGGTCGGCTATTCACGGGCCGAATTGGTCAACGCGGTTGAAGAAATAATCCATCCAAGTGTTCGTGAGACTTTAAAACATAAAAAGTTGGGTGGCAATCTTGATATTCACATCTTCGCCGATCTTCCCGCCCGCACCGGCCTGGGTTCTTCCTCTTCCTTCACCGTCGGACTCTTAAACGCTCTGCACGCTTTAGAAGGCGTCGAAACTACCAAGCAAGGGTTGGCGGAAGAAGCGATCCATATTGAGCATAAATTGATCAAGGAAAATGTCGGCTGCCAGGACCAAATGCATGCCGCGCACGGCGGAATGAATGTGATCGAATTTTCCGGCGGTAAGCTCTCTCTTCGTCCGGTTTCGATCTCCAAAGAGAAAAAAGAACACCTGAATGCCTCTTTAATGGTCTTTTACACCGGTTTAACCCGTTTTGCTTCGGATATCTTAAAAGAGCAGATTGAAAATACAAAGTCGCGCTCAAAGGACCAATATCTTAAGAGAATGCATGAGATGGTGTTTGAAGCGGAAAAAATTATTACCTCAGATCCTAAGCCGGGCATGGTTGAGGCGCTGGGAAAACTATTAAACGAGAGTTGGGAGCTTAAAAAAGGCCTCTCCAGCCGGATCACTAACGATTTTATTAATGAATGCTATAAAAAAGCGCTCAAAGCAGGCGCTTGCGGCGGGAAATTAGCTGGTGCTGGTGGAGGAGGCTTTTTGTTTTTCTTAGTTCCGGTGGATAAAAAAGATGCGGTCAGGAAAGCGATGGGCGATCTGCTTGAAGTCCACTTTAATTTCGAAGATCACGGTTCCAAGGTCATCTACAATCTTTCGGCCGGAGGAGTAAAATGAAGCAAGAGAAGATTCTGGTCACGGGAGGAGCGGGATATATCGGATCGATCCTGGTGCCAAAATTACTTGGCGAAGATTATAAAGTAACGGTTTTAGATTCATTGATATATGACCAATCTTCGCTGTTAGAAGTCTGCGCGGATCCGAACTTCGATTTTATCCGCGGCGATGTATGCAATGAGAAACTGGTTAATTCTTTAATCCCAAAATTTGATGTGATCATTCCCCTGGCCGCGATCGTTGGCGTCCCCGGATGTAATCTGAACCCAATGGTCAGCTGGCAAATAAATCATGATGCCAATATGAATATCGTTAAGCAAACATCCGATGCTCAGAAAGTTATTTATCCCACGACGAACAGTGGTTACGGGGTTGGCGAAAAGGATAAATTTTGCACGGAAGATACTCCCTTGCGGCCGATTTCGGATTACGGCAAGGCCAAGGTCAATGTCGAAAAAGCCTGGCTGCAAAAGGGCAATGCCGTAACTTTCCGCCTGGCGACCGTTTTTGGGACAAGCCCCCGCATGCGCCTGGATCTATTGGTCAACGACTTTACTTTCCGCGCTTACCGCGACCGTTCGATCATCCTTTTCGAAGATCACTTCCGCAGAAATTATGTTCATATCCGCGATGTGGCGAATGCCTTTATCTTCGGCTTGAACAATTACGACAAGATGAAAGGTCAGCCTTTTAATGTTGGTTTGAGCGATGCCAATCTTACCAAGCGCCAGCTCTGCGAAAAGATCAAGGAGCATATTCCGGATTTTTATTTTCATTCGGCCAAGATCGGCGAAGATCCGGATAAGCGTGATTATTTGGTAAGTAACGAAAAGATCGAGTCGTTGGGCTGGAAGCCGGAATATTCTTTAGATGATGGGATCAAGGAATTAATTAAAAGTTTTCAAATTATCCGAACAAACAGGTGCGCAAATGTCTAAAAAAGCGATCGTGACCGGCGGAGCCGGATTTATCGGCAGCCATCTTTGTGAGGCGCTTTTAAAGAAAGGTTTTGAGGTTGTGGCGATCGATAACTTGACCACCGGCCGAGAGCAGAACGTTTCTGAATTTAATTCTAATCCTAACTTTAAGTTGGTTGTTTCTGATATAAATGATAGGAATAAAATAAAAAATCATTTCAAAGGTGCCGATTATGTTTTCCATATGGCGGCGCTGGCGGATATTGTCCCTTCGATCGTTAATCCCACCGGTTACCATCATTCCAATGTTGACGGGACGATGAATGTTTTGGAAGTTGTCCGTGAAGTTTGTCCGAACTTGAAGAAGTTCCTTTATACCGCGTCTTCTTCCTGTTACGGCATTCCCGATAAATATCCGACCCCCGAGACCGCCGAGATCCGCCCGGAATATCCTTACGCTTTAACCAAATTCCTGGGCGAGCATATCGCTTTGCACTGGGGGAAGATCTATAAGCTGCCGGTCGTTTCCCTGCGTCTATTTAATGTATATGGGCCGAAATCGAGAACTTCGGGTACTTACGGGGCCGTTTTTGGCGTATTTTTGGCCCAAAAACTGGCGCATAAACCTTATACCGTGGTTGGAGACGGAAAACAGACCCGGGATTTTACTTTCGTAACCGATGTTGTCTCGGCTTTTATCACAGCGGCGGAATCGGATGTGGCGAATGATATTTTCAACGTCGGCAGCGGCGATACTTACAGTGTCAACCGTTTGGTCGAACTTTTAGGTGGAGAGATCACCTATATCCCCAAAAGGCCCGGAGAGCCGGATTGTACTTTTGCGGATACCAAGAAAATCCAAGAAAGGGTCGGATGGCAGCCGAAGGTCAGTTTTGAGCAGGGGGTAAAGATCTTGTTGGAAAACATCGATTATTGGCGCCAGGCGCCGGTTTGGACGCCCGATTCGATCAAAGAGGCGACCAAGGATTGGTTCGCTTATTTAGGGAAATAGGAGAAAAGGCATGGAAAATATATATAGCAAGATCAAGACCGTCGACGAATTAAAAATTATTGTTGAAGGCCTGAAGAAACAGGATAAATCAGTTGTCCACTGCCACGGGGTTTACGATCTGGTCCATCCCGGACATATCCGGCATCTAAGCGCGGCCAGAAAAGAAGGGGACGTGCTGGTCGTTACGCTCACCGCGGACAAATTTGTAAAACGCGGACCCGGCCGGCCGATCTTCAACGAAAATTTAAGGGCGGAGACATTAGCGGCATTGGGGAGTGTTGATTTTGTGGCGATCGATTATAATCCTACCGCGGTGAATACGATCAAAACCATCAAGCCCAGCGTGTATGTGAAAGGACAGGAGTATGAGAGGAAGGATAAAGATGTTACCGGGAAAATATATGACGAGGAAGAGGCGGTCAAGTCGGTCGGCGGCCGTTTGGCTTTTACTTATGACATAACTTTCAGCTCGTCAAAGCTCATTAACCAGCATCTGGATGTTTACCCGCCGGAGGTCCGCAAGTATCTGAGGGAAATGGCGGATAAATATCCGATCGATGTGATCGTTGACAAAATCAAGTCAGCCAAAAAATTAAAAACGCTCGTCATCGGGGATGCGATCATTGACCAATACCATTATTGTGAATCGATGGGAAAATCGCTCAAGGAGCACCTGGTGGTCAGCAAATATCTCTCGGAGGAATCTTTTGCCGGGGGATCGCTCGCGGTCGCCAACCATGTTGCCAGCCTGGTGGGCGACGTTGATCTGATGACCGTTTTGGGAGAGCGGGATTCTTTTGAGGGTTTTGCCCGCGACCACATGCAGCCCAACGTAAATCCGAAATTCTTTTACCGGCCGGGCACACCCACCACGATCAAGCGCCGCTTTGTCAATTCGGTCCTGAACCGGAAATTGTTCGAGGTCTGTTACATGGATGACAGCCCGATCCCTCAGGAGATAGAAAAGCAGGTTGCCGACCATCTTGAGAAAGTTGTTTCGGGTTATGATTTTGTGATCGTCTGTGATTTCGGGCACGGGATGCTCGATAAGAATCTGGTTGACCTGCTTTCCAGCAAGTATAAATTTATGGCACTGAACGTGCAGACCAACAGCGCCAATACCGGTTTTAACCTGATCACCAAGTATCCGCGCGCGGATTATATCTCGATCGACGAGCCGGAGATCCGGCTGGCGGCCCATAACAAGCACGGCGAAATGAAAGATATCATGAAAACGATGATCGATCAGCTTAACTGCGGGAACCTGATGGTCACGCGCGGTCATCGCGGTTCGCTCAATCTGGACAGAGAAAAAGGATTTCATGAGACCCCGGCTTTTGCTTCGAAAGTAGTTGACCGCATCGGCGCGGGAGATGCTTTGTTCTCCTATACGGCGCCGCTGATGGCGATGAAAATGCCGCAGGACCTGACTTCTTTTATTGGGAATGCGGTGGGAGCTTTGGCGGTGCAGATCGTATGTAACCGCGCGCCGGTGGATGTCGTCGACCTGGTCAAGTATATCACCCGGCTGTTGAAATAATAGGAGGATAAAAATGTCGATCTTAAAATGTTATGAGGACCTGAATAAATTTATAAAAAAGGTTGAGGCCAAAGACGGGCAGGGGAAGAAGGTCGAATTCGCAAAAGCTGCCGAAGAGGCGATCGAATTGATCTTAAAACAGAGCGCGGCGGGCAGGAAAGTTATTTTTATCGGGAACGGCGGAAGCGCGGCCATCGCCAACCATATGGCGATCGATTTCTGGAAAAATGGCGGCATGCGGACAAAATCTTTCAGCGATTCATCGCTTTTAACCTGCATTAGCAACGATTACGGCTATAAACATGTGTTTGAAAAACCGATCGAAATGTTTGCTGATCCCGGCGATGTGCTGGTGGCGATCAGCAGTTCCGGGAAATCGGAGAATATCTTGAACGGCGTTCGGGCCGCGAAAGAGAAAGGATGCACAGTTATAACTTTATCCGGGTTTGCCGCTGATAATCCGCTCTTTAATGCGGGAGATATCAATTTTTATGTACCGTCGACGGCCTACAGCCATGTTGAGATCATCCATCACACGATCTGCCATTATATTTTAGAAATGATCATGGAAAAAACCTCACCCACCATCTCGACTCATCCGCCTTCGGCGGATTCGCTCGATGGTCCCCCCTCTCCATAAAATGGAGAGGGCAGGCTGGGGAAAAAGAAAATATGTGGTCGAAGAGAAAATTAAAGATAGAGTTTAGCAGACAGCTTCGCAAAGGTCAGACTGAAACGGAAGAGGCGCTTTGGTGGCTATTAAGAGATAGGCGAATGTTAGGATATAAATTCAGAAGGCAGCATATTATAAATGGGTTTGTGGTTGATTTTTATTGTCCGGCTGCAAGGTTGGGAATAGAGCTGGATGGATCTGTCCATTTAAAGCAAAAGGATTATGATAAATTGCGCCAACAGGTCATTGAAGAAAAGGGTGTCAGGATGCTTCGTTTTACGAACGCAGAAGTAAAGAAGGAACCGGTGAAAGTACTCGAAACTATTATTCAAAATCTTCCTTTAGCTGCCCTCTCCACGGAGTGGAGAGGGGGGACCACGAGCGAAGCGAGTGGTGGGTGAGGAAGGAATATGGAGGAAAAGCATAATGATTAAGAATGTTTTAGTTACCGGCGGAGCAGGCTATGTGGGATCGGTCCTGATCCCGAAACTATTGGCTAAGGGTTATAAGGTTAAGGTTGTCGATCTTTATATTTACGGCGAAGATGTTTTGGATGCGGTTAAAGATAATCCGAATTTAGAGCAGATCAAAGGGGATATCCGCGATCGCGCATTAATGGAAAAGTCGTTGAAGAATGTTGACGCAGTTATTCATCTTGCTTGTATTTCAAACGATCCGAGCTATGAATTAAACCCTGATCTTGGGAAATCAATTAATTATGACGCGTTTGTCCAGTTAGTTGAATTATCCAAAAAAGCGGGAGTTAAGCGCTTTATTTATGCTTCGAGCTCAAGCGTTTACGGGATCAAGGAGGAGGAAAACGTTACCGAAGAGCTGGAGCGGGAACCGCTGACCGATTATTCAAAATATAAAGCTCTTTGTGAAGACGTTATCCTTAAAGAAAGAACCCCTGGTTTTACGGTTTTAGTCCTGCGCCCAGCCACGGTTTGCGGCTATTCTCCGCGATTGCGATTAGACCTCTCGGTGAATATTTTAACCAATCACGCGGTGAATAAAGGGCAGATCAAAGTCTTCGGCGGCGAGCAGAAAAGGCCGAATATCCATATCGAGGACATGACCGATCTTTATGTGCAAACGCTTGAATATCCGGATGCGTTGATCGACGGCAAGATATTTAACGCTGGTTATGACAATATGAAGATGAAAGATATCGCGAATGCGGTTAAGAAAATTGTCTCCAGGGAAATGGGGAATGCGGACTTGGGAATCGTGACCACGCCGACGGATGACAATCGG
>Ga0209536_100005241_pt1 | contig 20253 bp, 23 predicted proteins | sample DeeMarSeWOR28_12_FD_187461 | JGI IMG/M metagenome (GOLD analysis project Ga0209536, IMG submission 187461) | Marine sediment microbial communities from White Oak River estuary, North Carolina - WOR-2-8_12 (SPAdes) (version 2) | ecosystem: Environmental > Aquatic > Marine > Intertidal zone >...
CATTTGATACCTCCTGTAGAATCTCATTTCAATTGAACCGACAGGAAGGTATCAAAGGTGGTCTAAAAAGTAAAGTTATTTCTGTTACACAACACTAGAATGCAAACTCCACAGCAAGAATTCGCGCCGCATAAGGCACTGCGCACCAGATCGTGGGTTGGAGAGCAAGCGTTCGACTGCTGCCTGTTGCCCGGCCAGCCGAGCTAGATCCCCGCTATCTCTCGAAGCTCATCCACTCTGTCGGTGCGCTCCCAGGTAAAATCAGGATCATTGCGGCCAAAATGCCCGTAGCAGGCTGTCTTCTTGAAGATGGGTCGCAGCAGCTTTAGATGCCTGATCATATCGGCTGGTTTGAAAACAAAGATCTCTCGCACACACTGGGCAATGCGATCCGGGGAAATCTTTCCCGTGCCAAAAGTATCGATCATCAGGCTTACCGGCTCGGCCACGCCAATGCAGTAGGCAACCTGAACCTCACACTTTTCTGCCAGTCCGGCTGCAACAACGTTCTTGGCCACATAGCGGGCCATATACGAACCACTGCGATCCACCTTGGACGGGTCCTTGCCAGAAAAACAACCGCCGCCGTGGCTGCCCTGACCCCCATAGGTGTCCACAATGATTTTGCGCCCTGTGAGGCCGCAGTCGCCCATGGGGCCTCCAACGACGAAACGCCCCGTAGCATTGATAAAATACTTGGTCTTGTCATCCAGCATTTCTTCAGGAATAACCTTGCGGACAACCTCTTCGATGATGCCATCACGAAGGGTATTGTATTTCACCTGGGGTACATGCTGGGCTGCCACCACCACCGTGTGAACTCGCTTTGGTGACTGCTCTTCATATTCAATGGTCACCTGGGCCTTGCCATCTGGGCGCAGAAAGTCCAGCACCCTGTTCTTGCGCACTTCCGCTAGTCGTCGTGTTATTCGATGGGCATAGTAGATGGGCATGGGCATAAGAACCGGGGTCTCTGTGCAAGCATAGCCGAACATGATACCCTGGTCACCAGCACCTTGCTCTTCGAAAAGACCCTCACCCGCGGTAACGCCCTGGGAGATGTCTGGTGACTGTTTGTCTATGGAGGTCATCACCGCGCAGGTTTCGAAGTCAAATCCCATACCCGAGTTGTTGTAGCCGATTTCCCTGATGGTCTCTCTGACGATCTGCGGCATGTCCACCCAACAGTCCGTGGTAATCTCGCCGGCAATTATTGCCATACCAGTGGTTACCAGGGTCTCGCACGCCACCCTGCACTGCTTGTCCTGTTCCATGATGGCATCCAAAATGGCATCAGAAATGCCATCGGCTACCTTGTCCGGGTGACCTTCGGTCACCGATTCGGAAGTGAAAAGATATTTGGTCATCGACATTAAATAACCCTCCTTGCTTTGACTTGCAGTCGTCGGCTTTGCGCTTTCACCCTAGCATGTACTCCTGCATGGTGTTTATCGCTCAGTTATTCCCAGTGGTTTCCACCCTAGGCCCGCTTGGAGCACCTTCTGCCAAGCGCTCTGCATTCTCGGCATTGCGAAGTTTCTTGGCAGACCGAAACGGAGGTCCCCCTCCTCCGGGTTCGACAACTCCACCGGAGATCAGAAGCTTGAAGGCATCCTCCACACTTATGCTCAGTGGAATGGTATCTGCTTCCGCGATCACCAGGTAGAACCCCGAAGTGGGGTTGGGTGTCGTGGGGAGAAAAACATTAAGCATCTTGCCCTCCGTCTTTACCTTGAGTTCTCCCGAGGTCTGTCCAGTCACAAACGCCAGAGCATAGACGCCCTTACGAGGATACTCGACGAGAACAGCTCGCTTGAAAGCATCATGGGTCTCGCCGAAGATGGCCTGAATGACTTGCTTGACTGCCACGTAGAGAGGACGCACCAGCGGAATGGTGGAGAGCAAATATTCCCCGAAATAAACCACCCTCCGGCCGATATAGTTCCTCACCAGAACGCCGGTAAGCATAACCAGAAGGAGGGCGAGAATAAGCCCCAGGCCAGGGATCTTAAAATGTAGGTAGGTTTCTGGATGAAACTTCAAGGGGATGAGATCCAGGATGCGATCCATCAGTCTGAGAATGGCTGAGATCACGAGCAGGGTAACGCCCAACGGGACGATAACGAGGAGGCCAGCGAGAAAGTAGGCACGAATCTTAGTTTTGAACCATCCGAAGATCTTCATCTTTTAGTTGTTGCTACCACCCGGCCGCGGCCGATTACCTTCATCTACCAGTATGATCCTCGGCTGGTGGTGTGCCAATTCCTTCTCATCCAGCAAAGCGTAGGTCGCAATTATAATCAAGTCACCCGGTTGCCCTTTACGAGCAGCCGCCCCATTGAGACTTATTTCCCCGGAACCTTCGGGTGCAGCAATGGCATAGGTATCAAAGCGTTCCCCGTTGGACAGATTATACACGCCCACTTGCTCATGGGGGGCAATACCCGCCTGAACCATCAGGATTCGATCGATACTTAGACTGCCCTCGTAATCCAAACAGGTGGTTGTCACCCGGGCCCGGTGAATTTTGGCATTGAGAAAAATGCGCTGCATGATCTACCCCCCAGTGACCAAAGGCCTCCAGGGATCCTCTCACTGAAACTGAGAACGGCAGGCGGCCATGCAAAAAGCCTCCAAGACGACAGTCCAGAAGGCTTAGGCACTCTCCGGATCCGGCTACTATTAGGGTACCGCGCGATAAACTACTGGATCTCTACCGTCTCAGTCCAAGGAATGGATCCAAGCGGATTGTCAAGTTACTTTAAACTTTTATTAATTATCACGACTATATCTATGCGTCAACACATTTTCCACTCACATTCATTAGCGCCTCTGCCAGCCGCAAAAACTCCTCGAGATCAAGACTCTCAGGCCGCCTGTTAGGTTCGATGGCGGCTTCGGCCAGGGCGGTGCCAAGAAACTCCTGGGTCAGATCGGGAAGACCACTGGCCAGAAGACTGTTCTTCAGAATTTTGCGCCTATGAGAGAACGCCGCCTTCACCACTTGGAGCAACCAGCCGTCTTCCACTGTGGGTTCTAGCGGACAGGCCCGGAACAACAAACTTATCACTTGAGAGTCTACCCTGGGCGGAGGGTAAAACTGGGACGGCCTGACTCGCACCAGTCGGTTGCGTTCGCTATAGTAGGCGGCCATTACCGAGAGGACGCCGTGATCCTTGCTACCCGGCTCAGCGAGCACCCGCTCAGCCACCTCATTTTGCAGCATGAGTACCGCTTCCTGGATACAATGCGCTTCTTTCATGATTTTGAACAGAACTGGACTGCTGATGTTGTAGGGCAGGTTGCCTATGATCTTAAGCTTTTTACGAAAACGGCCATACAGATCTGCAAAATCCAGCCTCAAGATGTCCGTGCACTCTATGCTAACCAGCTGGTCAGATCTGTTTTTCAAGACCTCTTTGCGCAAGAACCCTGCTAATTCTGGATCAATCTCCACCGCCACCACTCGGGCACCGCTCTGACTCAGCGGCCAGGTCAGAGCACCTAGCCCCGCACCGATTTCCACTACCACGTCTCCAGGTGCAGGGTTAATAGCCGCCGAGATCTTTTCAGCGGTGGCCTGGTGAATGAGAAAATGCTGCCCCAAGCTCTTGGCCGGTCTTCTGCCCAGCATCTCTAGCGCTTTCCGAGGGGATATCATAGATGATGTTTGTCCATGAAGTTCAGCGTGGTCTGCCTTGAAAACGAGGAGAACGTGTGATCTTGTACGTTATAATATAGGCCAACAAAGCCGGCAAGATCCCCAGCAGCGCTCCGCCATGTAAAATTGCCACCGTCGCATGCTTGCCCAGCTTCATAAGGGAGAGCAACGAGTAATCCGGAGGCAGGCTCAGTTCGGGTAAACCGAGGACGAATCGTCCCAACCGATAGCTACCGTAGTAGAAAAGCGGGGCGGTCAGCGGATTGCACACCCACACCCCCAGCGCCGCGGCCAGCTTGCTAGCTCTGAGCAGCACTGCCAGGGACACGGCCAACACGGTATGAAAGGGCACTGTGGGTGTGATGCCAACAAAGACTCCGATGGCCATTCCAAGGGAGATCTCATGGGGCTTGCCGCGCAATTCCCCGAGCTGCCGTTGAAATTCCTGCCACCAGCGCTGGGGACTTAAGATTTTGCTTAATGGTTTTGATTGGGACATGGAGCAAGAATATTCCTACTTCAGGTCAACCGTTATCAGGTTAGCAACTGGTCTGAACTTTCTTGCCATTGGACATTCACTTCTCATGACGCATCACGCTCTGCGCCAGTCGCTCAGCGCCATTCTCCCGAACACCGTATGCTCAACGGTTTCCATGATATCCTCCAGTTCAAAGATTACGCCGTAAAGCTCCTCAGTAGACTGTCCTGGATTGATGCAGATGGTTTTCCCAATCCTGTCCAGGTAGGTGCCGCTGATCTCGGATGATTCGTGAATATGTCCATGCAGCGTCAAATAAGGTTGGTGTCTTTCAATAAATGCCCTTATAGCGCGGCTACCCACCCAGCGACCGTCAAACAGTCTGTCCAGGGTGGTCTTGAATGGCGGAGAGTGCATGACATAAACAGTTTTCCGGAAGTCTCCTGGTTTTGGGAGACTTTTCAGTTCTTCCTCGATGGATCGAACACTGACAAAGTGTTGGATAGGGTCAACCACAACGATTTTCGCACCCTGGCTGCAACAGGCCGTGCAGCGCTGCCGATAAACAGGATCTCCGCGCAAGTCTCTCCGTTCACCATCCTTGATGGTGAACGGAGTGGGAGGGACATGAGCGTAGCCTATCAGCTCGTAACCATCTTCAGCCTCGTGCTTTTCACCATGAAGCATCCGCAATATTCCCTTTTCTGACAGGCTCCTCAGAGGGGTGCTGCCGGTTCGCCAGTCATCATTACCCAGCATTGCATACAGAGTTGTTTGCGGAACTTTGGCTAGAAAAGCCCTAAGCATCGGCTCGAGGTAATTGAAAATGAAATCTTTTTGTTCCTGGAGGGAGTGTTTAAAAGGGCCCTGGTGAGGCAGCATGTCGCCCCCAATAATGATCGCTTGGGCCCTCCTCTGTTCGGCAATCGCAAAAAGTTCTGAATACAGCTCCTTGTTTCCATGGAGATCAGAAGTATAGACGACAGTCATCTCTTTTCTCTAAGTCTCTCATCGCAGCGTCCTTCAAGCCCATCCAGTGTCTTCTTCAGTTTATGAGCCCACACCTGCCTGCTGAAGCCTACAGCCGTAGCATCCTCTGAACCGCTTTCAAAGCCCTCCGCCTTATTTCTTCAGGGATTTCAATCTTCGGTCTCATGGCCGTCATGGACCAAAGGACTTTTTCCAAGGTGATACGCTTCATGTTTGGGCAAAGGCCGCGCTTGGTGATCGGCACATACTCCACAGCAGGGTTTTCTTTGTTGAGCCTGTGGAGAATCCCGGTTTCCGTGCCAATAATCAGAGTACTGCCCTGGTATGATCGCGCGTATCGGATTATGCCTCCGGTACTCAAGGCCTCATCTGCCGCATCGATCACATCGGGCCGGCACTCGGGATGAACCAGTACCTTAGCTTCCGGATAGCGCTCTCGCTTTCTGAAGACATCCTTGATGCCGATTTTCATATGGGTCGGGCAGTATCCCGGCCAGAGCTGCATCTCCCTGTCCGCCCTCCGCATGGCATAGTGGCCCAGGTACTGGTCCGGGACAAAAAGAATGGGGCGGTCTCTATCTATGGCTTGCACAACCTGAACCGCGTTGGCGGAAGTGCAGCATATATCCGAGCCTGCCTTGACAGCAGCGCTGGAGTTAACATAACAGACCACCTGGACGCCGGGGTACTTGGTTTTCTCCTGTTCCAGTTGATCCGCAGTGATCATATCAGCCATTGGACAACCGGCCTCTTCATCAGGAAGCAATACCGTCTTTTCCGGCGACAGGATCTTGGCGGTTTCCGCCATAAAATGGACTCCACAGAAAACGATCACATCAGCGTCGGTAGTGGCCGCCTTACGGCTCAACTCAAGCGAATCCCCTGTATAATCTGCAACATCCTGGACTTCCGGGCGTTGATAATTATGGGCAAGGATAATGGCGTTTAGCTCCCGTCTGAGCTTGGCAATCTGTTCTACCAAATCTTCACTCATCCTAACTCCCAGTGCTATGAAATTCGACTTCGACGCGATTCTAATCGTAAAATAGTCAAATAGTCAAATAGTTAAATCAAATCTCTGTGGCAGATAAATGTAAAATGATGCATGGGGCAGCGGCCAGATCGTCCCCGTCCTGCCGCTCGCTGGAGAAGCATGTCAGTTGGTCAGAAGCAGAAACGTCCGCAGCGCCCCGTAACCCCTGCGCGACCCCCATATCCGTCATCCCCGCACAACTGACAGTCTGCAGATCCAAGCAATCGTCGGCTGGACACGCAACCAGTGCACCTTCTTCATGGTTTACCATAATGTTGCATGCCTACACCGGTAAAAACCGCTGCACTCGCACGATAGCGCGTCATTTGAGGCTGTGCGAGGAACAGGACTTCACGTACGGTAAAGTACGCCTCGACCTCTCCGAGCCTGTGCGCAGCCACATTTGACGCACTATTGCGCGCTTTTCCTCGACGTGGGTATACAACATCAGGGTTTACAAAAAAGGCCCGCCATATCGGGTTCGCCCCCTTGCACAGAAGTACCCAGACTCTATAAGAAATACATCAGACTGCAGCCGACAGCCCCCTTGGGATAACTATTGACCATAGGCAGAGAATTACGCGGTTGGCATTGCTTTTGCTAGACAATTATGAATCAGAAAAGCGTGACTGATGTTAGCGGTTTGTGTAACTTGCATGTTCAAAGCCTGTTGTGGAAAGATCAAAATGGAAAACAATTCTTCCGACAAGAAAAACAAAAACAGAAGACCCCAGGGGGTGGCCACCCAGAAACTGGATTTCCTCCTGGACACCATCGACACCGAGGTTGCTAATCTGGCGGAGACTGTGGTAACCCAGGGCCCCATTTTTTACGAGACGGCCTCCAATGACGAGGGGTCGGCTATGGGGTTCAATCATGAAACGGCGGCAAGGGACTATCTGGATCTGGATATGGCCTTGCTTGCAGATTCAGATGAGCCTCAATCCGGCAACGAGTCCGCGGCCAAAGAGGCAGAGGCTGCGCTTGATGCCTTGAGGGATGCTGAAGATGAGGTCAATGGCATGCTAACACCAGACGGGGTGGCGACAGATGCCAAGTATGCCGCCGTTACAGCGCCTGGCCAGGACGTCGAGGATCAAACCGCTGCCGAAGCGCTGGCCGAACTCGCCGCCACGCGTGAAGTTCAATCCTCCTCGCTTCTTGAGAAGGCGGAAAAACAAGTAGAGATCTCTGCAGAGCCTTCTGCCGTCGATGATAATCTCTCGGAAGATCTTTTCTCAGATCTGCACAAGCCGTCTGTCTCCGCAGAAGTTACAAATCCCACTTCGGAGTCATCACCAGCCGCCGCCTCCGACGGTGAGTTGGCCACTTTGATGAGCAACAAGATTGAAGCGCTGTTAACCCGCCTAGTGGAAGAACGATTGCCCGCCATTGCCGAGCGTATCATCGTAGAGAGACTCGACAAGATCATTGCAGCCATGAAGTAAAAGATCCAGGCCCCTCCAAGGTCCTGCTGCGCGGCGGAAAAGGTTGGCTTTGACTTGCCCCCCCAGGAGGGAGCAGCGCAGGGCGCTGTGGGGGTCACTTGCTTCGCGTCATTAGTTCGCGTTCGCTTCGCTTCCGACTTCTAATAGACGCTGCGCCAGTCGTTTAATTTTCCCAGGTCAATCACTATGCCACCCAGCCGTTGATTGGCTGCATTTTGCCACTTATCGGGGATATCCTCTGTGGGCACATTGGCGAAGGCTAGAGGCAGCTTGACTGCTTTACTCCGGTTCAGCTCTTGATCGCGCACCTGAACTCTAATGAAAAATTCCTTCCCGAGAAAGGAAGCATCTTTTGGGGTTTTTAGGTAGAGATAACCTTGGAACTCACCACGGTGTTTCGCTTCTTTCAGGCGAATGAAGGAGACGGGAGAAATAACATTGCCTGGTTCGAGCAACATGGCGGTGATGTCCTTCATGTCCCCATCATTGTCTCTGGCATGCAAGAATATTTTCCAAGTATAACCTGGCTGAACCTTACTGGGAGCGTAAGCGTCAAGTATTGTCGGTGGTTGCCCCTTTCTTAAAGTGTCTTTGCCCCAAAAACCTAAGAGCGGAACGGTCAGTGCAATAACAACGAGCAGGGTCCTCTTTTTCATAACTGGAGACGCCTCGAAAGCTCTCCGCTTGTATGCATTTTTTGAAGCAATCATAGAAGAACATTTGTTAAAGAGACAACACAACAAACCATTTGAAGAGAAAGTAAGATGTTTCTATTTAGCGTTGAAGCCTACTTACCAAACCTCTCCACAGGTCACTGAAGCCTGTCGAAGCCCGTCTCTTACTGTTTCAATCTGTCCTCAATCAATCCGATTACTCGAGACGGTGAGTCTTTGCGAAGAAGCTCTCTGAACTGTTCCCGATAACTGAGCACAGCACTTATACCGAGAACATTGACGTCGTAGACTCTCCATGCACCATTGCGCCTGAGCATCCTTATTTTCACAGGCACTTCCAGACCCTTCCAGATGACTTTGACTCCAATCAAAGCCTTGGTGTCGGATATCAAGTCCTGACTGACATAAACGATTTCTTCGCCGTTGTATTGTTGCTGAAGCCTGGAGAGATAATATCTGCAAAGAAATCTTGCAAAGGCGTCTGTGAATTCATCTCTTTGCCGTGTAGCAAAGATTCTCCAATTGGAAGCTAGAACCAGCCTGGAAAATGCCTTAAAGTCGAAGACCTGCCAGGCAGCCTCGCATAGTCTCTGGCGCTGCAAGTCCTTTCGGCTTGAATCCTGGTAATGCGGGTTCTTCAATATCCTGATGCCCTCAGCGATACTGCTCTGCAAAACATCGATCGGTTGCTCACCGTATGTCAAGGAGGGCAGACAAAAGATAATTATCAGGGCAATGAGAACATTCTTGCTCACGACTCTGTCCTTACAACGGCGTCGCTGCTGCATTTTGAGAGGTTTGAGCTCTATTTTCAAACTACGGATTCGACGAGACTTATAATGACGAACCCGTTCGGTTACAGCCCGTCTCCTTTGGTCGGCCTGCCCTGGGAAGGCACGATATACTCAGAGGTTATCAGCCCGAGTCTGCGGTTTGCGGGTCCCTGCCATTTTTCTGGTATTTCCTGGGGCTGCACATAGTCAAAACCTAAGGACAGTTTAACCGGTTGACTCACGTTGTCCCTGAGATCACGCACCAAAAGCAACACCTCTAGTCTATCGCCAAGAAGAAAGGCACTGTTGGAAGTGGACGCGTCTAGGTATCCAAACACCTCATGGGTATTTTCTCCCTTTAGTTTAGTGAGAGTCCTTGGGAAGGGGGCAGCGCCGGTCTGTGTCACCATGGTGACGATCTCCTTCATGTCCCCGTCGAAGTCTTCTGCATGCAGATAGATTCGGTACATAGCACCCGGGCGAATTACGGAGGGTGCATACCAGTCATGGATCACCGGCGCGTGTCCTGGAAATACCTCGAAGTCTTCGGAGCCGGCACAATCAAGAACCAGAGCGGCAAGGAGTAGTAACAGTAGCATTCTTTTCTTCACGGCTGCTCACCTCCGTAAACTGATACCCGACTGCTGCTATGAAAATAGTCGAATAAACTATTTTTATCAATATGGAGATTTATTTTATGAGGAGAAGAGAGTGGTTTATGTACAAGAAAAATCCAATTTAAACCATCCCTGCCATGTCCTTTGGTTCGAAATCATGGCACTGACCACAGATGGACTCGGCTTCTCTCTGCAACACGATAGCGTGCGTACCCGAAAAGCTGACGGGTATATCCCGATTCACCGTCTGTAGGCCTTGGCATAATGGGTAGTGCCTGCATTCTATGGGTTTCCTGTACTCTCCCATGACATGCCTCATTGCGTGTTCAACCCGCATATGGCATGGACCGCCGTCGTGAGACCGTGAAGAATTGATCTCCCGACGGCGCAGCGCTGCAAGCAGAGTGCCAAACCCAAAAAAAGCGGAGCCGAGACTCCGCAGTGGTGGCTTTGATCCGATATTTAGGGGCTGTTGCCTAAATGGGACCTGCATTGTCCTTAACGTTGCACACTTGCACAGAGGAAAAATGCGCCAGGGTACGGCAGATGTGGCCTCGGGCAATCTCGGGCAGGTCGAAGCGCACTTGACCCTGCGTGAAATCCCGTCCGAGAAAAGCACGGGACCAGATGGCATGCTCTGGTGCGAGTTTGAAGGTTTTGGCCGGTTCCAGCTTGCAACCTTAGGTTAAGATCGCGGCTGCCTGCCCGAGCGAAGCCGGGGCAGTGCACCAGGTTGAAGCACAAAGTTCATAGGGGCAACGGTCCGTTTGCTTTCGACAACCCAAGCAGTGTTGCCCTTGGGGTGATTTTCTCGGCGGATGATGTGGCAAAAAGTTCAGGGGGATCGGGCCCGGCTAAGAGTTCCCGTTGGCCGACAATACTGGCTGCACCCTCCTTTCATGCCTTGATCACATTGGCCTCATTCTTGCGGTAAATGCCGCGGGTGTCCACAATGAGCGGCGCGTGGGCCGCAATGAGGTCATAGGGAAAGTCGTCGTGGTCGGTCACCAACAGAACACAGTCAACGCTTTCCAGCACTTCCCGGGTCAGGTCCTGAGAGCGCAAATCAAAGTTGTGTCGCCGCATGGGTGGGAACACCGGAACGTGGGGATCGCTATAACTCAGTTCCGCACCTTTGCCCCGGAGGATCTCCATGATTTCCATGGACGGTGATTCACGAGGATCGTCGACATTTTTCTTGTAGGCGAGTCCCAGGACAAGGATCGCGGCTCCCTTGAGCGCCTGGCCCCTCTCATTCAAAGCGTCCGTGACCTTCCCTACCACCCACTGGGGCATGGCCGTATTCACCTCTCCCGCCAGTTCTATGAAACGAGTGTTGATGCCGTATTCTCGTGCCTTCCAGGTCAGATAAAAGGGGTCTATGGGGATGCAGTGCCCACCCAATCCAGGACCCGGGTAGAATGGAGTGAATCCAAAAGGTTTGCTGGCCGCAGCATCAATGACCTCCCGAATGTCAATTCCCATACGATCTGCCACGATCTTGAGTTCGTTCACCAGTCCAATATTCACCGCCCGATAGATATTCTCCAGAAGTTTAGTCAGTTCCGCTGCCCGGGTGGAAGAAAGAGCCACTACCCGGTCAACCACTTCGCCATAGAGTACCCGGCCCACTTCAAGACAGCCTCTGGTCGAGCCGCCGCAAACTTTAGGGATGTTGCGAGTGTTGTAGATGGGATTACCGGGATCCTCACGCTCGGGCGAATAGACCAGAAAAATGTCCTCTCCGATGACGAGGCCAGCCTCTTCGATCCTGGGCCTCAACTCCTCTTCGGTGGTTCCAGGGTAAGTCGTACTCTCCAGGCTGACCATCTGTCCGCTGCGTAAGTGCGGCAGCAGTGAATCCACGGTATTGCGCACGAAAGATAAATCAGGTTCACGATGTTTGTTAAGGGGCGTGGGAACACAGAGAATGAGCACGTCGGCTTCAGAGGCCCGACCGTAATCTTTGGTGGCGGCAAATCCGGGTGCGAATGCGCCGTTCTCAAGCTGAACCTCTTGCCGGCGCCTCTGTGTGATGGCTGCCGATGGGATGTGACCGATATAGCTTTCTCCGCTGTTGAGCTTATCAACCTTGACTTCATCAATGTCGAAACCCAGTACAGCAAATCCCACTTCAGTGAAACGCAGCATCAACGGAAGACCCACATATCCCAGCCCCACAATACCAATCACGGACTGCCGGTTCTTGATCTTCTGAATGAGGTGTTGCTTCATACGAAACCTCTTCATCTAGCCCGAGAGTTAACCCTAATGTTGCATACCTGCGTCGAGGAAAAACGCGCCAGAGCGTGCCGGATGTGGCTGCAAACCGGCTCGGACAGGTCGAGCTGTACCTGACCGTACATGAAGTCCTGTTTCTCGAACAGCCGCAGATGGCTTGCTGTCGCGCGAGCGCAGCAGTATTCACCGATGTAGGTATGCAACATAAGGGTTAACAAAGCAAAGCGCATGCCATACAACTTTCAGTCCAGGGGTTCAAGTTTTAAGGCCTAGAGTGAGCATCAAATAAGTCTCGAAACTCGAGACCTCGAGCATGGAACTTCAAACTTGATTGTTCTGCCTGCTGCCTGCTACTGGCCTTGCGGCGGGGCTAGACAGAATGCGCCGTCCAAAGAAACCATAATTCCCTGAAAATTGACAGCAAAAACCGCGGAGTCTTGCCATCTGGCGCGCAGACCGTCGCAGCAGAAAGAAGATTTTTGGGGAAACTCCTGGGAAAAAACCAGGTTGCTTTGTTCTGCGACAGTGGTTATATTTCCCAGACGAAATTGATACTTAAAGGCAGCGCCTATTCAGTGTCCTACAATCGTTGTCACGGTGCAACCGGATCAAACCGGCCGAATTTGTCACAGTTGGGGTTCTGATCGGTTCTGCCCTAAGGGAGGTTAGCATGAGAGAACAAGTTGAACGAGCTCTGGACAAGATCCGACCTGCGCTCCAGCGTGACGGCGGCGGCGTCGAGCTGGTGGATGTGGAAGAAAACGGCGTGGTGAAGGTAAGGCTGACCGGTGCCTGCGGCGGGTGCCCGATGTCTCAAATGACCCTCAAACAGGGTGTGGAGCGCATCGTCAAGCAACTGGTGCCTGAAGTGAAGGCGGTCGAGTCTGTATAAGACGGCTATTTGTGATACTTCTCCCCCCGCATGATCGTGCAGGCCCTGTAAAGCTGCTCTAAAAGAAACAGTCTGCTCATTTCGTGGGTGAAAGTCATTTTGGATAGGGAAAGCAGGGTCTGGGCCTGACATCGCAGCTCATCTGAAAACCCCAGAACGCCTCCAACCACAAAGCACAGCTTGCGGCACCCCTCCCTCTCCAACCGCTCCCACCAGCGAGCCAGGGTTTCGGAGGACATCTGTTTTCCCAGTGGGTCCACAACGACCAGGTGGCTATCTCCGGGAACCCCTGCCATCACCCTCTCGCTCTCAAGCCGCACCGCCCGCTCTGCCTGATGGTATCGGGTCAATCGTTCGGCGCGAACGACCTTTACGTCCACAGACACATATCGGCGTAACCGCCTGAGGAAGTCCTCGGCGCCTTCCCGCAGATACGGCTCGCGGGTTTTACCTACAAAAACCAGATGGAGTTTCATGATCGGCTTTTCACTGCAGAGATAAAAAACTCGCGGTTCCCCTTGGGGCCGAGAAGGCTCGACTCAACCACCCCTTCAACCTCCAACCCCTGACCACGACAAAATGCTTCCAAGTCGCCTACCACCTGGCGATGTTGTCTGGGATCACGCACCACGCCGCCTTTACCCACCTGGCCGCGGCCCACCTCAAATTGAGGCTTGATCAGCGCCAGCAGCCGACTGCCAGTTTTCAAAAAACCGAGTACTTTGGGAATGACTTTCTTGAGGGATATAAAGGAAATGTCAATAACGACCAGGTCCACAAGTTCTGGAACTTGTTCGTGGGTCAGGTAGCGGATGTTGCAGCGTTCCAGCACCACCACCCGCGAATCCTGGCGAAGATGCCAGGCCAGTTGGCCATAACCCACATCGACGGCATAGACGGTTTTTGCCCCTCGCCTGAGGAGACAGTCTGTGAATCCGCCGGTGGAAGCACCCACGTCCATGGCCACCAGCCCATGCACCATTAAAGAAAAAGCTTCCAGAGCACCAGCCAGCTTGACTCCACCTCGGCTGACGTAGGTCTCATCGTCGTCGACCACCTCCAGGGTCGCGTCCGGAAACACGCGTTGCCCTGCCTTATGAGCCTTGTGGCCCTCTACCAGCACCTTTCCTGCAAGCACTAAGGCGGCGGCACGCCGGCGGCTTTCAACCAGACCTCTTTCCACCAGCAGGACGTCAAGACGTAAGCGCTTGCTCTGTGCCATCGCCCTTAACCATAGTGCGGGCGGCCTCAATAATCGCCGGGGTATCGATACCGCATTTGGATCGTTGCATTTGCTGAGAGCCATGCTCTACAAAATGATCGCCGATACCCAACCGGACGACCCGAACACCAGTCTGGCCCTCTTCGGCCAGCATTTCAAGCACCGCACTGCCAAACCCGCCCTGTAAAGCGTTTTCCTCGACCGTGAGCAGACGGTTGGTCTGCCTAGCCAGTTGACTGATGAGACCCCGATCCAATGGTTTGACAAACCGGCAGTTCGCTACAGCAGCACTAATGCCTTCTTCTTCCAGGCTTTTTGCCGCCGCAACCGCTGGCCATACCCTGTTGCCGATGGCAAGAATGGCCAAGTCGTTGCCTTCACGCAACAACTCCCCCTTGCCAACGGGCAACGTCTTGAACTCCTCGTCCATGGAGACCCCCTCCGCAGTGCCACGGGGGTAGCGCAAGGCGATGGGGCCGCCATGTTCCAGGGCGGTTTTCAGCATCTGCTGTAATTCGTTCTCGTCGGCGGGCGCCATGAGGACCATATTTGGGATATGACGCAGATAGGATAGATCGAACACGCCATGGTGCGTGGGGCCGTCCTCACCCACCAGTCCCCCACGGTCCATGACGAAGGTAACTGGCAGATTCTGTAGACAGACATCGTGAACTACCTGATCGAAAGCCCGCTGCAAAAAGGTGCTATAGACGGTCACAACCGGTTTGAAGCCTTCCAGCGCCAGCCCGGCTGCAAAGGTCACCCCATGCTGCTCGCAGATCCCCACATCGAAGAAACGCTCCGGGTACAAGGCGGCGAACTGGCTTAGCCCGGTGCCCTCTGGCATGGCAGCAGTAATTGCCACAATCCGATCGTCCTCTTTCGCCAGCCTTGCAAGAGCCTGTCCAAAAATCTTGGTATATGAAGGTGCTCCAGCCCTTTCCACCGATTCACCGGTACTCACCTCGAATTTGCCCAGCCCGTGGAACTTCGAAGGATCACACTCGGCAGGCTTATAACCCTTGCCCTTGGTAGTCAGCGCGTGCACCAGCACCGGACCTTTCAGGTTTTCCGCGTTAGTGAAAGCTTCGATGAGTCGATCCAGTCGATGTCCCTTGATGGGACCTATGTACTCGAATTTCAGGGCCTCGAAAAGCATACCGGGAGTAAGAAAAGTCATGAGAGAGTCTTCACCGCGCCTTGCCAACTGCAGAATGTCGTCACCAATTCCGGGGATACTGGTGAGAAAACTCGCCACATCCTTCTTCACACGGACCGCAAATTTGCTGGTCATCTTTCGGCTCAGAAACGAGGAAAGCGCCCCTACATTAGGCGCAATAGACATCTCATTGTCGTTCAAGACCACGATGAAGTCGCGCTCCAGATGCCCTGCCTGGTTGAGTCCCTCGAAGGCCATCCCCCCGGTCATAGAGCCGTCGCCAATGACTGCCACAACTTTGTGCTTGTCGCCCTTCATGGATTTCCCCAGGGCGAATCCTAGGGCTGCGGAGATGGAGGTGCTGGCATGCCCGGTGCCAAAGGCGTCATACTGGCTCTCGCTTCTTCTGGGGAAACCGCTAAGGCCCCCGTGCGTTCTGATGGTGCGAAACCGATCCCTCCTCCCGGTGATCAGTTTATGGGCGTAGGCCTGGTGACCAACGTCCCAGATAATCACGTCTTCGGGAGCATTAAATACGTAGTGCAGGGCAAGGGTTAGCTCGACGGTCCCCAGGTTCGGCGCCAGATGGCCGCCGTTCATGGCCACAGTACAGATGATTTCGTTCCGGATCTCTTCAGCTAGCTGATAGAGCTCTTTGATAGAGAGGGATTTGAGGTCCTCTGGACTGTCGATGCGAGCCAGGAGCGATTCCCCCCTCTGCTCTGGAGTGATGATGTTTTTGATGGCTTGCGTGTTCACCTCGTCGCTCCTTCCCTTCTGCGCCAAGCGCATATATATAGTGGCTCAAAGCGCAAGGCATGATCAAGTCATTACACTCCGAAGTCAATCATAGCCATTAGTCGAGGCATAAGGCTCATGGCTCAGTGCCAAAGATAACCAACAACTTTTCATTATACTTTTCTCTCGATGGCGTGCGTCTTGCGCCTTACGGCGTATGCATCGTGTCGACCGACTGACCCAATAACAGCGCGGCGACGGCGAAGTTGAATGGACCGACAATTGCCTACGCCCTGCACCCCATGCATTCCAGTTGGTGCCTGCTGCAAGCTGCAGGCTGGAATCTTCCCCTACTATTTCCTTCTAGTGATGACATAGTTTGCCAGCAGCCGCAAGGGGTCGGCTCCCTCATTAAATCCCTCGAGTGCCGTCAGAGCATCATCCACTAACTCTTGAGCCGCTTCCCGCGAGCGCTCCAGGCCGACGGCAGCAGGATAAGTAACCTTGCCCCTGGCCGCGTCAGCACCTGTGCTCTTGCCGAGAAGTTCAGCATCCCCTTCGATGTCGAGAATATCGTCTGCTATTTGAAAGGCCAAGCCAACCGACCTGCCATAGCGGGCCATAGCGGCAACCTGTGCTTCAGCGCCCTTCCCCGCCAGCGCCCCCGCTTCAGTTGCGGCAGCAATGAGCGCCGCGGTCTTCCGACTATGCATTTGCTGCACAGTTTCGAGGTCGGCCGGCCTGTTCTGGGAGAGCATGTCCACCACCTGTCCTCCCACCATGCCACGATAGCTTGCTGCCTTGGCTACGACTTGGATGATTTGAACCGCCCTCTCGGGCGGCGATGCACGATAGTCACTGAGCAGCACGAAAGCCTCCGTGAGCAAGGCATCACCAGCCAGAATAGCGATAGCTTCCCCGAAAACCTTGTGGTTGGTAGGTTTTCCGCGCCGCAAGTCATCATCATCCATGGCAGGTAGATCATCGTGGATGAGCGAATAGGTGTGGATCATCTCCAGGGCACAGCCAACAGGCACGGCATCCTCAGGTTCTCCGCCCACCGCCTCGGCCGCCGCCAAGGAAAGGATGGGGCGTAGCCTCTTGCCCCCAGCGAAAAGGCTGTAGCGCATAGATTCAACGACCCTGGCTTCAGGCCCCTCTTCTATCGGCAGCGCAGCCCGCAGCGCCTCTTCCACCATCTGCCGCCTTCTCTCCAGGTATGGTTTGAGCTCGAAGTTAGGAGTCATCATCCTCCTCGCTGAAGGGAGTAGATTGCAGCGTCCCGGATTGGTTCCGGATCAGTTTTTCCACCTTGCGTTCCGCCTCGTCGAGTTTAGTGGTGCAGAATTTGGCAAGCCTCACCCCCTCCTCGAAGGCCTTCAGTGCCTCTTCGAGAGGCAGGTCCCCCTCTTCCATTCGGGCCACAATGGTCCCAAGCTTCTGCAGCGCCTCTTCAAATTTTTCCTTTTTTCTTGCCACTTCATCCTCTCATTCACCGGTCACCCTCAAAAGAGCCAGGGGATCCACCCGAGCGCCACCCAGCCGGACACCCCAATGCAGGTGCGGTCCGGTGGCTCGTCCACTGGAGCCGGCCAGGCCGATGACCGCGTTCTTCTCCACAAACTCTCCAACAGAAACGTTCACCTGGGAAAGGTGGAAGTACATCGTATATATTCCCCAACCGTGATCAATAACAACTGCCTTTCCGTGAAAATAGAACTCACCCTCCAAGACAATTCGACCATGATTGGCCGACCGTACCGGCTCGCCCACCGCAGCCCGCAGATCTACGCCCGAGTGCGAACTTCTCGGTTCCTCGTTGAGGATTCGCCTGAGCCCGAAAGGCGTCGTGAGTTCTCCAGGCACGGGGCGAACAAAATTGCCTTGCCAGTAGCGTTCAGGGCTTTGTTTATGCCACAGCTCACTGAACCTTGCTCCCTCCTTTCTCACCCGCTCCAGCGTCTCTGGATTCAGGTTGACCATGTTTTCCGGCAGGGTCAGACGTTGCACACCGTAGTCCTTCGCCACCACCTCGAGGGTCGTTCTAAGGGTCAGAGGACGATCTTCTCCAGATTTTACAGTTATCTTCAGGGGATAGGTTCCTGGCTTCAGTCTCAGGTCAATCCCTAGTAGAGAGCCATATTTTCCGTCTTCTAGCTCGAAAAATTCTGAAGTATCTCCCTGCCAGAAGCCCTTGACCCTGGCGTTCGGGGGTAAATCCTTGATTGAAATCAGAACCACTTCTCCCTGAGGCACGGGCTCTGTCGGTGTCATAAGATCAATGGCCCCTGCCGGTGTCTGTCCTCCCAGGTAAGAGCTAAGGGCTGCAATCATTATCAGCAGTGCCTTTCGTAAAACTGCCATCTTGAAATGCCTCTTCGAGACGCAGAAAGAGCTGCAACAATAAGCAGCGCTGGCTTTCCCAAAAATCGCCACGCCCGCTCTGGCCGTCAGAACAAGGAACCTGCGGTGCAGCTCTCGCAGCCGTCAAGACTCCACGCGTCACCGCCGCACTTACCCGGCTGGCGCGGTGACGTCGGCCCTACGAAAACTGCCCCTGGTTTTCAGTCTGACTCCTCGTGCTTGATCACTTTGCAGCGCAAGGAACCCTCATGGAGGCGGACCCGAACCTGATCATCCCTTCCCACCTGCCGGGCCGAAAGAATCACTTCTCCTCTCGGCAATGTGGTTGTAATACTGTAGCCCCGGGCCAGTACCGCCAGTGGACTCAGGCCATTCAGCTGAGCCACACCTCGCTCCAGGCCCTGACGCTTTCTCTGCAATAGTTGTCGAGCAAAGAGCTCAAGATCCCGCCAACACTGGTTCAGAAGTCCACGTGACTCAGCTACTCTACGGTCTGGGCTAACGTGGAGTAAACCATCTCTTAACCGTAATATCATCTGGCGCTCCGCGTTGAGCACCCGGACAATCCCGGATTCCAAACGTTGCGTCTGTTCGTCCAAACGCAACCGCAGATCCGCCAACCGCGCTCCAGGGTGTCGCAGTCGCTGCTCCCTGCTGATCAACCTTTCCCGCGCGAGGTTCAGCATCTGACGAACGCGGCCTTGCAGCCGCCGATACAGATCAACCACGTGTCCCTCGAGGGCTTCTTTATGCTGTGCCACCATCTCTGCTGCCGCCGACGGCGTCGGTGCGCGTACGTCTGCGACCAGGTCGGATAGCGTTAGGTCAATCTCGTGGCCAACCGCAGATATAACCGGGATACTCGAATTGAAAATAGCGCGAACCACAGCCTCCTCATTAAAAGCCCAGAGATCCTCCCAGGAGCCTCCGCCCCGGCCGACAATGAGAACGTCCACAGGAAACTCTGCATTGAAGGCATGGATTCCTGCAGCGATTTCTTCAGCCGCCCCTTCACCCTGAACCCGGACCGGATAAAGGTAAATTTCAAGATTGCTGTAACGTTGCCGAACAACCCTGATGATGTCGCGGATAGCAGCCCCGGTTGCTGAAGTTACCACCCCCAGACGTTGGGTTAGAAAGGGAATGGGTTTCTTGTGTTCAGGGTCGAATAGTCCTCCGGCCTCCAGCCTCCGCTTCAGCTGTTCGTAAGCGAGTTGCAACGCGCCTACCCCCCGAGGTTCCATACCATCCACCAGCAACTGGTATTCTCCTCGGGGCTCGTACACGCTGACGCGAGTCTGGCAGAGCACGTGAAGACCATCCTCCGGCTGGAAGCGCACCCAACGCTGCTGGGAACGGAACATGACACAGCGCACCTGGCTCTCGGCGTCTTTGAGCACAAAATAGTAGTGGCCAGATGCCGGAACCCTGAAGTTGGAGATCTCTCCCTCCACCCAAATGAAGGGAAAGTGGTCCTCCAGCAAACCGCGAATCTTCCGGGTAAGCTCACTCACCGAATAAATATGGCGCTGAGCGGATTCTTCTGGGGCAAACGGGGTGGCGTCGTTGAAATCCATCGGTCGGATAAATGCCTAAAGTGATCAAAAGTGAGCCAAGGTGGTTAAACTGCTCAGAAGCAAACTCCAAAACAGCTCACTTGTCTTATACGCTCTAGTTGCTCTGTTTTTTGGCTGTGACCCTAGGTAGCACATTTAGCTGTGAATTTCAATGAAACGATGCACGCCTAGCGAATAGCGTATTAATTCAACTATATAATACGCATGCTTAGCAACTCAGAATTACTAATCGGAGCGTAAATTGTTTGCACAGAACAACCACAGCCATCTTAGGTAATGTAAGGATCATGAAGTCTTTTCTAAGGTGACTGACGGGAGGGTTGTGTTCACTTCCGCAGCTGCGGGTGGGGGAGCCCCTGGCCCGCCGAAGCGCAGCGTAGGCGGGA
>Ga0209536_100005242_pt1 | contig 20246 bp, 13 predicted proteins | sample DeeMarSeWOR28_12_FD_187461 | JGI IMG/M metagenome (GOLD analysis project Ga0209536, IMG submission 187461) | Marine sediment microbial communities from White Oak River estuary, North Carolina - WOR-2-8_12 (SPAdes) (version 2) | ecosystem: Environmental > Aquatic > Marine > Intertidal zone >...
CGTTGGAGATAAAAAGAAGTATGATCCACGCGTCTATTTGAAAATTGCCGAAGAGGCCATGGCAGAGCGGGTAAAACGAGCCGTGGAGGATTTGAGAGGAAATGGAACGACGCTGGCTGATGTTTAGTTCCAGGTGCCAGGTGTCAGGTGTCAGGAGTTAGAATTGAGTTGGCATGGAGTTTCAGCAGGCAGCAAGTAGAGGTACAATACACTAGGCACCACACAGAAGTAGCTAGTGCAGTTGAAAGGAACTCAATCTTGTTTTCTTTTCTCCTGGATTCTGGCTACTGGGTACTGGATTCTCTGATTTTTGAATTGAGAGGAATACTACCATGCAAGAAGTAACCAGAGCTCACACGGGTAGAGTAGCCATCAGGAAGTTTATGGCCATCGCCCATGCCCTTATACTCAGGGGACACTATAGCTTGTCGGCTACGTCCGGCCAGGCGCTGGAGGATGCCTTGAGAACCCTCAGTCCTGAGATCTACGGAAGCATGAATGATCCCAGAAGGATAGAACTCAAAGGATTAGAATACATTATAGACAGACTTCCAAGGGGCATAGAAGAATGTAGTCGGTTCGTCATGACAGTACAGGATGCCCTCGAAGGTACCTCATTCGAAAAGATCCAACCACCCAATAGACGCAGAATCTCCTACAGAGTAAGCTCGGACGAAATGAGCTTTGTAGTCACGCGGGGAATTAGTGAGATCTATGACATCCTCACCCATTTGACCTTTCTCTATATAGAAGCCAAGCACATATACAGTAAGACGAGGGATGAGGAAGGTAATCCCACAAGGGAGTGGTTGGAACTGGAGAGGCATTTACATGGTAGCGGTGAACTGGGAAAGGAAGAACTCGAGAAAGAGATCTGGAACTTAAGTATGCTGCTGGGTAGAACGTATCGTGAGACCAAAGAGACGTATGAATATTTGGAAAGAGCCAAAAAAGAGTCAAGCAGCAACAGCGGCCTTTTCAACATCATCTATAAATTGGGCAAATCGAGAGAGAAAGAAGTCAGTGAAAACAATAAGGTAGCGGTTTACTTCAGACCTTCTTTAGTCGACGAAATCATTCATCAAGTCTATGGAAAGAAGTGGGCAGCAACAATAAAAGACAAGTTGTATGCTTTAAAACTCGAAGATCGACCCTTACATATAATTAGTGCGAACCTACATAGTGTTGTCAATTTACTCTACGGCCATGGTGCAGCTGCCGCCGGTATACAAAAGAAGCATGCTAAAGATCTCTATGGCTTTATAAGCGACTTGCGGGAAAACGGAAAACAGGTGAAAGATTTCGCCAGAAAGCATGGATTTTCGGAAATCGTGGATAATAGTGGGGCACAAATAGACTGGCAGATAATAGACACTTCCAAACTCACGTCTGTTGCCTTTCATCCCAAAATCAAAATCAGCAGCCAATTGATAAAAGACCAAAAGCCAGTGCTGCTGGTAATGGATTATGCCTTCGGCAGCCAGGCGTTCGAATTGATGGATGAACTATTGCAACCTTTGGATAGAGATGGTTCAACTAAAACACTGAATGTTCAATCCATTTCTGTTATGGGCAAGGCAGGCATACTACCCGGGAAAAAGGGCGACATAATGCTGGCAACAGCCCATGTTCTTGAGGGACAGGCAGACAACTACATGGTGAATAACGATCTGAATGAGGCGGATTTTGACAATTCCGTAGACATTTACGTTGGTCCTATAATAACGGTTCTCGGAACTTCCCTTCAAAACCGAGATATACTCGAAAAGTTTATGACAACAAGCTGGAAAGCAGTAGGTTTGGAGATGGAAGGCGGCCATTACCAACGTGCAATCGACGCGGCGATTATTCGAGGCCACATCTCAAAGGACGTAAAAGTAAGATACGCTTACTATGCCTCGGATAACCCACTCAAGAGTGGTCAAACCCTTGCTTCAGGCGCCCTGGGGAGGGAAGGTATTCGACCCACCTACATGATAACTAAGGCTATTTTGGAGAAGATATTTAGCTCTTAATTATTTCAAAAGAAATCGACTAACTATTTGGTATAATTGAAGTTTAATTGTATTTGATAACACTTATCTCCCTCCACCAGCCCCCTTTATTAAAGGGGGATTGGAAGGCTGTCCGATAACGTCATTCTGAGGCGTCAGCCGAAAAATCTCGAAAGCGTAATTGCCTGAGACTATCAGATTCTTCGCTTCGCTCAGAATGACAATGTCAGGCATTAGAGAGGTTGTAGGACAGCCTCTTGGGAGGATTTTAGGAGAATCTTCATGAAACTCCCAGCCAACAAGACCAAGATCGTCTGTACCATCGGCCCTGCTTCGGAGTCTCCAGAGATTCTCGAGAAGATTATCCAGGCCGGCATGAACGTGGCACGCCTCAACTTTTCCCACGGCGACTTCGATAGCCACAAAAAGGTGATCGAAAACATCAGAGCCACAGCCCGGGCAGTGGGAAAGCGCGTGGCGATCATGGGTGATCTGCCCGGCCCCAAGATGCGTATCGGGGAATTGGCTGAAGAGCCTATTGAATTGGTCCCCGAAAATTCTTTTACCCTAACAACCGATAAGATCGTGGGAGACAATAAGCGAGTCTCCATGAGTTTTGCCGGGTTACCCAAAGCAGTGAGCCCAGGCGATACTTTATTTCTCAATGATGGTCTTATCCAGCTGGAAGTTGTGAAGGTGGAAGGTAAAGATGTTCAGTGTCGGGTCCTTGTTGGAGGAGAACTGCGTTCTCGAAAGGGGCTCAACTTGCCCGATATTGATCTCGGCATCAGTGCCTTCACCGATCGCGACCACGAGTGTCTCAAGTTTGCCATGGAGCAGGGGTTGGATGCGGTAAGCCAATCCTTTGTGGAGTCCGCTGCTGACATTGAGGCCGTTCGCAACGCTGCCAAAGCGTTGGGCCACAATCCCTTTATCATCGCCAAACTCGAGCGCTCAAGGGCGCGCGATCACCTAGAAGACATCCTTGAGGCCGCGGACGGTATTATGGTGGCCCGGGGAGATCTGGGGGTGGAAATACCCATCGAGATGATCGCGGTGGCTCAGAAAGAATTAATACGTCGGGCAAATCTGGTGGGTAAACCGGTGATCACCGCCACCCAGATGTTGGAATCCATGACTGGTAACCGCCGACCTACCCGGGCTGAGTCCACGGATGTGGCCAACGCCATCTTGGATGGGACCGACTGTGTGATGCTGTCGGAAGAGTCAGCAATGGGCAAGTATCCAGTGGATGCTGTTTCCATGCTAGCAAAGATCGCCGCGGCAATTGAGTCTTATCGCCCAAGCCTTAGGGTAAGAAATATCCTCAAAGCATTTGACTATGACCGTGACATCAGCATGAGGGACCTTCTCACTCTGAGCGTGGAGACCATGGTAGAGCGTGTTTCACCAGCATTGGTTTTGGTGCCCAGCCTGAGCGGTGGAACAGCAAGAAGCATTACCCGATTCAGACTGCCGGTTTGGATAGCTGCTGTCAGCTCCGAAGAGAGAATTTGCCAACAGCTCGTATTCTCTTACGGCATATATCCAGTCCATGAGCCCAATCCACCCGAGGTCTGGAACGACTTCGCCAGTGACTGGCTGAAGTCACACGGGGTAGAGGGAGACTTCGTCGTTTTGTCTACCGGACCATCGCCCCAGCACCCGGAAGCCAACAACCGCATCGAGATTATTGATTTGAGCCGAGAGTAAGAGATTTTAGATTGATGAAAGGTGCAAGGCACAAGGCGCAAGGCACAAGGCACAGCGGGACGACGCGGGGACGCGGAAAAACGGCGAGACGGAGAAAGAGGACAGAAGGCTTTTGGTCAGTTGTCCATTGTTAAAGCGAATAGCGCATAGCGAAAAGCTAGATTTTGAATTTACTCTATGCCCTATGCTTACCTCCTGACACCTGAAACCTAATTGGCACCTAACTCCTAGCTACTAGAATCTTTTATTGCACACAATAAAGCACGTACCTGCCTTTTACTACTTAATCGATGGATGAGGTCCAGAGAATGAGCGAAGCAGCAGCGATCATTGAAAAGGTTAGAGTAGGTTTCAAGACACTGGACGTTCTTGTTGAACATCAGATTGAAGCCCTGAAATGGCTGGAGATGTGGCTAACGGAAGATATCTTTCGTGATTACGTCCCTCAAATAAAATATTTGATTGAATCGGAAAAATGGGATTTCTTACTAGATGCCTTCTACCAAGTAATTCCCTTTGGAACCGGCGGCAGGAGAGGGTTGGTCGGTATCGGCCCGAACAGGATAAATCCCTGGACCATACAAGCCTCAGCACAAGGGCACTCCCAGTATCTCATCAAGCAGTATGGAGAAGAGGCGAAAAAAAGAGGTGTAGTGCTGGCCTACGACGTCAGGAAATATACTCAGAAGGGAGTGTATGACGACAGCCTTGCCAATCCGGTTATGGATCTGGACGGTCCTGAATTAGCAAAAGCGGCAGCGGTGGTGTATGCAGCCAACTCCATAAAGGTGCATGTTTTTGATGGTGCCAGGAGCACGCCGGAACTCTCTTTCGCCATTCGTCATTTGAATGCTGTTTCGGGAGACATGTTCAGCGCCAGTCACAATCTGCCCACTGATAACGGCAAGAAAGTGTATGACAACTTTGGCGGGCAGTTAATCCCACCTTATGACCAGATTCTGGTGGATGAAGTGACCAACAATGTAGCAGAGATAAAGATTATGGATTTCGATGAGGCAGAAGACAAAGGGTTGGTCACCTACATTGATGAGGATGTTGATAATGCCTTCATCGAGGCGGTCTGTAACATGTCTCTCTCCGATGAAAGAGGCATAAAGATATCCTATTCCCCACTCCACGGCACTGGATTGAGTTCAATCTACCGAGCATTAAGAGAGCTAGGATTTGATGTTGCCCTCGATGCGCGAACCTCCAACCCAAGTGGCGATTTCGAAAACGTCACCTTCAACATTCCAAATCCGGAAGTCATTGAATCATTTGAAACGTCTATTCCATTTGCTGAAGAAATCAAGGCAGACCTAATTATTAGTTCTGATCCTGACGCAGATAGAATTGGCGTTATGGCAAGACATAACAAATCATTTGAATTTATAGACGGCAACGAAATCGGCATAATGTTAACGAATTATGTTGTCTCCAAATACAGAGATAAAGGAATTCTAAACACAAACAATATCGTTATAAAGACAGGAGTAACTTCCTCGTTAATAGAAGGAATTGCCCAAGAAAATAAGATTAACTGTATCGCTGATCTTCTGGTTGGTTTTAAATACATTGGCGATGAAATGAACAAACTTGAAGACGATGGTAGAATCGACGACTTTGTTATTGGTGCTGAAGAAAGTCACGGCATTCTGACGGGAATTTACTGTCGAGATAAAGATGCGGCTGGAGCTGCTGTGTGGATAGCTGAACTGGCTGCCGAACTGAAAAAGGATGGCAAGACATTAGTCGATTATCTCAATGAGATTTATTCCAAATACGGCTTTTGCCATAATTACTTGACTGAGATCAGGCTATTGGGTGCCAAGGGCATGGAACAGATTGCGGTTATCATGACACATCTCAGAGACAACCCCGTCGAGTCTTTTGGTGAATTTGTGGTTGCCGAAAAGATTGATCGATGGGAAGGCGCACCCCAGCCACACCTGTCCGCTACCGATACTGCTTCACGAAACGTTCTGATATTCAAGATTGACAGCCTGGAAGATACTAAAAGCATCAAAGCAACGGTTCGCCCCTCAGGAACTGAACCAAAAATAAAAATGTACTTTGAAGTCTATGGCGAGCCGGGTGATTTAAAGCAAATAGATGCTGAGAAGGAGAAAATCATCGGGCTCAGGAAGCGATTGGAAAGAGCTTTTATGCTCTATTGTTACAGACTATTGGGCGTTGATTTTCCTGAAAGAGGATTTCTTTTGTTCTGGCAGTTACCGTTAAGTGACAAGCTCAGATACTTTGTAATAGAAAAGGAAATCATTAATTTGAAAAGTATTCAAGATCGTGAAAAGAGAAAGGAGGAGCTGTATAAACTTTTAGCATTTCTGGGTGCCGACCCCATTGAAAAAGTGAATGATGCCTTTGAGGAAGAATACAAGAAAGGCATAAATGAATACTTGGAGATATGAGTTGAGATTTCGAATTTCGAATTTCGAATTTCGGATTTGAGATGTGAGATGTGGGATTTGAGATGTGAGATAAAGGAATTGAGAGGGCATAAGGTATAGAGAGGGGGATTTTGCATTTACCCTATGCTCCATGCCCTATGCCAAGTTCTCCTGGCTCCTGACTTTTAGCTCTTAACTCCTGACACCTGACACCTGAAACCTAAAGCCCTGACACCCGAAACCTGAAACCCTGAGATTTGGTGCTTGGGAATTGGGATTTTGGATTGGGCTAAGAGGTTAGTTTCATGCGCAGCTATGTAGATCCCGGAGAGCAACTTGTGGTTGCTCTTTACGTTTGCGACATAAAAGAGTCTGGAGAGTTTTATTTAAGTTGCGGATTTAAGGTTGTCCGAGATGAGGGGACCTTCATGGAGTTGAAGTGGGAAGAGGCCCGGCTGTTTTTGTCAGAAGTACCGGGTACCCCGCCGCCACCAGCGACCCCGATTGGGAATATGAGAATCATGGTTCCTAATGTGGATGAATATTGGGCTCTTGCCAATAAAATGGGAGCGAAAATATTGAGCCCCATCAAGGATCAATATTACGGTCTGCGAGATTTTATCATCGCCGGGCCGGACGGTTTTGCCCTCCGTTTCGCAACCTGGCTGAAGGATCTTGAGAAAGAGTAGGGTTTGCAAAGGTAAGCTTCAAGTAGAGCAATTCCTCTTTTGAATTCCTAAATCCCTCAATTCCTTAATCCCACATCTCACATCCCACATCTATCCTATTTACCAAACAACGATTTTACCGTATCGCTTGCTGCTTTTTCCACTTCCTTTGTGCCGACCTCTCCCCCTTTTATAGCTTGCGAAGCGAGGGCTTTCGCTTGCTTGTTCAGTTCAGTGGTGACGGCAGGAGAGGTGATCTTCTTGTACAGCTCTGCGAATATTATGTTAGCGACCTCCTCAGGAGTAGCGCCCCCCTTCTTCTTTCCCACGTCTTTGAGGTGGATGTCAGGCAGGGAAGCTGATGCACTTAGACTGGAGCCACCATAAACCGACATGTCCAGATCAACTTTGCCGTCCTTTATGATGAAATTTCTGATCATTAGTTTCTTGCCTTCGCCCTCCTTTGCATCCTGATTCTTGGAGGACTTGCTGGCATGGGCACTACTTTTAACGTTGTTCAAAATGGCCTTAAAGTTGTCTGTCCGGCCTGTTTTCTCATAAGTGATCTCAGGACCAACCACCTCGACCTTGTCGATGATAATCGTGTCACCCGTTATGGATTTCTCATCCACGTTCACATAGATGGTTTTCACCCTCATGGCCTGAGGTGACTTGAACCCCTTGGGGTTGCCGAGATAAAGGTTTTTGAGTTTAGCCTCAACTGAAAGCAGAGAGATACCCACGTCGTCCAATCTGACCTCAGTTTTTGTTATTTTAGGACCATAGGTATTGACCGCCTTTTTTATAATTGGCCCCAGGTTGGATAGTCCAAAAATCACCACAGCGACAACGACTACCAGTAATCCTCCGACTATAAAAAGCCATTTTTTCATTGTTCGTTCTCCTTTTTCCGTGACCAGACAAGCCGTTTTCAAAATCCAAAATACGATTACAGTTAACTTTCATTTGAAATAGTATAAGTACTAATTCGACTTAGGCAATGTTTTACGGTGAGCAAATATAGTAGAAGAAGCACGAAAATCGTCATACTAGCAAAGGCGGGCCTCTGTGATAGGGTCAGGTCTTGAATTATGAGCTTACAACAAACGCCCAGCCAATACTTTCCCGGCAATTATATGTAGTCGAACAATGAGCGCGAACCGCTCTCAACCAAAAGCTTATAATTCAAGACCTGACCCCATTACAAAATGCGAAATGATAAAGTGGTTTGAAACTTGTGGCTGACCAATGATGGGACCGGATGAAGTGGGGGGGAGGTGCCTCCCACTAGCCCTGCTGGAACAATTCCAACAAAGCTAGGGGAGGCGGAGATAAAGGAGTAACAACTCCTTGCCGGCATGTTATCATCGGGGCGGATGGCCGGGGTTGGCGTTGTTGGTATTACGGTTAGTAGACAGTAAAGGTTTTTTCAGCCAACTTTGTCCTTTGGTGAAACAGTTCGATGGTCAGTTTTCCGGGGACTATCTCTGAATTGGAATCAAATTTCCAGCCATCAAACGAGGGGGTACCGATCTGCCTTGAAGTAACCCACTCCTCGCTGGAGTCCATTTTTGAATGTGAGACCTTAACCAGAAGGTCTACCTGAGCACCTTCATCCTGGCCATTTACCACGTAGCGGATACCGAATTCTGTCCCGCCTTTTCCCGGAACTATCCTGGTACGCCTGATGAGTTCTTTTTCACCCACGATCTGAATCTCACCTCGATGGGTGTCCGGTGCTTCCTGCCAGTGGGCAAAGGTGGTTTTGTACAGGCCGTAGTCGATAATATCAATGCTGCTTGCTTCGGCAGCAATTGACGTGGCTGACCATAGCAGCGGAATGGAAAAAATCATGCTCGCTATTAAGAATTTTTTGATTATTGCTTTCATCTCCTTTACCTCCCCCTGAATCTTAAAAATTGCTTTGCGTTTGCGTTTGTTTTCTTGTTAGTGCAGAAGGGATGCCAAAACCAAATAAAGGATAAAACAATGAATAATATCGATGTTTTATCTAAAAATATATTTTCCAAAATCTCTTGCTAAATCACAAAAAATGGCGAAATGGCCAAGTGGTTCCCGGCTAGATAGCCAGGGGGGGAATGAGGATTGAAGATTGCAGATTGTAGATTGTGGATTGGGGATTTCGGATTGGGGATTTTGGATTGCGCATTGGGCATTGGTCATTTGCCTTCGGCGTCAGTAGGTCATTTCTTCGCGCTCGCTAGGCTTCCGTCTTCGCTAAAGCTTCGACGAGACAAGCCGCTCAGTCCCGCACCGCAAGCGGCATCTACGACAAGCGGGTTCCCAGTTTCGCTTCGCTGTCATTTATTGTAATAGGTAGAAGACGGAGTTGGGATTGAGGAATTAAGGAATTGAGGAATTGAGGAATTATTGAAACGGGCAATTGTTTTTTTAAAATCCCTAAATCCCAGAATTCCAGAATTCCTAAATTCAGGTCTTTTAATTCATTTTAGACATTTTAGTTCACTTTAGGCATCTAAAACTCTGTTATTAGTCCCCGCTTATTGACTAGCTCCAGTCTGGTGATTAAATGCTTCTAACTCTCTATCAATCCTAAAAAAGGGGGGGATGGTTATGAAAGCTCCAGGAATTAAACGGACGTTATTTGGTTCGATTCTGGCGGTGACGATTTTACTAGGAGGGGTTTTTGCGGAAGCAAGAATGATTCCCAGGGTGGATAACTTTGTCATCCTTGTGGATCAATCTGGTTCCATGTTCATGGAGCACAAGGAACGCAAGGAAGTGAAAGCCAAACTAGTCAAAAAGATGCTCCTGTCAATGAACGAGCGCATTCCGGAGTTGGGTTACACTGCTGCAATCCAAGGCTTCTATCCTAACGAAACGCTCATCGGTCCCGAGACATTTTCGCAGGCTTTTTTCAAGCGTGAAATTGAAAAGTTGCCGGAGAAGGGAAAGATTTTTGGCAACAGGACGCCACTTGGGGTGGAGATCAAAAGCCTAGATAAGATAATGAATCGGTTTTCAGGCAAAACTGCAATCATCATTGTTTCCGACGGCGAATCAAACGAAGGTATGGACCCCTTCAAAGCAGCGAGATTCATCCACAGCGAACATACAAACGTGTGTTTCGACGTCATCTCGTTTGCGGATAGCAAAGAAGGTGAGATGACTTTGAAAAAGATAAACGGACTAGGAAATTGCACCTATGCCGAGGGCGAAGATCTGATCTCCGATGCAGTGGCGGTTGAAACTTTCGTCAGCAATACGTTGTACATGGAGGTCACTGCTACCAAGCCTGCTGTCCGAGAAATCTCCCCTGAAATCATTACCGTGGAAGGGGCCTACTTTGCCCACGACAGCGCTGAGATCAAGCCTACTGCCTGGTCGCCGATTTTTGATGTGGTCTATAAGAAATACGCCAAAATGCCCGGGGCCCGGGTCATTGTGGAAGGGCACACTGACTCAACCGGATCTGCATCTTACAATAATAAACTTTCTAAGCGGCGAGCTGAGGCTGTTCGTGCCTACTTTGTAAGTAAGGGTATGCCTGCTGACAAAGTGGAGGCTGTTGGCTTCGGTGAGACGATGCCCAGAGTTAGCAACACCACTCCGGAGGGTAGGTCGATCAACCGAAGGGTTGACATCCGGATAGTGGAGTAGGGAAAAAAGGGTACGGTCACGCATGCGATTGTGCGCTTTTGAATCCTCGCTAGAAACGCATAATCGCATGACAGTACCCTTTTATTGTAGATTGCAGATTTTAGATTGAAGATCTCGCCTCTTGCATCTCAAATTTTAGGCATTTTAGACAATTTAGTTCATTTTGGAAATAATGGGGTCAGGTCTTGAATTATAAGCTTACGACAAACGCCCTGTGAATTCTTCCCCGGCATTTATATGTAGTCGAACCTCGGGCAGGAACCGCGCTTAACCAAAAGCTTATAATCCAAGACCTGACCCCACTCGCATTATCTCTTTGCCTAACCACCAGTTTCTAGGTCAAATTTGTAACACTACAGTATCTTTATCCAACTTAATCTCAGTGTCCCAAACCGATTTTCGACTTTAACATTGCGTGTGGGAGAGTGCCATGAGACCTGCCTTTGCCGTGGTAATATGGACCTTTATTGTCGCTTTCTATGTTGCTGTTTTTCCAGCGCAGGCGGATGAGGTGTACCTGAGAAATGGAGATCTGATAACGGGTGAGATCGGTACCTCAGAAGACGGATCGCTGATCGTAAAAACCTCTTACGCCAAAAAGATTAAAGTAGAGTGGGATGAGGTGGTGTGTGTTTCCTCTGACAAAGAAATAACCCTGGTACTTAAAAACAATGAAAAACTGACCGGCCGCGCCACTTGCCCTAGCCAGGGGCAGATTCGACTTGTGGGTGCTGAAGTCGGTGAAATGAGGGAGTTTTCCGTTGCTGATCTTCAGGGAATCAACCCGCCCCCGCCCCCACCCGCCTGGACTTATAAGGCACTTGTTGACGTAGGGGGGACCTTCAACAAAGGTAACACCGACAAACAAACTCTAAATTCCGCAGCCCGGTTTCAAGCCCGCTCAGAGCATCACAGAATTTTTGCTGAGGGCAAGTACAACCATGGTAAAAGCGACGGTGTGGAGGATGAAAACAATTGGCTATTAGGTGGAAAGTATGATTCCTTCTTCACCAAAAAGGCCTACGCATACCTACGGCCTCTTTTTGAATATGATAAGTTTCAGGATCTGAACCTGCGTTCCATTTTAGCTGCTGGTCCGGGGTATCAGTTCATTGACACTGAATCGACTTCTTTGTTCGCTGAGCTGGGTTTGGCCTACACCAACGAGGATTATAGTTCGACCTCGGACAAGGAATACATGAGCGGCAGGTGGTCCTTAGGGGCCAAGCTCGACATAATTTCCGATAGAGTAAAGTTTTTCCACCTTCAGGAGGGCTACTATGACCTGACTTCAGATGAAGGTCTCTTCCTTCGAACTGAGCAAGGCTTTCGCTTACCCATCGTTGAGAACTTCTTTTGTAATCTGGAGTTTGACTGGAGTTTTAAGAGTGATCCGCCATCTGACAACAAGAAATCTGACACAGCCTTCATCTTCGGGCTGGGCTACGAGTTGAATTTTTGATCATGAGTGACAAGTCTTTTCAGTTATTAGGATCAAAATTGAGAAAAAATCCCGCCGCTATTCTTTTTGTCTCGTTACTGCTGCTTGCCTGTGGCGGTTTAAATCCCCACAAAAAAACTGCAACCAAACTGACAGTTACAGAACTCAAAAACGCTGCATACCAGAGCCAATACACTACCGACAGCAAGGCGAAACTGACCGACGGTGAATATCGCGAAAGGGTGGTGGAAGGTTCAGCTGCTGAAGTGGTGGTCACTTTGACCGATACCATTGCCTTTGGGAGATTGAGTGACTGTCGCGAGGCGGCGGCTGTGATCATGAAGAGCGAGACAGGGGGCAGCGGCACATTTACTGACCTGGCTGTTGTAGTCAATGACAATGGAAGACCGCAAAACATTGCCACCAAGTTGCTGGGTGACCGGGTAAAGGTCAAGAACATCTCCCTTAAGGCAGGCACAATCACCGTTGACCTGATTACCCACGGCCCCGATGATCCAATGTGCTGTCCCACCCTGGAGGTAAGCCAGATGTATGAACTCCAGGGAAACACGCTGATTCAGTTGCCCGGGGTGGAATCTTTCAGGCCGGTTGCCTATGGTGGATTCAACCAGCGGGTCGCCGAGGCTTCAGCCAAGGGAGAGTCCTGGGTACATGATCCCGTTCGCATTGGTCTGGAGTTTTTGGGATCAAGGGGGTCACCACGGGTAGATATCAAGCGGCAGGATCAAGATGGTGAGGCGGCTCGCTTAACTACTGTGATCATTGTCGAAGACGGCTATCTGGATGACTCAGTCAGGGGGACCTGGACACGGTTCAAGATGACAAGGCTCGATGATAATACCTGGCGGTTGGCTGAGGTCCAGCGGGCATTTAGATGCTGGCGTGGTCATCATCAAGACAGTTACTCTGCACAATTGTGCCCCTGATATCTCTTCCAGATCCAGATGTCTCAGCGTACTTTGCGTTCTCTGCGGTGAAATTTGAGATTGACAGAATCTGATTGTGATCGTATGTTTCTTGCAATTAATCTAGCCCCCATTATTCATGAATTGCCTGCTGCGACCGCAGATATGGCCGTCCTTCCGAGCGTCCTCGGGCCTTGAACCCTGCGACGTACTGTTCAAGTACGGAATTCGAGTCCCTGCGGTTGCCCGGTGGCACGGCCATCTTCACGGTCTCGCGACACCACCTCATGAATAATGCGGACTTGTCTTGCCTTGAAGTCTAAAAAGGATGGAGAGGGTTATGCAGAAAAAAGTGAGAATATTAAGCTTAGTCTGTTTGATTTTGCTTGTAACGATAACTGTGGAAGCGGCTAACCAGATAGAGGGGAAGCTGGTACCCAAAGTAGACAACTTCATCATCCTCGTTGATCTTTCGGGCTCTATGTTTATGACAAAACAGGGCAAGGTTCCAGCAAAAGCCAAGCTTGTCAAAGATTTGCTTGCTGCCATCAATAGGGGTATCCCCGAACTGGGCTATGTAGGTGCAATACAGACTTTTCCACCCAGCAAGACCGTGATTGGACCACAAAGATATACTCGATATACATTTGAAAATGCCATTCAAAGTCTGCCAGAGAAGGGGAAGATCTTTGGAAACCAAACACCCTTAGGAAAAGGGATCCTGGGTTTGGGCCCGGTTTTAAGAGATATGACTCTAGGAAAAACGGCAATCGTAATTTTCTCCGACGGCGAGGAAAACCTGGATGTAGAAGCGTTAAAAGCACAAAAGTTTTTGATGGGGCAGTATCCAGATATATCCTTCCACACGGTTTCTTTTGCCGATGAAGCGGCAGCAAAAGCTACTCTTGAAAAAATGAGCAGGGCAAGCGATGGCATATCCGTTGAGGGAAGTGCCCTGTTAGCAGACGCTGTGCTTCTGGATCGTTTTGTAGAGGATGTATTTTATCGGGTGGAAGCTCCTTTGGACAGTGATGGCGATGGCGTTGTTGACGACCTCGATAGATGTCCCGACACGCCTAAAGGGGTCACGGTGGACGCCAAGGGTTGCCCGCTGGACAGCGATGGTGATGGGGTGCCTGACTATTTGGATCGTTGTCCTGGCACACCTACAACAGTGGTTGTGGACAGCTCTGGCTGTCCTATTGATAGTGATGGCGACGGGGTGGCGGATTACTTGGATAAATGCCCAGATACTCCCCAGGGAGCCACTGTGAACGAAGTGGGATGTTGGGCCCTTCGGGCGACGGCGTTATTTAACACCAACAGCTCTTATATAATGGGTTCGGCCTCTACACTTCTGGATGAAGTGGTCACCATTCTGCAAGAGAATCCTGAGATGAAGTTGGAAATCCAGGGACATGCGGACAACACCGGGACCCCGGAATATAATTTGTGGCTGTCTGAAAGACGTGCCAGCAGGGTAATGGATTACCTGGTGAGCAAAGGAATTGATCCCGACCGGCTTACAGCCAAGGGTTATGGCTCCGCCCAGCCGGTGGTATCGAATGATACTGCAGAAGGACGGGCCCGGAATCGGAGAGTGGAATTAAAACGTGTTTTTGAATAGCTTCAAAACCCACCAGCTATGCCTGTGGTGAGGTTAAGTCATGCTCGTAAAGTAAATATGCTGCGGTGATCTTCGACAAGGCGAAGGCACAGAAAAATTGCCCTTGAGAGCCTCTCCGACAACTACTTTCCCCTCCCCTGGGAGACGGTGTCACAATTCGTCATCCCGGCCAAGTTCGCCCACGGGGAACGCGAGCCGGGATCCAGGAAGAATCTGATTATATAAGACTTTCACTGGATTCCGGATCTCGCCCCGCGAAGCGGCGCTCGTCCGGAATGACGGGTTCGGCGAAGTATCACGCATTCTCTGGTGGGGGGACCATAAGGTTATCAGACAAGCTATAACTACGATTGGCTCAACGAAAAAAGCCACCCCGGTGTCGGGGTGGCTTCTTTGCTAATATTCCAGCTGCGGATTCTTCAATGCTGGCAAACCGTTACTGACTGCGGTTTGCCAGTGTCAACAACGTCCCCTTGTCAATGAACGTTCTTTCTATCTCACGCCACACGTCTTAGCCGACGTCAGGGAAAGCAATGCGCTCTATCTCCTCCTGTAGGACTCTGAGATCTTCCAGAAATTTAGCTCTATGATCCTCGATGAACTCCCCAGCCAAGCGATGGTAGTATTCGACCCCTTCAAGAAGGTTTTTCTTGAACTTGCTGAAGTACGCCGGTGTACGCAAGGAGAGTTTCAAGGAGAATTTCCTGGTCTCTTCACGGAGGTGGTCTATGTAGAGCATCAGTTCATTGATGAACATGTGTGGGCGTTCGTTATTGGCAAGGAGCGATAGCCGTCCGTAAATGTGTGCCACCATATCCTCTAAAGTGGAGATTTTGCTGAAATCAAGAATGCTGGGACCGCAGCAGATGGAGGGGGTGGCCGCTGGGTCGATGTCGTATTTCAGGGTCGTAGCTCCGCCCAAGTCATGGCAGATACAGGACTTGCTGAGTACGTTATCTCTGGCTGCGGCAAGCTGTTCCGCTGAAAGCCCTTCTTCCGGGAGATGCTGGAGCTTGCGCTTGATGTACACACGAGAGGAGGGACAGATCGGGATGTCGGTAAATTCAGTGTTCAACTTAGCGGCTCCCTTCACACAAGAGCTGCCAGGTTTGCCCTCACGGATATGTTGGCGACGGCTTTCCTCGCTCGCGGAAGTGCGCAGGTTCCAGTAAGGGATCCCTAAAGGCGAGCTGTCGCTCAAGTAGACATCTCCATCCGTGGCGGAAACAAGTTTCTCTAGGTGGGCGTTGTCAACATTGGTCACTTCAGGTACGAGCAGGAAAGGCGTTCCCCAGCCGGTTCTATCGACCATGTAATATCGCAGCAAAAAGTCGTTCTCAAGAGCCGTTACGATGCCGCCTTGCACGGTTAGACGCACTTTGTGGGGCTCATTGTTCGTCGGATAGCCGCGGCCTGCGATTACCTTGGTGTAGGTCGCATGAAGCGTCTCAGTGAGTTCCTGCCTTTTCTCCTTGAACTCTTCCAGGACCGGCCCCAACAAATAACCGTCGGTGGCGAAGGCGTGCCCACCGCAGTTGAGACCAGATTCGATACGATACTCGGACACCCATAGTCCTCGTTTGGCGAGGAATTTGCCCTGCACCGAGGCAGAGCGATAATCGCTCACCTTCAGGATGATATTCTTTTTGAGCTCACCGTTGTCGTCGGGAAAAAAGTCGTCGAAAGTGGCCGCGTAAGTATAGAGCCGCGGATTTATACCCGCAGAAAATACGACTGACGAGTTAAGGGTGCTGTTAGCAAAACCACGGAGGGCCGCCATGGCATCAGCGAACTCGGCAGGGAGCTGTTTGCCATCCCAGTAGACGTCGCGGTCGAGCTTGGTCATAATGTTGACGTCGATGCTTCCTGGGACGGCCTGCTGGCGAAGCTCTTCCTGCATCCGGGCCTTCGCCTCCGGTTCGGTGGTTGCGACCATTTCGCCATAGGCTCGTTTGAGCGGCGTCTCAGGGAGCATTTCGAAATAGCGGGTAATTTCACTGCCGTCCTCGAAGGGCGAGGCTTGCAGCGCCTCGACCTGCGCCCGGACCAGTCGGTCCACGAGATTCAGATAGGCCGTGATGCGTTTGGCGCGGGCATCTTGGTCTTGATTGGTGATTTTCTCATAAGGTTCGTCATGTTTCTCGCAGTGGTACTTCCTTACCTGTTCGACGAGAACGTCGTCCACCAATGGTATAACCGAGGAAATACCATACTTTGCCACCCGCAGCGGGGTGTCAATGGTGAATCCTGTTCCCATTACTGGTATGTGAAATGAATGGGTGGAATCGTTCATACTTAATCCTCTTCAGCAGTTCATATTTTACCAGCACAACCTACTCTCGCTTCTACGAATAACTACCAGATGTCACGAAAAAAGGAAAGACCCATTAACAAGTTGTAAACACTTTTCTCAAGGCATCAAGAGGAAATTTCAATGGCTTTGCCAGTAAACACGGCGAACTTATGAAATCCCAAATTCCAAGCACCAAATTACAAACAAATCTCAAATTCCAATATTGAAGCTCCCTGCAGTAAACTGCAGGGAATCTTCGAAATGTAAGGTATTTATACCATTTTATTGTAGTTCGCTCGCTAACCCCGCAGCAAGCTACGGGGAATGCGCTCACTGGAGCATTTTCAATGACCAAAACAGGTTTGGAATTTCGAATTTTGGTCATTGTTTTTTGTTTGATATTTGTGATTTGTGATTTCTATTCCTCCATTACTTCAGCAGGCTTCCCCTATAAGGGAAACACCATTGAATCCCTTCTCAGGCCAGGGTTCTTAGCTTTTATTTGCGAGCTTTTCTTGAATAAATGATTTTATGGGATACACTTCAATAAATCTAATTCCTACTTGTGAGAGGGCAATTAGACGATGACGACATACTCAGAGGGCATGGAAATTGGATTAGCCGATGAAACTTTTCTCGGAACATCAGGAAGAAGGGGCCCATGGAACTCCAAGACTATTGCCGAAATGTACAGGAAGAACTCACCCGGTGGAAAACCAAGATCCACGATGTGATGCACAGGTTAGACGAGGCGGACACCGGTGATAAGGGTAAAATCGTTCCCCAGATCAACGATCTTCACATCATTGTTCAGGAGCTAGGTGATAGGATATCGGAGCTGGAGAGTGAATGTCCGGTGGAGTGGCATCCTCAAAGGGAGGAGATCCAGAATAAACTACAGGCATTGGGCTACAGATGGGAAGAGACCTGGCAGCATGCGGTGGGAGGTAATGTTGGCGGCTAGCATCCTCAGAAGGGATTGAACCTGGGCAATTCAAGTTTCACTTTAAAACAAAGGCGAGAACCAAGCTGTTCTCGCCTTTTTACTTTCTTCAGTAAATGCTGTGACTAAAGGGCTGGGTCCAAAGAGTACGCTGACTGTCATGCCCCAGTCCGGATAATTTGCCAAACGGTGTGGAGGCACTAACTCTTGCATTATCCGGACTAAACGCGGTTTGTTGATAATGCTACGCAGCAAAGTCAATAGGTTGAATCGGCACTAGCAAATTCTACTCTACCCTTCCTAAATAGTATTCTCTTAGCATCTTCCACAGACAAATGTTCATCAACTATTGCAGTAGTCAATTTGAATAGCACGCGGGTATCTATGAAGATAACGTCTTCAAGCTGATCTTCGTCTTCATCAGCATATGCTAAACTTCTATCTTGCGGGTCACTTCCTATGTTGTAATTTACAATCAGTGCACCTACAGCTTTTGCCCCCAATCCAGAAAAATACAAATCCTGCCATAACTGGGTAATATACTTATGGGACGGCTTGACACTTTTGGTAGCCTTAATTTTAGTTAGAATATATCTGTCATAATACTTAATCAGGATATTCTCGTTGAATCCCGTCCTCTTGGCTGGATTCATATAAGATAGCTTCAATGACCAGTACCTGGCAAATATCACCGTAACCGCTTTCTTTAGTGCTTCACCCTCCAAGTATAAGATGCTCCTCAAATGTTCATAGATTTTCTTTAGGTGCTTTTTTCTTGCAGCGAGTTTTTCTATCTCCTGTTCATATTCTGTCATTTTTTTATCAATAGCGTCTACAGCTACAGGATAATATTTACCGGTGCCTACCCAATTTTTCTGGCCCGACTTTACCTCAGGCTCTCGATCACTGGTAGCTATTTGGGAGGCCCTAGCCTCTCTCCTATCGTCTCCTTTCACGAGCTTTAGATCAACGAATAGATCCTCGTGATGTTCATCTTCAGACTCAATTACCTCCTCGGTCCCATCTCTTTCATCAGTGGGTTCTGCCGCTAGCTCCTGATCGATGACGCCACTACCCGAGAACTCTTGGTCAACGGTATGGGTTCCCTCATCGTTTTCCTCTGTTTGGGATGACTCCTTTATGAGCTTGGCCGCAAGTGAGTCAGTGGATTCGAACAATTCAAGCAGCGCTGATTCAAAACTGAGAACCGCGTCATCCTCACTGGTCAGCGTCTCTTTACTAACTCCGATATCGCTTCCTATCAACTCTTCATTGAGCGTGTCATCGAGCTCATCTTCTTCAACAATGAACATATCAAGATCTGTTTCCATCGTTTCTGAATTCTCATCCGAGGTCTCAACGTCGAGAGTTTCAGCCGACTCCTTTTTGGCCTTGGGCACGCCCTCCAAGGCGAGAACAGTGTCTTCCACCAGATCCACCAGATCGATGATTTCATCTTCATCGCCATCTTCCGGGATTTCTAGGACGGGAATATCTGCCACAGGTGGTTTTTTCTTGGAAAGCTTTCCCATTGAACTGCTCTCCTTATTTGTTGGTCAGAGAAGCCATTATCCAAAGCAATATCATTATTGCTGCAAATCCTGTACCACTCAATGCAAAGCCTCTGGATTCATCGTAAAGATGATACATTTCAAGTATTTCCATAGGACTTTACATATCATGCTCTATACTTTATCTCTGGAGTTATGGTTGCCATATTTGGCGGTATAGATTCTGAAGCGTGAAGTTTAGATTAAGGGATGTTCGTGCCAAGTTAAACCCAAGTCGTTGGGATTCCCGAAAGGAGGGATGAAATTCGATATTGTTACCCAGTGGGTGAGAGCTGGTCACGGCTCAAGTCCCACCTGACCAAAGTGTAGCCAGCAGGTCAGTAGTGAAGTCCACGTGCAAGCCCAGCAATGGGAGTACGAAGCTGGATGGATCGAGAATGCAGGCTGTGTATTGAGCCCCGAAATTGATTTAGTTGTGGTCAAGAGGATAATCTTCCTATGTATTGGGAGAGGAAAGCCGACGCTATGCATCCGGCGGAAGGCAGCAGTTCTGGGTGCGCTATGGCGATGTGCCCGGGACACCACCGGGGTCTGAGACCAGGGCATGCATTCATGGGGGTAGCTTGGGGACTTGGGAGGTCCAAATGCTTCCTTGGGTAAGAGGATGGTATCAGGAGATCCAGCGTTAGGCGAAATCCCGGTGTTGAGGTGGAATGTCCCGCCCCCCAACGAGTCCCACACTGATGCAGTGTGGGAGAGACAAAGGTAAAGACGGGCGATACAAGGTATCGGGGGCGGATAGCGAAGAGCGAACGACCCCGAGACGAGCATTTGGAAGTCTTAGCCGATCATAGTACCGGTGGTCGAGGGGGTGTGACCCCTTGACCGGGAAGGTGGGGAACTGAGGCCCAAGGGACCCACTGTAGGGAAGGAGAAGCCGGGCATAGCGTTTTGTTGAAGGGACCTACGGGAGACGCATTAAGGTCACCAACCGTATCCACGAAACTTCAGCGAATTGCGTCGCAGGCCCACAATATCTAGAGCCTGCAGGGCAGCAAAGCTATGCGCCACTCGGGGTTG
>Ga0209536_100005243_pt1 | contig 20244 bp, 16 predicted proteins | sample DeeMarSeWOR28_12_FD_187461 | JGI IMG/M metagenome (GOLD analysis project Ga0209536, IMG submission 187461) | Marine sediment microbial communities from White Oak River estuary, North Carolina - WOR-2-8_12 (SPAdes) (version 2) | ecosystem: Environmental > Aquatic > Marine > Intertidal zone >...
AGCCACCCTGTGATCAATTTCAGCGTCTGTCCAGAACAGCTGAGATCTGGTTAATTCAGCATAGCTGGCAATATGATCCTTTGCCTGGATTGTATCACCGCGGATCAATGCACAAACCGCACTTCTTTGATACAGGTTATTCGCTTTTGGGAAGAATGACAGCCCCCGCTCAAATATTTCCTTTTCCTTTTGATGATCGCCAATGTTGTGGTATTCCTGTCCCAACTCAACATAAGGATCCAGCCATTTGTCTTCCAAGCCCCACTGCCTGCTGATCTCCACAGCCATTTCATAAGCTTCAATCGCTTCCTGATAATTACGGATGCTGCTGTACGCATTCCCCAGTTCAAACCAGATGATCCTCTGCTGGGGATCCAGCTTCAGCAGTTCGCGGCTGTAGGCAATAAATTCCTGTGGGTTCTTATTCACGTACCTGGCGATGATCATCTTTAAGGTGATTTGGTCCCGGTGGGACAACCTGTTCACATCCCAACTTAACAGCTTGTCCCGCAGATGTTTGGCAACTTCGATCTGGGAATAATCTTGCTGAAGCAATCCATGCCTGTTGTATGCAAACAGCAACCAGGGGTACGGTGCAAAAAAATCAGGATCCAGCCGTATGGACCGGTTCAACATATCCACTGCAGTTTTAGGATCAGCACCATAGTAAGCATTCAAACCTTCGAGAAAATACCGGTACGCTTCAGCCGAATTCGTGGCGTTCCTGGAAAGCAGATCTGCTCCCGCATTTCTTTCAATGAGTTTAATTTCCAGATGGTTCTTCACAAGATTTGATAATGAATCAGTGATCAGAAAAACATCTTTTTCCGAATGGCCTTCAATTTGAAAAGTCTTAAATATCTCCTCACTGTTGGCATCGATTAAATGGGCATTCAGGCGGATTTTATTCCCGGCTGCTTTGATGGTACCCTGAATGAATGTGTTGGCATTTAATTTCCTTGTTATTTCACTGGCAGCTGAGGAAGTGAACAACGCCTGATTATACTGATCCGAATTCTGCAGTATCTCCTGCATGGTCCGGTATTGGCGGACGGAGAGCTGTGAAGAGTTGGAGAGGTTGGTAATCAATTCATTCTGTATCCCCACCTGCCAGACATTCCAAAGGGTATCATTGGTGAGGTTCTGGAAAGGCATCACCGCAATGGAGATCCGGCCATCATCTTCCCTGATCTCTTCGAATTTGTCGGAGCTGAATATTTTGGGGTAAACGAGGATGCCCACAATGATCAGCAGAACAGCAATGACAATGTTGTTTAATTTCAGGCTCCTCTTTCTGGTTGATACCCTCTCCGCTTCCCCGGGTTCCTTTTCAAGCGGATCTGTTTTCATGATTCCGTCCGGGGTCAGGTCGAAGATCCAGGAAAGAATCGCCGTTACCGGAAATCCGATGGCCAGCAGGATGATGACCAGGGTGACGGTCCAGGAAGGCAGAAGGAGGGCCGGGCTGACGATATCGACAACCTCCAGGATGATAAACGCGGTGGCTGCATACATGGCCACCACCCTGATCACCCTTCGTCGCTTTAGTTCCTGCCAGAACTTAAAAAATCTTCCCGGTTTGTGTGGCATCTGGTTAAATTTTTAATACAACCTGCTGAGAGCATTGTAAACATGTGTTTAACAAGCAATAAATGCATTGGTTCAATCCAGCAGGGATACCTTCCCCGTGGCCACATCGTACATGGCCCCCCTGATCTGGATCTCACCGTCCGCTTCCATTTTTGCGAGAATTTCACTTTCCCGGCGGATCCGCCGGACATTCAGCCTGACATTTTCCATGGCCACTTCATCCACCCCGGCCCGGCCCTGTCCAGATGCCTCTACAGCGGGTGAGATTTTGGAAAGCAGTGCGGTGATGTTCCCCATTTCCACATGGTTGCAGGCAGCCGTTACAGCTCCGCATGAAGTGTGTCCCAGCACAAGGATCAGTTTTGAGCCGGCCACATGACAGGCGTACTCCAGGGATCCCAGGATATCTTCGTTGACGATGTTACCGGCTACCCTGGCGTTGAAGATATCCCCGATCCCCTGGTCGAAAATCAGTTCTGAAGGTGCCCGGGAGTCGATGCAGCCCAGCACCGCTGCGAAGGGATACTGTCCGGAGGCTGTGTCTGCCAACTGGGCAGCGAGGTCGGGCCTTGAAAGTTTGTTCTCTACGAATCTCCGGTTTCCTTCAAGTAACATGGAAAGGGCCTTGTCGGGAGCCATATTCTGCTGGACTTCTTTTGTCATGGTTGTCATGATGAAATAGCTTTTTTGGTTACGTGACTGATCAGGTCCGGATCTCCGCCTCCCGTAGCATGCTTTTCTTCAGTGAATAGAGGCAATCTGAGAAACCCATGCAGGTGCGTTCGAAGGGAACCAGGTCCGGGATCACACCCACACGTTCAAGCATGTACCTGGGCTGTTTCTGTAAACCGACCAGATGAACGACCTTTCGCTGCCGGGCCAGGTCGATCAGCATATCCTCCAGAGCATAGAGGCCGGATTGATCCATGTAAGGAACCCGCTCCATGCGGATAATCACCGCTTCGGCAGTATCAGGAATCCTTTTTGACAGCTGCTCAAAATTGCTGGTAGATCCGAAGAAAAGGGGCCCGTTGATACGCTTGATGTAGACTTTCTCTTCCAGCTCAGGTGGAAAGGAGCTTTCGTCGGACCACCTCGATTCTTTCAGGGGTTTCACTTCAGAATCTTCCGCCGCCAGGTCCCCGATCTTTTTCATGAACATAACGGAAGCAATCACCAGTCCGATACCTACCGCATACACCAGGTTCCAGAAAGTGGATAGGATCAGTACCACAATCATGACGATCACCTCTGTCCTGGGCATATTCGGAATAGCCCGAAGTCCTTTATAATCCATCACCGCAATTCCGACAGTGATCAATATTCCTGCCAGCACTGCAGCAGGGATCCTGGAGGCCACAGGGCCAAGTAACAGCAGCGTGAAGAGGAGCAGCAACCCGGCGATCATTCCGGAGAGCCGTGTCTTCCCACCGGCATTGATATTGACCACAGTGCGGATGGTGGCCCCGGCCCCGGGAATTCCTCCGAATATGGCCGCGATGCTGTTCCCGATACCCTGTCCAAGCAATTCGCGGTTGGGATTGTGTTTGGTGCGGGTCATATTATCAGCCACCACAGAAGTGAGCAGGGAATCGATGGCTCCCAGAATGGCCAGCGTGAGTGCGGTAAATATAAAGGGAGCAAGGGAAGAGAGACTGAAATTGGTGAACAGTTCCAGATTGGGTGTGGGGATGCCGCTGGGGATCCTTTCCACGGTGCGGTAATCGAGTCCTGAAAGATCTGCAATACCGGACATTACAATCAGGGCAACCAGTGTACTTGGGACCACTTTGGTAATCCGTTTAAACCCGTAGATAATGATGATGGTGCCGAGTGCAAGTAGCAGTTCCACCCAGATAATTTTCTGAAATGCACGTGGCATGAGCTTCACTGCCCCGACAACCCCTGATGCCTCCTTTCCTGCAATTGTTCTGGATTCCTGGTCAATCTCCTCTTCGGTGATCACTTCTGCACGATCGATGGTTTCCTCGAAACTTTCCAGGATCAGGATTCCATCCTTCGCTTCCTCCTCCAGGATATTCCTCAGGATAATTTCCTCCGCTTCCTGTCTGAATCGATTGACGAATTCTGCATCCTCCCTGGGATAATAACCCACAGCCGGAAGTACCTGGGTGAGGATGATTATAAAACCAATGGCAGTCATAAATCCCGATACCACGGGATAAGGGATGTACCTGATGTATCTTCCCAGTCCCAGTGCACCCAGACCGATCTGCATGATCCCGGCCAGCAGGAAGACAGCAAGGATAAACGGCAGGGCCTGATTTACATCTCCGTTATTGGCCGCAACGATGCCTGCAATGACCACCATACTGACAGCGGTCATGGGTGCGGTGGGTCCGGAGATCTGTGTTTGGGTTCCACCGAAAAGTGCGGCAAAGAAACTGATAAATATGGCTCCATACAGACCGGCCATGGGTCCCAGTCCCGAACTCACACCAAAGGCAAGAGCCAGTGGCAATGCAACGATCCCTGCAGTAATACCACCAAACAGGTCTCCGCGAAAGTGTTTGAAGTTGAAGTAGGATTTCATCGAAAAGGCATGTAGTAATGCTTACCAATACTATACAACTGAGTCAAAGAATTGTTTTCTGCTGCGGCATGTGCAGATTTCACAGGGCGGGATGAGATACCATCTTGGAGCTATTTGTTAAAAAACCGCGATCCTTCCCAAAATTCACTATTTTGAATTAAACATTTCTGTGAAAACAGCATCCAATGATTATTATAAGGTTCACATGCGCTTAATTTCCGATGTTGAAACAGTACCAAACTAAATCATAACCCATGAATCAATCATTGAAATTTCCAAGGTTTTCTTTTATAGCATTTTTACTGGTATGTATCACGTCCGGGGTCCTGGCACAGGACTGGCCCCAATTTCTCGGGCCCAACAGGAACAGTGTATCGCCACAGCAGAACCTGTTCAGGTCGTGGCCCGAAAGCGGTCCGGAAGTGCTGTGGGCGGTCGATGTGGGGATCGGGTACGGGGGAGCTGTTGCCGTGGACGGCAAGGTCTATCTGCTCGACAGGAACGATGAAGTGGGGGATAAACTAAGGTGCTTTCATCTCTCCACCGGAGAAGAGCTGTGGGATTTCGGATACGATGCACCCGGCACGGTCATGTTTCCGGGTTCGAGAAGCGTCCCCACGGTCGATGGCGATTACATCTATACCTGTGGTCCATATGGTGACCTCTACTGTATCGATATCAACACCCATAAACCTGTATGGAACAACAATGTATGGGCCGATTTTGGCGGAGAAGAGATCCCCAGGTGGGCCATTACCCAATGTCCGCTGGTTTACGGTGACCTGCTGATCGTGGCCTCACAGGCTCCGGATGCGGGGGTTGTTGCCTACAGGAAAATGACCGGTGAGCTGGTCTGGAAGACTCCTCCACTGGGGCCCGTGGGTTATGTAAGCCCGGAAATCGTGAAGGTAAGCGGGGAGGATCACGTGGTGATGATCACTGCTGCCGAACGGGGAGAGGAGAATGGCAGGGTGGCCGGGATCCATCCCCTTACAGGAGAGATCCTCTGGGACTACAGGAACTGGCACTGCGGCATCCCAGTCCCCAATGCCATCGATGCAGGGGACAGCAAGATGCTGATTATCGGGGGATACCGGGCCGGAGCTGCCATGATCCGGGTGGAGAAAAAAACAGGCGAAGGTTATGATGTACAGGAGCTTTACAAGACCATTGATTTCGGCGAACATACCAAACCCGCCATTCTGCATGACGGCTATTTCTATGCCCAGTATTCAACCAATGAGCGTCGCGACGGCCTGGTATGCATGAGCATGGACGGTGAGATCATGTGGGCCACCAAACGTGATCCCCAGTTCATGAGAGGGAGCATGATCCTGGCTGACGGACTCATTCTGGCCACCGATGGCGAGACTAAGCTGTACCTGATAGAGCCGGATCCATCAGGATTCAAACCACTGGCTTCTGCAGTGTTGCTCGCAGAAGCAGAGGAAAGTGATGATCCCAGGGCGGCCAGGTTCGGCACCCAGAACTGGGGACCCATTGCACTGGCCGACGGAAAGCTCCTGATCAGGGATCAGTTCCGGATGTTATGCGTAAAGGTGGCCGAGTAAGGTCCTAGACCGGCTGTCAATTTGGGTGTATATTCTGATTCACCCTGAACAGGTTATTCGGATCATATTTGCTCTTTATCTCCACCAGTTTGTCATAATTGTCCCGGAAACTGGCCTTCACGCGATCCTCTCCTTCGTCCATCATGAAGTTGGAATAGGCGCCCCCGGATGAATAGGGATGAAGCGCTTCCCAGTACGCTCTGGTCCACTCCGTTATTTTCCCGGCGTTTTTTGGGTCCGGATCCACACCAACGATGACGCCGGCATATTTGGAATCCCTGTAAGCCCAGGGGGTATCGCTGTTGCCGACCTTTCCTGCAGCGCCTGTGATGGGATAGAGGTGCATCTGCGAAAGGGGGGTAGGTATTGCAGATCCGAACTCAAGGTGTTTGTTTCTCACCTCGGGTCCCAGTTCTGAGAAGAAGTCCGCTTTCCAGTACCATTGAAGTCCGGGAGGCATCAAGCCGTCAAACAGGGTCTGCACTGAAGGATAGGGCATCTCCCCGAGCAGTTCAAAATATGGATTCATCTCCCGAACCGGCTTAAAAATGGCGTCTGCCTCGTCCGGATCCCCGGTGTAGCACCATACAATAGCGCAAAACTGCTTATTATGCAGATGTTCCGGAAAGGGAGGACCCGGAATGATAAGGGTGGCAATAAAACCATTCAGATCTTCCGGTGCATCATGGATGAACCCATGGTACCACTCCATGATCTCCTCAGTTCTTTCAATGGGCCAGAGGGTAGGCCCTGCAAATACGTTTTTGATCGGATGTGCCTGAAATTTGAAGGAGGTGATAACTCCGAAGTTTCCTCCTCCGCCCCGGATGGCCCAGAACAGGTCTGGGTTCTGAGCCTTGTTCACAGTCACGAAAGAACCATCAGCCAGGACCAGGTCGGCTTCGAGCAGGTTGTCTATGGTCAGTCCACATTTCCGCGTCAGGTGGCCCACCCCTCCCCCCAGGGTAAGTCCTCCCACACCGGTTGTGGATATGATTCCTGCGGGAACGGCAAGCCCGAATGGATGCGTGGCATGGTCCACCTCACCCCAGACGTTTCCGCCTCCCACGCGGACTGTATTGTCACCGGTATCCACACGGACAAATTTGATCCCAGATAGATCGATGACCATTCCGCCATCACAGCTGCCCAGTCCACCGCCATTGTGGCCCCCTCCTCTGACAGCAAGCAGGAGATTGTTTTGAGCAGCGAAACGGATCCCGGCCTGAACATCAGCCACATCCACACATTTCAGAATCATACCGGGGTGCTTATCTATCATACCGTTGTATAGTTTCCGGGCTTCATTGTACCTGGAATCACCTGGTAATACGATTTCGCCCCTGATTTGACCGGCTAGTTCGTCAATCCGGCTGGAATCTAAGCTTTGAACTGAATTTGGATCCTTCATAACCTTTTATTTTTCTCTACAAGTTATTCCAGGATCAGGACATACCCTGCCTAAATTAGTTGATTAACAAATATTTAACAAGTAATCACCGGGAGAGCGACGAGATCTAGGGGGCCATATTAATTGATCATTCTGTGAAGTGCTTGTATCATCGTGTACCGAGGTCCGGATCGTAAACAGGGACCAGGTTCTCAATGTTCTGTTTCATCACTTCCAGGTAATCTCCTGCATCGGGGGTATTGGCGCACGGCGAAAATACGGTGCTTTCCACTCCCAGCTCTCTCAACCTGGATACAGTTTCAGGAAGGGGTTCGTCCTCCCAGATCATCCATGCGGCATCGGTGCCGTGCCTGATTTGCTCAAGTTCCCGCGCCATTTGACCGTCCCAGACCTGGTCGGGCTCCCAGTGAAGATTCAGAGCCGGGATCCCATACCGGGCAGTGAAATACTGGTAAACGGGGTGAGAAAAGATCAGGGTTTTACCGGGATCCCTTGAAACCAGCTCCTCGATCATTGCATCCATGGACATCAGCTCCTGTTCAAGTGCATGGAAATGATCCGCAAATATGGCTTCCCGCTCCGGGATCTCACGTGTAATAGCTTCATAGACCGATCTGGCCTGTTCAATGGCCAGGCGGGGATCGAGCCAGGTGGTAAATGCCAGGTTCCCGTGTTCATGTTCTCCCTCGAGCCCGTGGCTGTGGGTGACTCCCTCGGCTTCCATGAGGAGCCTGGAAGAAATGGACTGGGAGGTGTTCACGGTTTTTGACCCGGGAAGCGAAACCGTGTTGAGCCACTCCGCATAACCTGCCCCGTTCAGGAGGATGATATCGGCCGACTGGAATGCGGTGACCCCCTGCTTATCGGGAACCCAGTATGCAGGATCGGTGCCCCCGGGCACCGGGAACAGGATGTCGACCAGGTCCTGGCCTATTCGTTCGGCGAAAAATGCCAGCGGGTAATTTACCACAGCAACAGAAAGCAGTTGATCCTGGCTGGCTGTTTCCGAGGCTGGTTGCTTCTGTCCGCAACCTGCGATCAGGACCAGCAAAACGGGTAAGATGAATCTGTAATGTCTCATATCTATCGGAATCATGCTCCTCCGCCAAGCAGGATCCCTTTGAGGATCGCCGGTCCGAAGTGAGCGGTAAGGGTTGTCAGAATAAGTGATATCAGGGCCCCCATAAGAAGGACCGAGAGGATTTCAGAGACCAGGATGGCCCTGATGCGTCGCCTGGCCCCTCCGATCTTATGCATGGTCTCAATCTCTTTCTTTCTGAGGCGCAGAGAGAGCATAAAAACAAGAACGGTGGTGGCGAGGGTGGAGAGTCCGATGATGACTATCCCGGTGATCATATAGTTCTGTATCTTGATAATGGTCCCCAGTAATTCTTCCATGACCTCGACCGGGTCCACCAGGTGAACAACTTCTTCCTCGCCCAGGTACCTCCCCTCCAGCAGGGTTGCTGCGCGCTGGTTTCCGGGAAATACCAGCGCAGCCGTGATCGGGAATTTACCGGGATCACCGTGGAAATGGAAGGATTGCATGTTGCTCTCCGTTACACGGTTGTATTCCGCTACCGATGCGTTGGCAATGATGTTGTCACCCTCACGTTCCAGGACCGATCCGTTCAACCCGTCCTGCTGAAGGTCTTCGTGGCCGTGTGCCAGACCTTCCATGATCCAGGCGGTCTTCAGATCCACAAATACCGACTCATCATCAGGTGTGCCCGAAGGTGCCAGTATCCCCTGTACATTCATCATCAGCGGATATGCGCCTGCCAGGTTAAATACGCTGGAGGGAGTTGAGATCAGTGAATCGCCCGGCTCAAGACCCAGCCTTTCCGCCACCCGGAACCCTATGACGCAATCCCCGAGGAACACCAGGTTTTCACCGGAAGCCACCGTCAGGTTGCGGTAGTTGAAATAATCCATGGAGGTGCCTACTATTGGAAATTCCCCCGCCCTGAAACGGGTATGTAAAGGAATAGCTGAGATTTCGGGAGATTCACCTAATCTCAGGTATTCTTTGTAAGGGAAGCTTTCAGGGGCATCCGTATCGAAGTAGAGGCTGTTCAGTACCAGTTCAAGCGGACTCCCTTTCGCGCCCAGGATGAGCGGGGTCGATCCGGCCCTGGAGATCAGGGATTCGGCACTTTCGTTCACCACTACCCTGAGTCCGGAGGGAAGGTAGATGATCAGGGAGATGGAAAGGACCAGGATGATGGTTTTCACCCGGTGGTGCCGGATATACTGTCCCACCATATAGAGGATATCCTTCATGGCCTGTCCCCCCCTTCCTCCTTATGTGCTGTCAATGGCTGACTGATCTCAGGGAAATCCACCACCCTTTCAAACCTTGTCAGGTGAAGGTGATCGTGGGTAACAACCACCAGGGTGGTCTTGCTCTGTTGGACCGTCTCCATCAGCAGATCCAGGGTCCGTTCTTTATTTACCGGATCCAGGTTTCCGGTGGGTTCGTCACACAGCAACAGACCCGGTTTCGTGAGGAGCGCCCGGCACAGGGCCACCCTCTGTCTTTCCCCCTGGGAGAGGCGCCTGACGTTACGGTGCATCAGCCCGGTGATCCCGAATGCGCCTGAGAGATCTCTGGCCCTCTCCACCACCTCCCGGGTCAGCTCCAGTTCCGGAGTGATCCGGAATGGGAGGAGCATGTTGTCGAGGGCACTGAGGTATTCTATCAGTTCGAATTCCTGGAACACCATCCCGATATGACGGATCCTGAATGCCCTCCGTTCCCTGTCATTCATCTCTGAAAGCTGGGTTGCGTTAATAGTCACCTTTCCTTCTCCGGGAACCAGGTAACCGGCAAGCAGCAGCAGGAAGGTGGTCTTGCCGATACCGCTTGGACCGGTGATCGCAGCTGTGGACCCGAAGGGAAAATCAAAGGAGGGAACCCGGAGGGTAAATTCCCTGCCGGGATATTCAAATTGAAGATTTCTGACCTCGATCATGGGGTGTTACAATATACGTTCCTTTTGCCTGACTTCCAGGGAGGAGATCTTCCATTCTTCCCCGATCACTTTCAATTGTACGCTTGCGGAGTAATAATTTTTCCTGTAGTGGATATGTCCGAAATGACTCACTGAACCGCTCACCACCCAGCTCGCATCGAGTGATATCACATCCTTGTTCCGGGTGATGTTGTTCACTTCATCCATCTCTACCTGATCCACAGATGCCCTGGCGCCGCCCCTCTCCTCAAGCTCCATGGCCGAGCGGTGTTCAAGGTAAATCTCTGAGAGCTGATCTCCGGTGGCACTCACCGAAAGACGGTCATATACAGCCTCATCGCTCTGGTAATCAAATGCCCTGTAAATGTTGGTGAGCAACTGATCCAGCACCAGGCTTGCCGATTCACCGGACCGTGGCCTAAGGCCGGGATGTCCCGGCACTTCGAAACGTACAAAGGGATAGAGCAGGATGGCTGTTGTCACAAGGATTGTAATGCCTGTTTTTCCGGTACCTGATCTACCCGGCAAAGCAAACGCCAGGATAAGGGAGAGCAGGGCAAGTACCATGGAGACCAGGGGCCACCTGGGTGAGGAGATCTCCACCGCCCTGATCACGGGTCTTCGGAATCCGGCCATCCTCTTTTCCCATGCAGCAGCAGTGGATCCATCTGAGAGCAGATGAGATTCTGATCCCCAGGGATCGGTCATGGTCAGTGGTGCAGGCAGGAATGGATCCTCTATTCCGGTCAGCTGGACAACAGCCTCCGAAGGGGCTTCAGACAACGGGTAGGCCAGGCTGATCCCCACCACTGCTTCATCAAGTTTTTCTGTGATGGCATCCATGCGTGTGGTAACCCCATACCTTCCCACCCTTACGAAATCGGCGCGGCCTTTGGCGGGTTGAAGCAACCTTCCATCCACTCTCAGTCTGGTGGAGGCGGTGAATTGCTCCAGGAGCATCTGCCTGAAAGCCGCCTGGTTCTCTACCGGAATGATGGCCTCATCCTCTTCATCCCTGCCAGATGGCGGATGAAAATCGGCTGCCCGGACCAGCCATTCACACCGGATCTCGAACGGGGTAAGGGTGAGGTAACCCATGATGGGATGTTCAAGCCGCACGGGAGGAGGATTCCCTGGTCCGGACATGCTGCCCGGGTTTCCGGGAAACCCGGAAAAGGCAGGTGCGGCCCCTTCACCGCCTGACCGATTTTCTTCGGGCAGATAGATCAGCAGCATGGTGAACGCCAATCCACCGGCAACGGGCAGTGCAACCTTTTTAAAACGTTTGCCAGCCTCCCATTTGCCCGGCAATTCCAACAGGAAATAAGCCAGCACGGTTGCCAGTGCAAATACCACACTGACGATGAATAAATAATAAAACCTTGCCGTGATCAGTTCTTCAACGGTCAGGTTCACCGGCGGATCGAACACCGGACCCTTGTACTCCAGCCCCAGCATGATACCAAGGATGGCTGCAATGGGCCACAACCTGGCTTCCGCTTCATTTTTGCGCGACAGGTGTCCAAGGATCACCAGGGTGGCCAGGGTCACCAGCAAAGGAATCATTCCGGAGGACCATGGCGGGATCCCCAGGTCCGATGCAGGCATGGAGATGGCGAGCCCGATGGAAAAAGCAAGGAGAAAGCGCAGGGTTTTTCGGATGCTTCGCAGAAAACCGGCTGCAAGAGCCAGCAATGCGAACGCCATCCAGAATTCCCTGAGGTAACGAAGCGCGTCTGTCATGCTCTCCCTGAAAAGCATCCGGGGGGTAACGATGAAATCTTTCAGGTGGCTGACGGGGATCCTGAACCCGGTCAGCTCCCGGTCCACAAAGATCCGCCTGGAGGAACCGTCCAGCCAGTAGGCGGTGAAAATGACACCTGAACGTTGCCAGTAGAGCAGAAGCTCATCCCCGGATCGCAATGGCATATCTGCGGAAGTGAAACGGAACCGGAAAACCAGCATGGATCCGATCTCATCCACCTCGGGATCACCCGTCATGCTGCAACGGGGGGGGAGCATGGGGGGGGAGATGGTATACGCCAGGGTGGGAGGGACATCCACTTCAACGATGTACTGGTTCCCCTCTTCTTCAAAAAGCCTCACTTCGGCCACCCCTGCATCATCTGCCATGCATGCCAGGGAAGCAAAGAGGAGAATGGAAACCAGCTGGCTTATCTTATTCATCATCCTGGCCCGGTTTTGCCACGGTTACCCGGTAATTTTCCAGCAAACTGGCATAGGCTGCATCTTTCAGCTCCTGTTTTCTGGCCGCCCTCCATTCCCTCTCTACCAGCGGACGGATCTCAGATAATTCGGGCAGGTCACCCTCATCCATCTCATCGATCCGGACCAGGTGTACCCCGAGCCCGGAAAAAAGGGGGTCTGTCCATTCCCCTTGACGCGCAGTGGCCAGCTGATCGGAAAACCGTGGACCAAATTGCCTGGCCACATCACTTTTTCTGTAGTCCTGGAAATCATAACCGGTCAGGGTCATGTCACCCAGTTCCCGCGGATCGGTACCTGCCCGGAGTGCTTCCAGCGCTTTACGCGCCTCCGCTTCGGGGTCCCCGTGGTTCTCAGGGTTGAAATATACCTGTGTAAAACTCACTGAATATTCGGTCCTGAAATCTTCCGGATGGGACTCCAGGTAGGAGATCAGCATCTGTTCTGTGGGTACATTTACCGAGGCCATGTTGTCCATCAGCAGTTCCAGTTTCTGCCTGAGCCTGTTCTGGATCACCTGGTCGTTCCTGTCTAGCCCGAGGGCCAGTGCTTCCCTGTAATAAACCTCGTCGCGGATGAGGTTTTCGATCAGGTTCTGTAATTCCGTCTCGGTGGGGGGACGGAGCCAGGTGGAAGCAAACTCGGTCGCCATCTGCTCTATTTGCATTTCGGAGATAAAGATTTCCTGCTGTTTACCGGGACCATCGTCCGGTATCAGGCTCCGCAGGCCGAAAACCAGGAAACCGATCATCAGAAACAGAGAAACAGGTTCCCGGATAATTTTGCTCAGGCGTTCAGGCATGGTTGTGCGAATCTCGGGTGTACAAGTTTAAAATTAACAAAAAGGGAGCAATGGAATGGTCCATGCTCCCGTATAATATCTTTACAGGAAATGACTATTCGGGGTTATACCAGATAGGGCTGGTATAGGCCCTTTCCTGGCCGACCAGTTCAGCACCCTCGGGGATTTCGGCTCCCAGCCTTACCCGGTCGTATAAGATCCAGCGCGGTGTCGGGATCTCAATGACCCTGGCGTAATAGAAAGCCTTTTCATCTTCATCGAAATCGGGATCGGTCCATACGGCCATCAGCTCCGATGCCCCGATGGTGTTGGTCCAGTTGGCGGCCTCAATGTCCACGGTATTGCCAACCGGTGTGGTACACCGTCCTTCATTGTTGATCTTGCGGTCGTCAGAAACGGCCACATCGTAAACGCGCTCATGGGTTTTGCCGTCCCCGTCCAGCCATCCTTTGATGATCTGGATCCGGTCCAGGTTGGCACCTATGGGGTCTCGCAGTGCATAGACCATAAAGACCGGGGCCTCTTTCCCTTCAGGAACTCCTGTGAGATCGCCTCCCATGGGTACCCCCTTCTCGTATCCCACAAAAGCCGGCGCCCTGCTGCGCAGATCATTATCGGTATAATCCCAGCCACCGAAAAACCGGACCATCATCCGGGGGCCGGTGGTGGCGTATACCTCCTTACGCTCCATGGCATCGAACAGTGCCTCCCGGGTGTTCTCGGTGGCCCATACCCCCGTATATCCGGAGGCGACCAGCTTATCGCCGTCGAAGGCTGCATTTTCGTTGCTAACGAACGGATGCTGGACCCGCTCTTTCTTGGGCTCCACACTGGTGGACTTGCCGAAGAAATTGTCCTCCTCCGCGGTGGCGAGCCCGGTGTGGCTGTCGGTGGATCCTGCCATCCCGAATTTATAGGGATTGGTTCCCAGTTTGGTCTCCAGTGCCAGCCCGTTCTTGAGCGCCTCCCGTGCATATTCACCGGGGAGCATCTCATCGGTTTTCAGTTCGGTGAGGTCGAGGTTGCCCACATCCCAGGTTTCATAATCGGCAAACTCGTCGTTGGGTGAAAGCAGCGGGTGCGCTTCCCCGTCGCCTTTTATCTGGGTCACTTCGTAGAGTGGTTCCCATTTGGCGCGGAGTGTCACATAGTTTTCATCCACATCCCTGCCGAAATAGGTTTTGTCGACCGGGAACATCCAGCCGTTGCTCAGGTTTCCGTTGTGGGCCAGCGCCAGGGCCTGTCCGCCTGTCTTCTTCTCGTAATTGTCGAGCCACTCGTAGAGGTCCAGCACATCGGGACTGCCCACGGGCGGCTGGGTGACCATGGGGATCACCTGACCGGCCCGCATGGCCCCGTCCCTGAGGATCACGTTCCGGTGCATGTTGATTCCCTTGGGTACCGAAGTCCACTCAAAACCGATCAATGCGGTGAAACGGCCCGGTTCGTTGTATTTTTCGGCCGTTTTAACAATATCATCCCACACCCTGGAATAAACGGCAGATCCCGGACTGTAATCTTCCAGAAACTGCTGGGGAATTTCTCCCGCAGTAAAGGTGCTGATCAGGTCAAAGGCCGCTTTGGCAGCAGCTTCCCCGCCCTGCTTGAATCCGTTGTACCATTCCTTACCCTTGGGATCTGCCAGTACATTCGGGGCTCCCGCCTGCAGGTCGAGGGCAAAACCCATCATATCGGAATGGTCGGTGATCACCAGCCAGTCCAGTGGACGGCCGAGTTTGACCGGAAGCCCCGTCGAAGAGACGATCTCCTCCCCGCGGGCGAAGCGATAGGCCTCCTCGTGGCCCAGGGTGGCACCAAAAAGGCCCGCATCGAGTGAAAGCCCTGTATGCAGGTGCATTTCACCCCAGTAGACCTGGCTGGGGAAATTTCTTTTGGCATAGGGTGAATAGGTCTTGCCGGGATAGAGGCCCTCAAGGGCATCCGTGGTCGGGTAGCCTATGTCCTGGGCAAAGCCCGAAACTGTGGCCCATATCAGGAGGACCAGGAGTGAAGAAATACGGTGAATTGAAGTCATGAAATAAAAGGATTTTAATAAAGTGATCAAGTCTAAAGGGTTCACGCTGTTAATTAGTTAAGGAACAAGAGCGGGGTGACATTGTTCACCCTGAATAGAAAAAAAAACAATGATGTCATACCATTACTCCCCTTTCCTGATCAGCTGAATGATTTTTTTCAGCCTCCTTTCGCGGGTCGAAGGTTGTGCAGCCCAATTGATATGCTGGGTATACTGACGCTTCAATGATTTGCTCAGGGAATTGAAAGCTTCACGCAGTCCGCGGTCATTGGCCAGTTCGATCTGAAGTTCTTCCGGGATGACAATGGGCCTGTTGAAATCGGGTTTGATCTCCTTGCCCTTTTTCTGGTTTTCGACCGCTTCTTCCACATATGCAATGATACCTTCGATCTTTTCCCGTATCTCATCCACAGATTGGAACCGCCACTGCCGGAGCCCCCTGGTGTCATTTTCGGCCGCAACGAGATAATTCTGTTCATCCCTGAGGAACACCCCCTGGTAGAACCACAGTCCCGTATAGCTTTTAAATGCCACCAGTCCGACGATGTTTTTGCCGTTCAGGGTGTAGACCGGCATTCCCCATTTAACGGTTTCATCCAATCCCGAGCCGAGCAGGATCTCCCGCAACAGGATCAGGGAGGATTCCCATTTCCCGCTGTTTGAAATATATTCGACCACTGTGATTTTACCCATTTCTAAGTATGGTTTCGTTAAACTGTCATCAGCTCCAGGCATCTGATGTGAGATCCATTCCCGCGATCACCTCCCTGGAGATGGATCGTTTGATACGGAACCTCATTTCAATGATCCTTGCCAATTCATCCAGGTCAGAAATGGGATGGACGGCAGATTGAGCAGGGGTCGATTCGACCAGTTCCATGTTGTGAATCATTAAGAAGCGCTCATGATCAAATTTGGTCAGCAGGATGGATTGAAAAAAAGTTGAACCGGGATGAAATGAACCTGCTATGACTTCGCTGAAATCCTCCAGGCTCCTGGGATCGGGTCGGACGGTATACCCGTGTTTATGGGAACCATCTCTGTACATGAGGAGTTCGGTCCCGACATTTCCCGCGGGTTTAAAAATGTAGCAGTCGCGGCCAAAAATAATCCTTTGTTCCAGGTCTGAATCGAGCTGGACAGGTTTCGCGAAGGGCGCCGCATAACCCACATCAACCAGGTAATCCTGCTGATCCAGCGAGACCCGGGTGACCATATGCGAACCGGGGTTTTTCATATCCGCAGCGCAGAGTTGTACCCGGTACCCCAGAAATTGCAGCAGTTTGAAAAAGTAATAGTTGTTTGAATAGCAGGTACCTCCGAAATGATGCTTTTCAATTCCCTCCAGGTACATGTCAAAAGGGGGGATCTGTTGAAGGCCGAAGCGGGACCTGTAATAGAGCTTTGATATGTTTTCAAAAGGTATCGCAGAGAGATGGATCCTGATGAGTTGTGATAAAAAAGAGTAGGTGGGGGGCTGTAAGGATACTCCCAGAATAGCCAGGAACCGGTGATAAAGTTGCTCTTCGATCACTGAATAAATTTAAGTCTTCATCAACCATTCTTTACGAGATGCATCACATAGAACATCTCGGTGGCGATCAACCGGCAGGTATGATCGTATTGTTCGGCCTCTTCAGGGGTGCCGTCATATGTTTTGGGATCGTTAAAAGGAAGGGATATCCTTTTCTCAGCCCCGTGGACAACAGGGCATGCCTCATCGGCATCTGAGCATACCATCACCGCCGCGAAAGCCTCCTGCGGATTGTTTTTGTCACTGTATACTTTTGAGAAAAGCAGGTTGGGATCCATATCCCTGCCCGCTTTGACCTCATACAGATGGTTGCCGTCGCTCTCGGGGGTGGAGGTGACTGAAAAACCCGCACGTTCCATGGCTTTGACAGTCCGTTCATTGGCTGCTGTGGTTTCGGTTCCCCCTGAATAGGTGTCAACATTTTCCACATCATAGTAGATTGAAGCCGTATGCAACCAGACCTGGGCAAACTGGCTTCTGCGGGAATTGTGCGTGCAGACAAACAGGAGATTGCTCTGACCCTCTCCTGAAACCGACTTCCGAATATAGTCGGCCAACCCGGCAAGTGTTTGCCTCCGGTCATCATCAATCGCTGAAAAACCATCCTCCAGGGAGGAGGCGTACGCCTGAAGTTCTTCGTTGAATGTCCGGGACATCATTTTCCTGTTTGGGACTTATGGTATGCGGCTCTCTTCAGGGTGGCTACATCCCTGATGGGGTTGGGCGGGTCCAGCGGCTCTGCCAGGAATTCATAGATCTTCACACGTATCTCGTTGGCAGTTCTGGTATCCATCCGGTCAAAGGAGTGGCCCCCGGGGATATCCTGATAGATCTCATATTCAAATTCCTTATTTTCAGCTTTCAGCGCTTTTATCAGGTGTTCCACTTCCAGCACATTGACATCCGCATCGTTGGTATTGGTATGGATGAGCAGGGGGGTGTCCTTCAATTTGTGTGCGTTCCACGCTGGTGACCGGCGGCGGTATTCATCCACATTTTCGTAGGCCGTCTGGCCAATGTGATAATCAGCTGAATAGAGATCCCTGTATGACTGGGTCTTGTAGCCCATCCTTGCGATCAGGTCGCTCACCGGAACTCCTGCAAATGCCGCCTGGTAGTCCTCCGGATGGTCGAAAATATTCATCAGGGCAATCAATCCTCCGTGGCTCCATCCCATGATACCGACACGTTTGCTGTCAATGAATTCAAAGTTTTCGATCATGTAGTCGCGGCTCGCCTTCACATCCTCCACTTCGAGCCCTCCGTAGTCGATCTTCTCGTAATGGCTTCTCCCGTAGCCGGTGCTGCCACGGTATTCCGCGGCGACAATGACATATCCCTGGGCGACCAGCTCGCGGACGATGTGCACATAGTAGGTGGAGAAATCGGAATGCACCCCGCCATGCGGGAGAACGATCAGCGGGTACTTCCTGTCCGGATCGGTGTTTTTGGGTATAATGGTATAGGTCCAGAATTTAACCGGGTTCCCTGCTCCCTGGGCAGTGGGATTATCCTCTTTCCAGAGCGGAGGACCGCAGATATAGACCTTGTCCACCCAGGCGACATCTTCAAGTTTCTGGATCCACAGGACGTCATCAATCTTCTTCTGGAGTACATCAAAAGAGTGTCTCATGTTTTCTATCCGTCGGTTCAGATCACCGATCTGTTTCTGCAATTCTTCCTGTGACTGCGAGCGGAGGACCGGGGAAAACAGGAATGATACCAGCAAAAGCAGGAAAAGGGCATGGATTTTTTTCATGTCGTCAATTTTTTCATCGGTTTAGCAAACGGTAAGTTAGCATGAACCCGCATTCCTGACAAGGGTAGCGGCTCTTTTTCTGCGGGTGCTAGAGGGCATTCAGATCCTTTACAAAACCTTCAATTTCCGGATCCTGATACCCTTTTTCTCTGGCTGCCTGCTCCAGGGTTCCCCATACCGGCTCCCCGCAGGCAATGCATTTGATTCCCCTATCGGCGAGATAACGCACTGCCTCCTTTTTATATTCCACAAGTTCCTCGATGGTGATGTTCCTGGTGATCTCCATGGTTTCTGAAGCGGCTAACTTTACAGTGTAGCAATTTAGCATCCTTTTCTCTCTAATCCTGAGATTTTGGGTAACTTGTGGTTCGAAACGGATTTTTCCATGAATGAAATAAAACATCTGGTTGCAGTTTGCGCGGTTCTGCTGATCTCTTCAGGCCTGATGGCCCAGACCCGTGTCATCCATGGCAGGCTGACGGCTTTCAATACCTATCCGGTCCAGAACATTGAGGTGGGTTCCAAAAAAGGAAAATCGGCAACCGTGTCCGATTCACTGGGCCAGTTCCACATTGTTTGTCTCGAAGAAGATGTGGTCAGGATCAAACCGAGGGCTTTCAAACCGGTCAGCAGGAGGGTAGGACCGGAGACTGATTCACTGGTAATCAACCTGGTATTTGTCAATACGCGAAAGAACAGGGACATTGCCGTCGGCTACGGTTATGTGAAGGAGAGTGACCTGACTTTTGCGATCAGTAACCTGGAACAGGAAAACAACGAGTTTTGCCACTACACGGATATCTATGAACTGATCATCGGGCGCTTTGCGGGTGTGGTGGTTGAGAACAGGGAGGTGATCATCAGGGGCAGAAACTCATTTTATGGCCCCACAGAGGCACTTTATGTGGTGGATGGAGTCGTGGTGAATTCCATTGACTGGATCACACCTTGTGAAGTCAGGTCCATCAACATTCTCAAGGACGGATCCGCTGCGGCCTATGGATCCCGTGGCGCCAATGGGGTGGTCATTATTGAGAGCAAGCGATAAAACAGTTTCTCCGGGAATCTTTCCCCGGGGGTTTACTCCACCTTTTTCGCCAGATGCTCCCCGTTCTGGTGAAGTGTGAGGCTGACAACCTCCCCCTGGTCATCCATATTGAAAGTGAGTTGTGCATCCACATTGACCAGTGCAAACCTGTCCGGCGCAACGGGCTTGATTTCCACCCTGTCCTGTCCGGTGGCCTGGGCGTACATGACCTGCCCTTCCGTGAATATAGAGATGTGGAAGTCCGGGGTCAGTTCATACTTTCCTGTATATTTCAGCCTGGTGGATTCATCCAGTTCAATCTCATCCAGTTCCGGGATCGGTTTGTCGGTTTTGACCCACGTTATATCGTAACCGGTTCCTTTGGAAACTACCGAGGAAATGGTGTTGTCTGAATCACGGTGGAATTGCAGCGTGGTGATCCCTTCTTCAAAGAAGAATTTGTCCTCGTCGTAAGGAAATATTTCATAACGGGAGCTGCCTGATCTCATGGAGTACAGCTTTCCCTCACTGTAGGTGATCGTCCGGTCTCCATCGTGTTCGGAAGTATATACACCCACATAGGATTGCAGTTTTTCGTCCGGCAACGGGATCTTTTCCCAGCGGTAGGGCTTGCCGATGGCGATGGCCGCCATCTTGATACCGGTCTCACCCGGCGCAATGCGATCGCAGTTTGAAAAGACGGCTGCAAACAGTTTTTCCTCGGGAAGGTAGAGGGTGTGGGTAAGGTAACCGTTGATCC
>Ga0209536_100005245_pt1 | contig 20237 bp, 15 predicted proteins | sample DeeMarSeWOR28_12_FD_187461 | JGI IMG/M metagenome (GOLD analysis project Ga0209536, IMG submission 187461) | Marine sediment microbial communities from White Oak River estuary, North Carolina - WOR-2-8_12 (SPAdes) (version 2) | ecosystem: Environmental > Aquatic > Marine > Intertidal zone >...
CCTGAAGAATACCTCGGAACCTTCTGACTGCAGTTGAATATTCCCTTTCGCAAGCGGCTTTTTCTGCCCGTCTACAATAAGGTGCGAATCCTCATTGACCATATTGACCACTCCGTTGATTATATGCACACTTTTTGTCCCGACGCATATGATCTCTAATGTATTCCATTCACCAAGGGGTTTTTCATTGGTAACATTCTTTGAACATATCTTGCCGCCCTGTTTGTCCTGGCCAAATTCCACCAGTTCAGCACTTGGGTCATACACATACCGGTCGCCATCATCCGGCTTGGATGCCTTAATGCTGCAGTAGGTGTCGCCCATACGGTAGCTGTCACCGAACATGGTTTCCATCACCTGGCATTCATGGGACTGTTTCCACACCCCCAGTCCCACCCCGTAGGCGCCGGTGCCATGATACAGCAGCCCTGAATTTCTATTCTGGTTTTCCGGCACCCATTTCTTTTCTCCCCATTTGATCTGCATTCTGAAATGATAATTCTCAAATTCCTCCTTTGTGGCCAGGGAGCCATTTATTTGTCCGGATACCCGGACGGCGGGTTCCCCGTCTTCCGTCACTACCTGGAAGATGTTCAACGGATCATTATTCAATCCGATTGGCGCAGTATAGTTGCCGGCGCTATCCTTCTCCATTCCCGGGACATCAACCGAGGCATTGGGAACGCCCACATAGGTTTCCCAGCCTTCAAGGTCCTGTCCATTGAACAAGGTCCTGAAATCTGCCTCCGATTCCTGTTGATTACAACCTGATAGGAGAAGCATTCCAAAAAGGATCAAGGATAAAAAATGTATAGTTTTCATAAAAAAATAGGTTTAGTGTGAAATTACGGATTTAAAAATAGTAAAATAATCTCAAATCAGTAATCAAATTTGATCATTACTCCCTTGTCCTGCAACTGTTTGAGGGCCCACTTGAACTGCTCATAGGACATGGACTGCTTGTTTGTACTGTTATTGTCCAGGTAGATGTATTTAAGGTGTTCATAGGCTGCTATTTCCATGGGGAAGTTCTCAATCAGGTTGAATGAGAGGTTCAGTTCTTCCAGATTTTTAAGTTCCAGAACCTGGCTGGGGAAGGTGGTGAGGTGGTTTTCATATACATGCAGGTATTTGAGCTGCTTCAGGTTTGAAAGGGATTGAGGCAGTTCGCGGAGCTGGTTGTGATGTAGGTACAGCTCGCGTAGTTTCGTCATTTCACCCAAACTCTCGGGAAGTTCTCTCAGCTTATTATAGGAAAGGTACAGGATCTCCAGGTTTTTTAGTCGCGAAATATTGGGTGACACATACTTCAACTCATTGTAATACACATCCAGCCACACCAGGTTAGTCAGATCATATAATTCGTCCGGAAGTTCCGTGAGCTGGTTCTTGTACAGCATGAGATTTTCGAGTGTCTGAAGATCACCAATTTCCCCCGGTACCGATTTCAGCCTGTTTTCAGGGATGACCAGCTTCTTTAATCCGTTGAACCGGTTGATCTCCGGCGGAATATGGGTAATCCCGCATCCACGAATGATCAGTCTTTCCAGATTGGGCATTTCAACCAGGTATTTAGGATTGAGGAACACGGGGTTGAAGCTGATCTCAAGCTCGCTCACCTGGTTGAGGTGCCGGATCCCTTTCAGGGTTTTTATAGTATTATAACTCAGGTTAAGGATCTCCAGGTTTTTGAGTTTCCTTATTCGTTTGGGTATTTTTTTCAAATTGTTGTGGCTGAGGTCCAGTTCCTTCAACGAATCCCAGGCATATATTTTTAATTTCAAGGGTTTTTCAGCTGGAGAATTATCACTGAATTTCAATACTTTCAATCCCTTCAGCCGGCGAAGGGAGGCTGGCATTTTCCTGCATTCATTCTCAGAAAGGTTCAGGTAGGTCAGGGATTCATTTCGATCAAATCGAATATTCCTGGTCTGCAGTTTATTCCGGGAAAGATTCAGGTATTTCAAATTGTTAAAATTATCCGACGAGATACGTATATTTTCTATCTCATTGAATGCCAGGTTAAGCGTATCCAGGTGATGCAGACTGAATATTTTTTGGGGTACCGACGCAAATCCTCCATTGGTCAGTTTGAGCGTCCGGGTATCCGTGTAAATCGAATCCAGCAAGGCCAGATAATTGCTATGTCGGGCGGAATCCTGTTTGCGCACACTTTCCCGGTATTCCAGGGCCAGGGGCGAATTCAGGTAGGCTTCCCTTTCCTTTTGGGTGGTAACCAGCGTAGAATCCTTTCTTCGTTTTGTAGCATACCATGTATCCCATTGCTCCTTACGGATGGCTTTCAATGCGGTTTGTCGATCTTTTTTCGACGGGGTATCTTGCGCGGATACTTCACCCTGGAAGACAAAAATCAGGCACAGTAATAATTTAAAAAATAAATCAAGCGTTTTCATGCAGCGAGCCCCTCCTGCTAAAATAACCATAAACTTAGTTGCAGGAATATATTTCAGTATAAATCTGGGATAGTAGATTGTTTTTATGGATCAATGGAAAATATCATGGAAGTGGCAGATCCAATTTTCTCAGGAAGTCGACATATCGTTTATTGTCTTTAAGTTCCGGAAAGCGGAACAGAACGGCAGAAACATACGGAACGTTTGGGTCACGAATTTCAAAGGCCTTTTCAAAGCAATCCATGGCTTTCTCGTAATCCCCCACCCTGAGATATCTTTGTGCCTGGCCGTGATATGAAATGCGGCCACCGTTTTTGAGTACCTCCAGGTTTACCCGAATCCGTTCATTGATGACCCCAAGGAAGCCCTCTTCCTCAAATATCTTCTCATTCCTTTTCATAACCGAATCGCTGTTCCAAAAAAACCTTGGATTCATTATTTCAAACCATCCTTGATAATTGCCCATTCCCTCATAGGCATTCGCCAGGGTGCTCATAGCAAAAAGATGGTTGGGTTCAACGGCCAGCGCTCCCTGGGCCAATTCCAACCCTGCTTCATATTCACCTGTAAAATTCAGGACAGTTCCATATAATCCAAGTACAAGAGGTCGCCTGGGATCCAGTTTTATGGCTTGCTGACCGTGGTACAGAGCCTCCTCCTTTCTTCTCAGGATCATTAACAAATGGGAATAAAACACCCGGCAGAGGGCATCACTGGGATTAAGTTCAAGGGCTTTTTTAAATTCCCGCTCCCCTTTTTCCCAATCGAATTCTGTCCAAACCCCAATCACAGCCTTTAGGTAGTGGGAGTTGGCAGAATTGGGATCCAGTTCCAGGGCCTTACTCAAATTGGGGTAAATCCTAAGGACTGCGTTAGATGGCTCAACGGCAAAGATCTGCATTTCATAGGCTGCCACTTCGGCCAATCCTCCGTAAGGTGGCCCCCAATCGGGATCTATAGCTATGGCCTTATTAAAATACTCTTTGGCCAACTGTAACGACTGAGGATTAATTCTATCCAGGTAGAGTTTTCCCTGGATATAGGCATCGTAGGCATCCGGATCGACGGTTCTGGATTCTGCCAGTTGCTGTTCCTCCTCGGGCTTGAGGCCGATGTTAATTTCATCCGTAATTTCTTTTGTTATGCGGTTGTACAGATTAAGGATCTGACCCCGTTCCTCATAGTAGTCCTCCACCCATAATTGTTCGCCATTCGCAGGATCCACCATCTGTACCCTGAGGCATATACTGTCTCCAACACAAAGTACGGATCCTTCAACAACCACATTAACCCCCAGTTCAGAAGCTATCTCTGGGATGGTTTTTTCAACATTTTTATACGCCCTGGATGTAGTGGTCGATTTGACGCGTAGCGCGCTGATCTTTCCGATATTGCCAATCAGGGCATCGTGCATACCCGCAACAAGGAAGTCAAGTGTATCCGTGCCAATAAAATTATCAAAGGGAAGAACCAGTACAGATTTATCCGGCTCGGACTGCTCATTGTCCTGTCGTAATACAAAAAAGTACACCGTATAAAAGATAATCGCGATTAAGAAAATCCCTGCTACCAGGGGTGTCTTCTTAAACTGCAAGGGGCGTGTGAGCTCGCCGGTGTCGATGCTGAAGTCAAATGGATAGTCGGTATTCCAATGCACCTTATATACTTCAACGGGTTTTTTCACGCCTTTCAAGGTCTGCTCCCCCGTGGTTATAAATTCCAGTCCCTCCTTATTTTTAACATCATTATATACTGTTTCAGAAATGGTTATACCATGGGTATTTGCCACACTTTGTATCCTGGCAGCTACATTCACGCCATTGCCCAGTACATCCCTGGATTCAAAGATCACATCACCCTGATGGATACCAATACGGATTGATATGCCTGCATCCTCCGCAGCCTTCTGAATTGATATGGCACACATTACTGCATCGATATTGGACTGGAAGCTGGCCAGGATGCCACTTTCCATTTCCTTCAACCACCGCCCGTGAAATTTTTTAAGGAGTCGTTTGTGTATTCGCTGGCTATTTTTCCGGGCTTCGAACGCCTTTTTCTCATCTCTTTTGAGCAGAGCGTTATAGTCAACAATATCGCTGAACAGGATAGCTGCCAGTCGTCTTTGTGCCATGGATATACTTGAGAATAATTAAAAAATACCCTTTTGGAGCTTCTCCCCAAATGCAATATACAAAAAATCAGGAATCTGAGCCCCCCGCCTCCGGATTAAAATCATGTGACATGGATACGCTCTAATATCCGGGAGGCAAACCTGCATCACCTGCTCTTCGTTCATAATACATATGAGCAGGCTTTTTAATCGATTCTGGATTTCACTGACGATTGTCTTAAGTCTGGTTTTTATCGCCTTATTCCTCCCGATGACTGCCGATAGATTCGGCATGATGAAAGCCATTTTTTATACACTAACAGGTCTTGCGGTTATTTGGTTGGTCTATTTTATCAGAGCCTATATCTTCTCCAGAAACTCCTCGTAAGGATATTGATTACATATTCTTCACGTAGGCTTTTTGTATAAAATTCACTCAACCGGCAGGTTCATTTTCTTCAGCAGCGTAATATATTTGGGATTATCCTGCATCCTGTTATATAACCTGTTGCGGGATATAGAAGGTAAGTTAGGACTATGCGCATCATATATCAATTCCAGGTAATGCAGCGCTTTATCATACTCTCCAATGGAAATATACCTGCCGGCTTTATTCAGGTTATCCATTGGACCTGCATCTGGCCTTTGTTCCTCATCGATCCTTATTAATTCTTTTTGCAGCCCCGGCCAGCCTTCCTCCAGGAATTTGTTTTCAAGCTGTTCTGTTATCCCAAATCTCTCCCAATAACTAAGGTTGATTTCTTTCATCACTTCAAATGCCTTCTTATAGTCTTTCATACATTTGGCAGCCTCGATCATAATCGGATAGGTAAAGTAATGATTTGGTTCTATAGAGATGGCTTTTTCGACCATATCCATTGCCTTCTGGCATTCCCCGGCGTCTATATAAACTGAAGCACATATGCCCAGGATGAATGGATTCAGGGGATCCAGTTCCTCCGCTATTTCGGCATGTTCGATTGCCTCCTCCGTTCTTCGGAGAATGGACAACAAACCAGCATAAAAAGCATGATTACCCGCGTGGTTTGGATTCAGTTCAATAGATTTCAAAAAATCCTGTTCTCCATCTACCCAATTCCATTCGAACCATGCAGCTTTTGAACCTCTCAGGTTGTATACCCATGAAGAGTTCGGATCCAGATCAATTGCCCTGTCAATGTATTCACTCAGTCTTGGCATAGCATACGATCGGTCAATAAAGCCCATCTGATACTGCCTTTCCAGTACACTTGCCATACCCATATAGGGTGGTGCCCATGTCGGGTCCTGCTCATTCGCCAGTTTGAAGTATTGGGCAGCCCGCTGCAGCGCATCCTCGCTCATCTGATCATTGTACACCAGACCCTTCATGTAGAGATCATACGCCACAGGATCAACCAGCCTGTTTTCTGATAGACGTTTTTCATCGTTTGGTGAAAGGATCACATTGATCTCATCCGACAGGTTCATCGTGACATGGCTGTATAGATTCTGAATGTGACTTCTTTCCACCTTGAAGTCGTGTGCCCAAAGTTGTTTTTCTGCATCCTCCGTATCCACCATCCGTACCTGCAGGCACACACTGTCGCCAATACATAGTACCGATCCTTCAATAACTACATTAACCCCCAGTTCGGAAGCAATCTCAGGAACAGATTTATCCACGTTTTTATACGCGTAAGCAGTTTTTTTAGATTTAACCTGCAGCGCGCCGATCTTTCCGATTTCACCGATCAATGCATCGTGCATCCCCGCTGTAAAATATTCCAGTGTATCACTTCCTGTAAAATTGTCAAAGGGGAGAACGAGAATGGATCTTTGGGGCTCGAGTTGTTTCTTAATCTTTTCTTGGAAGAAAAAGTAAAGCATATACACCAGCATACCGATTAGTAGTATTCCCACAAAGAGGACTGTCCTGCTAAAAGTAAAACTCCGCACCAGTTCACCTGTGTCCACGGAATAATCCGGTAAATGTCCTTCATCACAGGAAACCCGATACAGGCCAACGGGAATGTCAATCCCTTTTAAGGTTTCCTCGCCCTGATATTCTATGATCAATCCTTCCTTGTTTTTAAGATCACTATAGACCTTTTCAGAAATGGCAATGCCTCCGGACCCTAAGGAATTCTGAATCCTGGAGGCCATATTCACGCCATCTCCAAGTACATCTTTTTTCTCAAAGATCACATCCCCCTGATGAATCCCAATTCTCAACTGCAGATTCAATGCATCGGATGCATGCTGAATAGCCACGGCGCACATGACTGCATCAACATTGGAATTAAAACTGGCCAGGATCCCGGTTCCCATCTCTTTCAAACTCTGACCTTTGAATTTTTTTATCAACCGCCTGTGGATTCGCTGGTTTAATCTGCGTGCTTCATACGCTTTCTTCTCATCTTCCTTCAGGAGGGAAGCATAGCCTACAATGTCGCTGAACATGATCGCTGCCAGCCTGCGTTTTTGCATAGTTATAAACGGTTTATCGACTCATATTTTGCGTCAGGTAACGCTTCATAATCCGTTCTAGAAATTCGGCTTTATTAATTGACATGCCAATCTCACAATTGGGTTCTTTGCTCTCGTCAATCACGGTATATCCGCCTTCAATCACTTTTACATGTGCCTTACGCGTGGTATATAGATCCGGCCACAGGAACATGCCCACAGCCACTACATCATGCAGCACCGGGTCCGGATGGGCATACGATTCATACCCCCACAAGGTATAGAGTGCATTTAATGCATTGGTCAACGGGGACTGCCTTCTCAGCAGTTTATCGCGGTAATTTTCAGTGAGTTTCACATAGGTTGTCACATCTAGGCCAGCATAGGTAATATTCGCCCCGCTTTCCACCAGCATTTTAGCCGCCTGCTCATCCCCCCTGACATTCCATTCTGCGCTGGGGATTGGACCTGTATCGTATCCCATGTAAAACGAACCGAACATGGAGTATACATGCTTGGCATATTTCAAGGCTTCCGGATCTTTTTTCAGCACATCCATAATATTCGGGACCGGACCGACCGTAAACAAAATGACCTCATTGGGGTATTTACGAAGATTTTCTATGATAAAATCAGCCGCAGCGGTGTTTTTTGGTTTTATCTTGTCAAAACCTTCAGCCCAGTGAAACTGGGAGGTAAAGTAATCGTTCGTCTTCCGTCCCACGATAACTGGGATATCCTCCCTGCCTGTTTCGTACAGAAGTTTGCAGGCAACCTGTGCCCGTTTTGGAGTATCCCCCTGGTCCATAACAAATCCAAGTACCTCAAATTCCGGACTGGCCAGGATCAGCGCTACGGCAAAGGCATCATCAATATCTCCTCCTAAATCACAATCGAATATAATCTTCTGTTTGTCTTGCGCAGAGAGGGTAAGTACTACGAATACCAGGGTGAGAACAGCGGCCAGCTTTTTATAGAGAAGTGTATTCATAACATATTATGTTAAGTATCAATGATGAGATATCTTCATTGAATGTAAACATTATTCTCAGGAATCTAAACTGATTTCCATTAATTAAAATTTTTGAGATTGACCACCAGACAATTCATTGAATTCATAAATATTTCTGCAAACATAGAAATTTAGTAATGATTGCCTTTTTGTGTTCCTATTCTGATGACGATTCGTTAAATTGTCGGGTTAAATTAATTTTAAACCAAACGTAAACTACCATGGCAATTATTATTTTGAATCATGATGTGAAAGATTTCGCCACCTGGAAACCCTATTATGATGCGGATTCAGGTCGAAGAGCGGGAGCTGGATTTAAGGAAGTGGCTGTTGGCACCGATGCGGGTAATCCCAATAAAGTATATATCATCTGGGAAGGAAATCCGGCAGCGCTCGAAGATATGTTGAAGGATGAGGAGTTAAAAGAACTGATGGGAAAAGCAGGCGTGATAAGCCCGCCCGAGTTTACAGTGGTCAATACCTGATACGCTCCTGAGTTAATACTTGAATGATCAATGCCTGATCAACTCATGTTTTATGCCCCTTAAAAAATCAGCCCCGTACATTACGGGGCTTTTTATAATCTTAAAGTATTATAGCTTGAAAGGGAAATACTCCCTTATCAAGCATTCCTTGAAAAAGTTCCTACACAGTGAAGTGATATTCAAAATTGTTCTTTCCTGGTTCCGGAACTGGATATTTACCATCAGGACCGGCTTTCAATGGGGCCGGAGAGTCCATGGTCAGGTTATCTAATCCAGGTGCAAACTCGTGTTCGCAGTTTAACATTTCCTCATAGGTGACGATCCTGCCGGTATGTGCTGCCATCCTTCCCATAGAGGTCACCAGGCTGGCTTCTGCTCCCCGCTTCACTTCATTAAAGGGCTTATCCTCACGTATAGCTTCAATGAGGTGATCCCATTCCAGTTGGTATGGATTGGGTTCCCGCCTCGGGAATGCCCAGACTATATCATCTTTGTTGTCAAATTCCTGTCCTTTATTGATGCGACACCTGGCAGGGGAATGCCCACCCTGGGATATGACGGCAGATCCTTTACTTCCGTGTGCATAACTTGCGAATTCATCATGGCAACCTTCAATACACCTGCCATACAGGAATAATTTGGTACCATCGGCAAAGGTGTATTCTACTGAATAATTGTCGAAATTCTGATCGACCGAATTGCCCCGGTAATGTCTTCCGCCAAGTGCCTGGGCTTTAACCGGCCAGGCATCCTTCATCCAGCAGCATTCGTCAATGTGGTGAATGTAGAAGTCACTGTAATTGCCTCCACTGGCCCATAGGAAACTATGAAAACGTCTGGTCTGGTACATCAGATCACTTATATCATTCGGTTTTGGCTGTGAAGAAAAGAAGCCAATGGGTCCGTGTAACCGGTAAGCACGCAAGGTTATGATATCACCGATCTGGCCATCCTTAATACGGTCGTATAATTCCCAGCGGGCTTCACAATGACGGCACATCAATCCAACACCCACCTTCAGGTTCTTTGCCTCAGCTTGTTCTCCCAGCTCCAGCATGCGGCGTGTGGTAGGCCCGTCCACTGTGACAGGTTTTTCCATAAACACGTTAATCCCCTTTTCTATGGCATAGGTAAAATGTACCCAGCGAAATGCGGGTGGTGTCGCTAAAATCACCACATCCCCCGGATTGAGGCAGTCCATTGCATGCTTATACGCATCAAATCCAATGAATTTATGGTCTTCGGGAACGTCTACCTGTTCAGGATGAATTTTCTTCAGATTATCATAACTGGATGTAAGCCGGTCCTCAAAGACATCGGCCATGGCTACCATCTTGATCGGTCCATTTTTCACCGACATGGCGTTGGAGGCAGCGCCGGATCCTCTGCCACCACAGCCCACAAGGGCCACCTGTATGGTATTGTTCTCAGCGGCGTGCACATAGGGATAGAGTTTGGCCGTCAGGGCTGACGTCAAGGTGATCTTACCTGTATTCTTTATAAACTTTCGGCGAGATACGGATTTCTTCTGCGATTCTTTCATGGCTATTGCTTTACATATTTAGTTTTACACTTTAAAAAATTTACCATCCGGGTGTATCCTCTACGTATTTGTCTACGGATAGTGAGTTCCGGGTCCTGTTCCAATGCTTAAATGTAAGTTATTGCTAAAAAATTCCCTAATAAAAATACTTCATATAAAGTGAAACAACAAAAAACACAGGTATAACATGATAATACTGCAACATATAGCCAAACAGAGGAATCAGTCGCTTTTTAATCCCCGGATCACGACATTCCCTGTTCCGGTGGGATCGCAGGGGTAACTGAAATCTTTCCAGGCTTTTCCCGGATCGTTTATGGTATCATAGAACTGGTCGAGAAACTTTGTGGTCTGATCAATGTATTTGCTGCTTAACAGGTCATTATCAATATATACGGCGTAAAATGCCTCTTTCAACTCATTAAATGTATCAAAGACCGTACTCAATTGACCAATATCCTCCAGGCAATAGCCCCTGTACTGTCTCTGTAAGGTAGAACGCATTAGCAGTTCAGGAGCAGGTTTTGCATACGGGGCGCGTACAACTCCAGCATGATCAAAATCATAAGGTACTGGTATTGGCTTTTCGACAAGATCATCAAGCATCAGGATAATATTCTGCTGGTATTGTACCGACCAATCTGTATTGCCGATCATGTACTGGAATACTGCCAAATGCAAAAATGAATTTTGATCCAGTTCTTTCGGACTAAAACCATTTACCTCGATTCTATTTGATGAGCACCGTTTAATCATTTGCTTCTCTTCTTCGAGCAATATCCCATAATACGGATCCGAAATGTTCCCCTTCTTAGTATCATGATAGATCACCTTAACGAGCCTGGCTTTCATACTTTTGGACGTGATAAGGTTGTACAATTTGTATACCAGGTATTCATTGATCACATATTCATCCCCCCTGCACGGTGTGACCAGCTTTATCTTATCCAGTTTCCTGAATACAGATTCCTCAGGTGTGGTAGACTTTTTGAAATTAACAAACAAAGGCGGGTACTTACAGTTCGATGCCATCTTCCGGAAATTACCCCTGGCTCTTAGTCTTACCGGTATATCAAAGGTCTTTTCGCCAGCTTCATAATGTAAAATGGCTTCATGATATTGTGGATCATCACCCCGGTCCTTGAGCATCGCCCGCATGTCACATTGGAGCGTAAATTCCAGGATCTCATCGGAATCGAAAAGTCCGGCCGTTTGTCCACAGGCCATCCTGCTATAAAACAAAAGCAACAGGAGCAGCCACAGGGGATTTACGGCGGTCAGGCTTTCGTTGATCCAGGTATCAATGGAATGCTTATATTTCGCGAACGATTTCAGGAGAATCATGTTACAATTTAACAATAATGCGCCAACCTTTCAATAGGGCCCCAGTGTACAGGAACAATATTATACGGTTTGTTGTAGCCCCAGCTAGTATTAAAAACCAGAATTTAATATCTCCTTAATTTTCGTTTAGATGATAAATCATTAAATTAAGTCATTCATGATTTCCAGTTAATCGAAGGAGGAAGATTTTTATGGAATATATACATACCATCCAGACCAAATCCGAATTATCTTCATTGGAAGATAAATTCGCAGGTGTGCTGAGCAGGGCTTTCTTTAATGATCCGTATTACTTATGGATCATGCCCGATGAAAGAAAAAGAATGGATCAGCTCATATGGTGGATGAAAATATTGTTGAGGTATACGAGGGTTTACGGCAGTATCCACTATACCGATGACGAAAAAGGAATTGCAATGTGGGTAGGACCGGAAAAACCGGTAATCGACAGTATTAAGATTTTTTCCATGGGATTGATCCTGTATCCTTTGAAGATCGGTTTCAGGAATTTTAAACGATTACTGGATATCAGTGACCAATGGGAAAAGGAACATAAAAAGCTGGACAAAAGACATAGCTACCTTATGGTTATCGGGGTTGAGCCTGAATTCCAGGGGAAAGGTATTGGTAGCCGGATGATGGAATTCGGATTGCAGCCAGCAGATGATGGCAACCTGATGTGTTACCTGGAGACAGTCACCGAGGAAGATGTCAGGTTTTACAGGAAACACGGATTCGATGTGATGTATAACAATACATTTGGGATCAATGAGCAATATTGGCTGATGACGAGAATGCCTGTAGAACAACACATGAAAAGAAATGGCCCCCACGGGTAAAAATGCCATAGATCCATTTAATCTGCGGCGGATTGACAATCTATTCCTTATCTTTACGGAGAAAGAGCAAGTTGCATGATCCTGAAAGCAATCCTCCGATACAGCCTGATGTTTTTATTTTTCCTGAGCATTTCAGGGTGTATATCATCCCGACTGAAGGTCGAACGTCAACCCCTCAACAAATTCCTGGAAGATTCTGAAACCTTCCGGTACAGTTTCACCGGATTCAGCCTCTACGACCCGGTGAAAAAGGAATATGTTTTCGAACACAATTCGGAAAAGTTCTTTACGCCCGCCTCAAATACAAAAATATTTACCTTGTATACCACCAAAAGCATATTCCCCGATTCCATTCCCGGGATGCTTTACGGCATGCACAACGACACGCTCTATTTTACAGGCACGGGTGATCCCACACTACTCGATGCCGATTTCCCGGCACAGCCGGTGGTACGATTCCTGGAGCAATCCAAACACCCACTGGTGTATGTTGAAAGGGATTTTTACGATGAACGCTTCGGCCCGGGGTGGTCCTGGGACGACTATATGTACTATTTCTCACCGGAAAAGTCCTCCATGCCGATATTTGCCAACCTGGTGCATTTCAACTTCTTCCCGGAGGATAGGATTTTTAGTGTTAACCCTCCCAGGTTTACCCGGTCGGTAATGCACATCAGGGATACTGTTTCCCGTATTTCACGCTATGAAAATGAGAACCTCTTCAGCTTTCACCATGGAAGGCTGATGGATACGATCGACCATTATGTACCTTTCCAGTATTCCACAGAGATTTTTGTCAGATTACTGAGCGACACCTTGAAAAAGCCCGTAATTAGCGGGGGATTGAATCCCCCTGAAATGCTAAATATAGTATACAGTCAGCCTACGGACAGTTTGATGAAGAAACTGATGATCTCTTCGGACAATTTCATTGCCGAGCAATCCCTACTTATGGGGGCCGGCGTATTGTTTGATAGCCTGCGCTCAGAATTATGTATACTATATGCCCTCGAACACCTGTTCCCGGAATTAAAGGATCAAGTGGATTGGGTCGATGGTTCGGGATTGTCGATATACAATAAGTTTACCCCAAATGCCATGGTTACGCTCTTGAGTAAGATCCTGGAGGAATATCCCAGGGAGTTGATCCGGGATATCTTCCCCACTGGCGGGATAAGCGGAACATTAAAAAATAATTTCAGAGCGGAAGTACCGTATATCATAGCCAAAACAGGATCCCTGTCCAACGTATACAATCTGAGTGGTTTCCTGCTCACCAAGAAAGGGGAATGGCTGATCTTCAGTTTTATGAACAACAATTTTGAGGCCCCTGTGGGACAGATCAAGTCGGAGATGGAAAAGGTGCTGTGGAACATCCATACAAAGTATTGAAAATCCTGAATGGAGAATATATGGTTTATTGTGAAAATAGAGCGCTGCCCGACATTAGGCCATAAGATTATGTATAGAAATCGTATAAAAACTGAATCATGATCCTTGAAGCATGTGTTGAATCCTTCGAAGAAGCTGTAAACGCAGAGGCCCGGGGGGCCAACCGCATCGAACTGTGCGATGATCTTAGCACTGGCGGGCTTACCCCGTCTTATGCCCTGCTGGAATCTGTCAAAAGAAAACTGAACATCCCCATTATGGTCATGATCCGGCCGCGCGGCGGAAATTTTATCTACGACTCCATGGAATTAAAGCAGATGAAGCAGAACATCGACATCTGCAAGTCACTTGACGTGGCCGGCGTTGTATTCGGACTGCTGGACGACAGGAATACCGTTGATGTAAAAAATACTACATTGCTGGCCGAATATGCCAGTCCGCTGGAGATCACTTTCCATAAAGCCATTGACGACACACCCGACCTTCTCGAATCTGTAGAGATCCTGCTTAGAATTGAAGGGATCACGCGTATCCTTACCTCCGGCGGTCAGGCCACTGCTTCTGAGGGTGCCAGAATGATCAATAAGATGAGTCAAGCCGCCGGCAATCGTCTCAAGATCCTGGCGGCAGGAAAAATAACACGGCAAAACCTCACCGAACTGTCCGGCATTCTGCAAGTTGATGAGTTCCACGGGCGAAAGATCGTTGGCGACCTGAAATAAAGCGCTTTCACCCCTTGACTTTCGAAATAGTATGCGTATATTGTACCGACCGGTCTGTATAACATTATGAGTAGTAAAAAAGACATCATCAGAAAAGGTGTTGAGCTATTCCGTCAGCAGGGATACAACAACACAGGCATACAGGACATCCTCGACACGTGCGATATATCGAAGGGATCTTTCTACAACTATTTCAGGTCCAAGGAGGATTATGCCATTATCGTAGTGGATTACTATGGTGATTCACTTCTGGAGTTTATGACGAGTAAACTGAAAATAAGGGGCGACAGTCCGCTTGACAGGCTAAAGGATTTGTATCTTGCCTTCATTGATATGGCGGAAAGAGAAGATATTAAAAGTGGCTGCCTGGTGAACAACATAAGTAATGAAATGGGGGGATTAAATGAAAAACTGGCAGAAGCAGTCAACAGGAATTTCGACAAGTGGACGGATACCCTTGCCCAAATCGTTGCCAAAGCACAGACGGCGCATGAGATCCGTAATGATAAGGGAGCCCTGGAAATTGCGGAATATATCCATGGGACTTTTTTCGGCATGCTCTCGAGGATGAAGGCAACGCGGGAGACGGACGAGCTCAGGGAATGGCACAAAATGACATTCGACTTTTTATCGGCATAAACCAAGGATTTTTTCATCTTACCAAATAAATCTATGGGCAATCGGAGATATCTTGTACTGTTGACCTCAGTGGCAGCACTGGGTGGCTTGCTGTTCGGCTTTGACATAGCGATCATCACCGGAGCGGCACCCTTCATCCAGGAGTATTTTGAACTAGATGAATTCACCCTTGGCTGGGTGGTCAGTTCCCTCCTCTGGGGTTGCATTCTGGGAGCGGCGGTAGCCGGCAGGATTACGGATGCCTTCGGCCGCAAAAAGATTCTTCTCTATGTGGCACTGATCTTCATTCTTACCTCAATTGGCTCGGGGATAGCGCCAAATACTGAAATACTGGTATTGGCCCGTTTCTTAGGCGGCCTGGCCGTGGGAGGCGCGTCTATATTATCCCCCATGTACATTTCCGAGATCGCGCCTGCTCATTCGCGGGGCAGACTTGTGGCCCTGTACCAGCTTTCCATCGTAATCGGGATACTGGCTTCGTACTTTATTAATTACCTGATCCACGATATTGGCGACGACAACTGGCGTTGGATGTTCATCAGCGGCGTGATCCCTTCCCTGGTGTTCTTTATTCTGCTGTTCCTGGTCCCGGAAACCCCCAGGTACCTGTTCAAACAAGGAGAAAGAGAACAAGCTTTCAAAATACTCGAAAAGATCAATGGTAAGAAAGAGGCGGATAAAGCCATGGGGCAGATCGAGGAAAGCCTTGCCGAAACAAAGGTGCGGTTCCGGGAACTGTTACAACCGGGCTTCCGGCATATGATGTGGGTGGGATTTGGCCTGGCCGTACTGGTACAGATCTCGGGGATCAATACCATTATTGATTATGCTCCCATCATTCTAAAAACGGCTGGCTGGAAAATAGACGCTGCGCTATTCTCAACCTTCGTTATCGGATTCGTCAACCTGCTCTTTACCTTCGTATCGATATGGGCGATCGATAAATATGGCAGGCGGCCATTGTATATCATTGGTTCCGCGGGAATGGCGTTAATGCTTACCGCGCTGACTATCGCGCAACTTCTTGGCAAATTCGAAGGAACGCTGGTGCTGATCCTCATCCTGATCTATATTGCCTTCTTTGCTGCATGCATCGGCCCTGTATTCTGGACACTGGTTTCCGAGATATTCCCCAACCGGATACGTGGTACCGCCATGTCCGTGCCGGTGTTCACACAATGGATCGCCAATGCCCTGGTGGTCATGTTCTTCCCCTGGATGCTCGTGCATGCAGGCGGATCGGTCACTTTCGGATTTCTGGCCCTGATGTCATTACTGATGATGGTATTCACGCTGTATTTTGTGCCGGAGACCAAGGGGAAATCGCTGGAAGAAATTGAAAAGATCTGGGAATCAGAGAATTGACAAATGAAAGCTCTGAGAATTGAACTATGAAATCATTAAACCTATGATGTTTCCACACACCAAGAAATTGATCTGTTTTTTATCAGGTTCCCTAATCCTGGCCAGCCTGATCCTTCAAACGGGCTGTGAGCAAGATCTTCTTTTCAATCCATCCGACCAGGCCATGGAAACAAAGCCCTGGACACGCTGGTGGTGGATGGGAAATTCCGTCACTGAAAAGGGTATAACGGAGCACCTCGAAGCGTTCAGAATGGCCGGACTTGGCGGGGTTGAGATCGTACCCATCTACGGACAAAAAGGCGACGAGGACAATTTCATCCCCTACCTAAGCGACCGGTGGATCGACATGCTGTTGCACACCTTGCGGGAAGCCAACCGGCTGGGTCTGGGCGTCGATATGACCCTTGGATCAGGCTGGCCTTATGGCGGTCCCTGGATCAATGAACAGTATGCCGCAAAAAGAATAAGTCCATTATCCGATGACGGCGAGCTTACCGGGCAACGGGTAAAAAGAGCCGCCCCGGGATCGGAAGGACTCGTGGTGGATCACTTCAGTCCGGAGGCCATGAAACATTTCCTTCAGAGATTCGATTCCCTGATGATCCTGATACAGGAGGAAAACCTTCCACTGAGGGCCATATTCAATGATTCGTACGAGGTATACGGGGCGGACTGGACCACAGGATTCGGGACGCTCTTTGAAAATAAGAAAGGATATCCACTGCCAGAAAATTTTCCTGCATCGTTTGGCAGTAACGCAGAGGACAGCCTGTATATCTGGCAGGATTACCATTCCACGCTTGGAGACCTCACCCTGCAAACAGCAGGCCATACGCTGCGGGGATGGTGCCTGCAATATGGCTTTCAATACCGCTACCAGGCGCATGGCTCCCCGGCTAACCTGCTGGATCTGTACGGCCTGGCCTCCATTCCGGAAACCGAATGTTTCGGCAGCAGTGCATTTAACATTCCATTGGTAGAATATGACCCTGACTACAGCGTGGCACAGTTTGCGCGGCCGCACCCATTGATATACAAATTCGCCTCCTCACCGGCGCATAGTATGGGAAAACGCCTGGCAAGTGCAGAGACCGCTACCTGGCTTGCCGATCATTTCAAGGTGAGCCTGGCCCAGGTCAAGCCCCAGGTAGACGAGCTGTTTGTCTCCGGGATCAACCATATATTGTATCACGGCATCCCCTACTCTCCCTTTGAAAAAGGGTTTCCCGGCAGGCAGTTTTATGCTTCGACCAATTTTGGCCCCAATTCTGCCTTATGGGGATACTTCGATGACTTGAATGCATATATCAGGAATTGCCAGCGCATGCTCCAGAATACAGCTCCGGACAATGACATCCTTCTGTATTATCCTGTATTCGACCTGTGGCACAACCAGGGCATGGATGGAAATATCATTATGCAGGGCGTACACAATCCGGAAGCCTGGTTGTACAGCACCGCATTCGGAAGGACTGCGCAATCATTGCTTGACATGGGCTTTACCTTTGACTACATCTCCGATACGCAGATTGACCACCTGGCGAACAATCCTGCAGACGAGCACAAGCAGTATAAGGTCCTCCTCATCCCACCGTGCCGGTTCATGCCGTTAGGAACCGTGCAGCGCCTGATCGAACTGAGATCGCAGGGTATGGTGGTGATCTTCCTGGAAGGCCTGCCGGAAGAACTACCCGGATACCAGCCGGAAGCAAACCGTGATGCCCTTAAAATCCTCCTGAAGGATTCTGAATTTTCAACTCCTGTTACAACCGATCCGGCAAGCCTTGCGAAGGAACTGGCCCGGCATGATGTATTGCCTGAAATGTTCCCGGAAACAGGACTCGATTTCATCAGGAAAGTTCATCCTGGAGGCCATTTGTATTTTATAACCAACCTGGACAGTACGGATTTCGACGGGTACTGTGCGCTGGCAAAGAAGTTCAAGGCAGCCGAACTTTATGATCCACTAACGGATTCCCGTGGCAGGATCCCTGGCGGGGAAAGGATCAGGCTCCAACTGGACGCCGGACAATCTGTATTCCTGATAACATACAATAAATCTATAGAACAGGCTCCATGGACTTATCGCAAGGTAATTGACCAACCTTCACCACTTGACGAGGGCTGGAAGTTCGATATAAACGAAAAGATAGACCAGTACCCTTTGGAATCCCTTGTCAGCTGGACCCGCTTGCCTTTCGACTGGATCCCGTATTATACGGGTAAGGCCAGCTATACCATCGATTTTAGCATACCGCCGACAGCCAATGGGATGGATGCTTTTATCCTAGACCTGGGGGATGTAAGAAATATGGCTACTATCCGGCTGAATGGAAAATTGGCAGGGAACCTCTGGTGCGTACCGTACAGGATAAGTTTGCCTGCGGAAATACTGGAAGAAAACAACACATTGGTGCTCGAGGTACAGAATCTGGATGCCAATCAGGTGATCCGGCTGGACAGAGCGGGCGCGGCATGGAAGAATTTTTACGACATCAACTTCGTAAACATCAGGTACGAGCGTTTCGATGCTTCCGCCTGGGATCCCTTACCTTCCGGTTTACTGGGGCCGGTCCGGCTGATCCCTGTAGCGCTGGAATAAGGCTGCTTTTATAATTCCCGGATATTGATGTTCCTCCAGAGTACTTTGATCCCCCCGCCTGAGTGAATCTGAAGGGCAATGGAACCTTCCGCTTCTCCAATCTTGGCATCTACGAGCTCTACCATCTGCACGCCATTCAGCCAGGTGGTTACCTTATCTCCCACTGCCTTGATTTTCATGGTATTCCATTCTCCCATTTTAAGTGCCTTGTCTTTTTCGGGATCCGGCTTAATGAGCCATTCACGTCCATACGACTCGTAAATGCCCCCTGTATCATGGCCAGGTGGGGCAACTTCCACCTGCCAGCCGGTGATTATTATGCCTTCGATGGATGATCTGAAGAATACGCCACTGTTGCCATTGGCTTCCTGTTTGAATTCCAGGGTAAGCTCAAAATCTTTGAATGTTTTTTCTGTTGCGAGGTAGCCGTATTCTTCATCCGGTCCGCTCTCACAGATGAGCAATCCTTCCTCTACGTACCATTTTTCAGTTCCATAGATCTCCCATCCGCTCAGGTCTTTGCCATTGAACAGTGAAATGGTCTGTGATTTCAGGAGTAATGGCATGCTCAAAAATACAAGCATCAGGAGGGGTGTGTAATTGTTCTTTTTCATGATAGCGTTAAAAAAATTTATTCACAAAGTTTATAAAAAATTAAGTAGAAAAAGTTCAACCTGCCATAAAAATGATCCGCGCTTTAAAAATTATTATAGCTGCACTTTTTCGAAGATATAGAACATTTCCCCACCAATCTGACGACACCTTTGCGCATAAGCTTCAGCCTCTCCGGGGGTGCCATCAAACAGTTTGGGATCTTCGTAGGTGATCGGTATCCTGAGCGAAGCTCCGGGTATATAGGGGCAATGCTCATCAGCGTCCGAGCAGGTCATGACGGCACAGAAATCGTCCGCAGGGTTGGCGGCATCATCGTACCGCTTTGAAAATACTTTCAGGGGAAGGTGATCCTGCGCAAACCGGATGGCATATACCGGATTGTCGTGCTTTCCCTCCTGGTTGACCTCAAATCCGGCATCTTTGATCGCGGTAACGGCATTTGGGTGGAAGGCCGTAGCCTCGGTACCTCCCGAAAAGGTATACACATTATCCAGGCCGTAATACCAGGCGGCAGCCTGGGCCCAGATCTGTCCCAGATGACTTCTCCGGGAGTTGTGGGTACAGATGAACGTGAGCTTCACCGGTTTTTTCGATCCCAGGGCTACCTCCTGGAACTCGCCGACGATGTCGAGTCCGTGCTTGTTGGCAAGTTCGTGCAGAAAGCTTCCGGTTCCGGCAGCACAGACCTTGTTCATGTCGAAGTC
>Ga0209536_100005246_pt1 | contig 20231 bp, 15 predicted proteins | sample DeeMarSeWOR28_12_FD_187461 | JGI IMG/M metagenome (GOLD analysis project Ga0209536, IMG submission 187461) | Marine sediment microbial communities from White Oak River estuary, North Carolina - WOR-2-8_12 (SPAdes) (version 2) | ecosystem: Environmental > Aquatic > Marine > Intertidal zone >...
GCAGATCTCGAACCACATTCCCTATTTTTATCCCGCTTCGCCATTCTTCAATATTCATGGCCAGGTTATAGAATCCTGTATCGGTGGGTGTTTGCCATACGAGATCACCTAAAATCGGATCCACAAACAAGGTATCAGAATAGGGTGGCAGGGTGTAATTTTCTATGGGAACACCATCTTCACGCGTACATACGGTGATGGAATACGACAGGCTATCGCCATCTTCATCGAAAGCCGAGGGATTATGGATGAATAACCTGTCTTTCGCGGCCTTATCATATGGCGGATTAAGCAGTAAGGGTGTGTTGTTGTATCCAAGAACTGGATTTATCATCAGTGTGGTCTTGATGGAAAAAACCACATTGACGGAATTGGGAATATTTAGAACCCCAAAATTACGGTTCGGATCCTGCACCACTATCTGGTAGACACCGGGACCCGGATAGGTATGGGTAATTACATATTTATTCCTTTTATAAAAATTCGGCAGAAACAGGATCTCGACCCTTGAGGCAACCGATTCGGTGCCATCACCCCATATCACTGGCAATTGCGGGCGATCCGCAGCGCTGAGTGTAAAGGTATATGTCCAGATGGTAATTTCAAACGTCAGGTCTGAAATCTGACGATACGTAATTTCTCCGGCCCTGTTGTGGGTTGCCAATGCACCAGGCATGGCCAAAACAAACCCCAACACCAGGAAAAACATCCTCCAACCTCTGATAATCATGTTCAATTTTTCCTCTACTTTTTATTAGCGAATTTAATCATTGCCCAGGTGAATATCAATATTTTCTTCACCCCTTCTGATAGAATAACCTTTTTCAAAATCCCGGTATTTGATAATCAATAAATTGGTTTGGTCATCAAACATATCCATCATCAGTTCATTCTTCAACAGGATATGTTGAATTTCATCCGGGCATTTGTAAACATAATACAGCCAAATCGAAAAATCGATAATTTCCTTGTATTGAAATTCGGGTTTAAGTACTTGTCCATCGACGTTAAAGATAAACTTTTCTGAGATGTAACGGTCGAAATATTCGGGCCCTTCATCCAATTCATATGGGGTTCCCAAACGAAGCTGAACACCATATTTTATACCAATGATCGATTCAAAGTCATCATAAAAAATGCGAAAGGCCACTTTAAATTCCTGGTCACCTGTCATATATTCAATACTCGTCACCGACACATGAATGGGATGAAACAAGCCAAGTAAAGCAACCTGCAGAAATACAACTATGCTTCCAATCACGTTTGCTAATGATTTGTTAAGTTCTCATCTCCACTGCTGGGGTATACCAAAATTCCTTCCTGACTTGAACCAGACCCCGGTGTCTCATACATTTTCGTTTTCACATCATGACGGTGAATTCAGGTCTTAATACCTGCCGAACGCTCCAAATGAAATTATTTCGTACAAGATCAAACAGGCGACCACCGTCTTTGCAGGGTGATCCCGAAAGCACTTGACAACTCACCACAAAAATCGGGCAAAGCTTTCGAATTTAAAACATTTTTTTTCAATAAATCTCGATCTGAACTCGATCATTATGTTAAATGACGGTTTCGTGCAAATGATAATTAAGAACACATAATGAAATACAAATGTTTGATTTCCTTATCTGTCTGATACGCTGTGATTCTGGTACCACGAGGCATGCAATATCAGCGAGGACAGGTATATTCCATCGGAACCACTCCGGGTTCATGACATCAATAAATAGACATGTTATTGGGTGCTGGCTATTTTTTTTTGTTTTTAAGAATGACCCGCAGAGCTTCTATAGCCAGTCGGTAAGAATCCAGACCAAACCCCATTATAGAACCGCTGCAGGCACTGGCAATAAAGGATATATGACGGTATTCCTCACGTGCCAGAATGTTTGAGATATGAACTTCAACGGCAGGAATGGAAATAATGGCCAGCGCATCAGCAATGGAGATAGATGTATGAGTGTATCCCCCGGCATTGATGACGATACCATCATACTGTTTACTGACTTCCTGAATTTTATCAATGATCAATCCTTCCACATTGGACTGAAAATAATCGACGGTCATATCGGCAAAATGGTTTTTCAATATGGGCAAGTAGTCTTCAAAGGACGCATGACCATATATTTTTGGTTCCCGTTGACCAAGCAGATTCAGGTTGGGTCCGTTAATGATCTGAATTTTCATGACTCATGGTTTTGGCTATTAACAAATTTATGGGATATTGTTTTAATAAATTCTTAATGGGGGTTGTTTTATAACATGCTGTTTATAACAACCAATCCGGGCATTTGATAAACTGCCTAATCCTGTTTATTTTTATCATTCAATCCGCTCAACATGGATACCACCTGGCAAGAACAGATCCGTGGCTTCAAAGCCTTTTTGAAATTGGAGCGATCGCTATCCGCAAACTCTATTGAAGCGTATGTACGGGATGTAACGAAACTGCACGATTACTTGCAGTTTTCCAAAGAAATGCCTTCTCCACAAGCGATTGACATAACCCATATCAGGCGTTTTTTAGAATGGATCCATCACCTGGGGGTGAGTCCACGATCCCAGGCCAGGATGATTTCAGGGATCAAAGCCTTTTTTAAATATTTGCTGATCGAAGACCTGATTACTGCTGATCCAACAGCACTGATAGAACCACCCAAAATCACACGGAAACTTCCGGATGTTTTATCTGTTGAGGAGATCGATATGATCATTGAAGCCATCGACCTGAGCAAAAAAGAAGGACAACGTAATAAAGCCATTCTCGAAACCTTATATAGTTGTGGTCTGCGTGTGTCTGAGCTGATTGATCTGAGACTTTCAAATCTGCATCTTAAAATGGGCTATCTGAAAGTGGTGGGTAAAGGACAGAAAGAACGGCTTGTTCCCATCAGTGGTCGCGCCATCAAAGAAATTGAATTTTATTTTGAAGACCGCAGGCGGTTACCTGTGATCCGCAGGGAGGATGAGAATATCCTCTTCCTGACCCGGAATGGTCGAAAAATGTCACGGGTCATGATCTTCAATATCATCAAACAACTGGTAGTAACCTGTGGTATCAAAAAAAATATCAGTCCCCATACCTTCCGGCATTCCTTTGCCACGCACCTGATCGATGGAGGAGCCGACCTACGGGCTGTTCAGGAAATGCTGGGTCATGAGTCCATCATTACGACCGAAATTTATACCCACCTCGACCGTGAATACCTGAGGGATACCATCATCCAGTTCCATCCGAGGTCATGATTCCCCCTACCATTCGGCTCTAAATAGTCTCTAAATAATGATCATTTAAGGGCCATATAGAAATATCGGGTACCTTTGCTGTATCATTAAGTTAAAGTTGTTGTGTGGACCTATCTGACCGATTTTTTTGTCGAATTTGGGAGCATTGTTTTGGAAATGTCACCATACTTGATGCTGGGGTTCTTTTTTGCCGGTTTACTGCATATATTTTTTCCAAAAAATAAAGTGTATAAATATATGGGTGGGCAGAATGCCCGGGCCGTGGCGAATGCTTCGCTGTTTGGTATTCCATTGCCCCTCTGTTCCTGTGGTGTCATACCCACCGGGATATCATTCTACAAGCAGGGTGCTTCAAAGGGATCCACCGTCTCATTTCTGATCTCCACGCCGCAAACTGGCATTGATTCCATTCTGGTTACCTATTCCCTGCTGGGATTACCGTTTGCGCTGATCCGACCTGTTGTTGCTCTTTTTACAGGCATTGCCGGAGGCCTGGCAACCAATATCAGCCACCACAAGGATGGCAATCCACCCCCTCCTCCAGAACCCGGGTATACCGATGTCAAACCTTCGACCATTTCAAAGGTCGTTGAAATGTTCCGGTATGCCTTTGTTGAGTTCCTGCAGGATATTTCGAACTGGCTCCTTATTGGCCTCGTAATCGCCGCTGGAATCAGTGTTCTCATTCCAACCGATTTTTTTTCAGAGTACCATGGAGGTGACCTGCTGGGCAAATTGATCATCCTGGTTGCCGCCATACCCATATATGTCTGTGCCACCGCCTCCGTTCCCATTGCTGCAGTTTTAATATTAAAAGGTATTTCGCCCGGAGCAGCGCTGGTGTTCCTGATGGCAGGTCCGGCTACAAATGCAGCGACCATAACCATGATCACAAAGGTTTTGGGGCGAAAATCACTCTACGCTTACCTGCTCACCATCATTGCAGGTGCTTTATTATTCGGCACCATTATCGACCTCTGGCTACCAGCCGGATGGTTCATCCTCAGCGCCAATGGTATGGACGGAATACACCAGCATGAAGTATTGCCTGGTTGGCTTAAGATCGGAACCAGTATCAGCCTTGGATTACTGGTGGTGAATGGATACATTCAAAAATGGTTGAACCGCAAAAAAATGAAAGAAACAGAAGCACAACAAATACAATTTAATATGAAAACCATCACCATAAAAGTCCAGGGCATGACCTGCAACCACTGTAAGACCAATGTTGAAAATGCGCTCTTACATATCGAAGGTGTCGACAGCGTCCGGGCTGATATTGACAGTGGTAAGGTTCAAATATCCGGAGACCAGGTCGATCTGGATACGGTGAAGAAACATGTCGAAAGCATGGGTTACAACTATAACGGCTACGTATAAGAATTCTTCAGGGTATTTACAGGCGTTCCACAACCTGCCAGGTCCCCCATACCAATTCATATTAGTACCCTTGACGCAGATTGAACATTGGAGTATACGGTATTCGAACCGACCAATGTGATTAATCTGTTATCAAATTCACAACACCTGCGATTAGAATTTAATGAACAAAAAAATATTATTACTTTTGGGCACTTTTTCGCCCATTTTTAAAATAAAATAATACTATGTCAGAAACAAAAAGAGTTTACACATTCGGGAATAAAAAGGCCGAGGGAAAAGCCGAGATGAAAAGTCTATTAGGTGGCAAAGGTGCCAATCTTGCGGAAATGAATTTAATCGGCGTACCCGTGCCCCCGGGATTTACAATTACCACGGATGTTTGCACGGAATATAATAACCTTGGTCGCGACAAGGTCATCGAATTATTAAAACCTGAGGTTACGAAGGCCATTCAGGATGTTGAAACCATCATGGGTATGGAATTTGGCAGCAATGAGAACCCCTTACTCATGTCGGTACGTTCAGGTGCCAGGGCATCCATGCCCGGAATGATGGATACCGTCCTGAATCTTGGCATGAACGATGATGCCGTAGAAGGTTTGATAAAGAAAACGGGGAATGAACGATTTGTATGGGATTCGTATCGTCGTTTTGTGCAGATGTACGGAGATGTGGTTATGGGCATGAAACCCACCTCAAAAGAAGATGCCGATCCGTTCGAGGAAATCATTGAGATGATTAAAGAAGAAAAAGGAGTCGACCTGGACACCCATCTTGAAGTGGACGATCTGAAGGATATGGTGAAACGCTTCAAAAAAGCTGTTAAAGACCAAACCGGCAAAGAATTTCCAACCAACCCATGGGATCAACTCTGGGGGTCTGTTATGGCGGTTTTCGACAGCTGGAACAACGAGCGTGCCATCGTGTATCGACGGCTCAATAAAATTCCTGATGAATGGGGAACCGCGGTGAATGTTCAGGCCATGGTATTTGGAAACATGGGTGAAGATTCTGCTACCGGGGTCGCCTTTACGCGTGATGCCGGAACCGGTGAGAATGTGTTTAACGGCGAGTACTTAATCAATGCCCAGGGTGAAGATGTGGTGGCTGGTATCCGGACACCTCAACAAATCACCAAATCAGGATCCCTGAGATGGGCTGAATTGGCTGGCGTATCAGAAGAAGAGAGAAAAAATAATTTCCCATCGCTTGAAGAAACGATGCCATCCATTTATCAAGAACTCTTCAAAATTCAATCCCGACTTGAAGATCATTACAAAGACATGCAGGATTTGGAATTCACCATTCAGAAAGGAAAATTGTGGTTGCTCCAGACACGTAATGGAAAGCGAACCGGTGCTGCCATGATTAAAATTTCAATGGACCTGCTCCGGGAAGGTAAAATTGATGCCAAAACTGCCATTCTCAGAAATGAACCCGAAAAGCTGGATGAATTGTTACATCCTGTTTTTGATCAGGTGGCATTGAAAGAGGTGGAGGTGCTTGCCAAGGGGCTGCCAGCGTCTCCTGGTGCAGCGACCGGACAGGTGGTCTTTTTTGCCGACGAGGCCGAAAAATGGGCTGCTGAAGGCAAACAGGTGATCCTTGTCAGGATTGAAACGTCACCGGAAGACCTTGCGGGCATGAACGTCGCACGCGGGATACTTACGGCCCGTGGTGGTATGACCTCCCATGCAGCTGTGGTCGCACGTGGAATGGGAAAATGTTGTGTGTCCGGCGCCGGAGCCGTAAAAGTCAATTACAAAACCAGAAGTTTCAGTGTGGATGGTAAAACATTTAACGAAGGGGACTGGATATCATTAAACGGTTCGACCGGAGAAGTGTATGAAGATAAAATGAAAACCATTGATCCCGAAATGAGTGGTGATTTTGGTGAATTGATGGACTTGGCCGACAAGCACTCTAAGATGTATGTTCGAACCAATGCCGATACCCCTCACGATTCAACCGTGGCCCGGAATTTCGGTGCCAAAGGTATCGGGCTGTGTCGAACGGAACATATGTTTTTTGAAGGCGAACGCATCAAGGCCATGAGAGAAATGATCCTGGCAGAGGATGAATCTGGTCGGCGAAAAGCGCTTGAAAAGCTACTCCCTATTCAAAGAAGCGATTTTGAAGGCATATTTGAAGCCATGCACGACCTGCCTGTAACAGTCAGACTTCTTGATCCACCATTGCATGAATTCGTACCACACGAAGAGGAAAACCAGAGGGAAATGGCTGAGGAAATGGGGGTTGATATTGAAACCATCAAATCAAAGGTGGAATCGCTGAGCGAATTCAATCCCATGCTGGGGCATCGGGGTTGCCGGCTGGGAAACACCTACCCGGAAATTACAGAAATGCAGGCGCGTGCCATCATCGAGGCGGCTTTAAACCTGAAGAAAAGAGGTGTGAGAAGCATACCCGAAATCATGATTCCTCTTATTGGTACCATGGAGGAATATGAAATGCAGGAAGAAATCGTTCGGACCACTGCGCAATCAGTATTTGAAGAAACAGGTGATTCCATAGAATATCTGGTGGGCACCATGATTGAAATTCCCAGGGCGGCCTTAACGGCGGATAAAATTGCTGAATCTGCTGAATTTTTCTCATTTGGAACCAATGACCTCACCCAGATGGGATTTGGATATTCACGTGATGATGCAGGTAAATTCCTGCCTATTTATATCGAAAAAGGCATTCTGAAGAACGATCCCTTTCAGGTGCTCGACCGCGAGGGTATCGGGCAACTGGTTGAGATGGGTACCATAAGAGGACGTCAGACCCGCCCCGATCTGAAGGTGGGTATCTGCGGTGAGCACGGTGGGGAACCCAGTTCAGTGGAGTTTTGCCATATGGTTGGCATGAATTATGTGAGCTGCTCGCCTTACCGCGTGCCCATTGCCAGGCTGGCAGCGGCCCAGGCAGCCATTATTCATGGATAGATGGTACCAGAATACATCTCCGAATTGGAAAAAGCAGTGAGCAACATCACTGCTTTTTTTTTGCCGGGCATGTTCAGGTCAATACTAACTACCTGTCATTCTTGAGCTTAACTCTGATCCTGAACCAATTTAAAAAAATTGTGTAATTTTGCATTTGGATCAATGATGCATTTTATGCAAATCATATTACGTATTGCACTAATTATTTTAGCCTATCTTCTGGGTTCCATTCCGACTTCGGTTTGGGTTGGCAGATGGTTTTATAAAAAAGATGTTCGGGATTTTGGGAGTGGTAACGCCGGTGCCACAAACACCATCAGGGTATTTGGATGGAAGGCCGGTATCATTGTCATGGTGGTGGATGTATTTAAAGGGTGGGCAGCGCTTCAGCTGGCCTTTCTCACCCATTATTATATTCCCAGTTCTGATGATTTTATAACCTACCAGCTCGTTCTTGGCGGGGCCGCTATTCTGGGCCATATTTTTCCGGTCTACGTAAGATTCAAGGGAGGAAAGGGCGTGGCAACATTATTTGGTGTGGTCCTGGCTCTCAACCCCGTTTCTACTCTGGTATGTATCGGTATATTCCTGGTGACTGTCATCTTGACCAAATATGTCTCCCTGAGTTCTATCCTTGCGGGTTTTTCCTTTCCATTTGTGGTGATTCTAATTTTTCACAATACCACACCGTCTCTGACTATTTTTTCACTGGTGGTGGCGGTCCTTTTACTATTTACCCATCAGAAGAACATTGAAAGATTACTCCGAAAGGAAGAGTCCAAGGCCACCTTCCTGATGCCATTGAATAAACGGGATACCGACTAAAATTAACCATCGATCCCATTCCGGTTCTGGGAAAAAAGAACAGATATGGGGCGTCCGGATTTTATATGAATATCCGCTTGAATGATTTTTTTTCCATTGTGGTCATGGACCATGCATACACCATGTAGGATTCCCACGTATACCGGATAAAATGTCATTTAGAGGATGGAGATTACAATGGGAGTTCCTCCGCCAACCATTTTTTAAGGTCTTCCGCAGAATTTAAAGAATGCAACTCACCATCGATCGATCGGCTGATGGCCCCGGTCTCTTCAGAAACAAGCACGACCAGGGCATCCGTTTTCTCGGTCATACCCACAGCAGCACGATGCCGCATTCCATATTTTGAAGGCAGGTAAATATTCTCAGTACTGGGTAATACACATCGGGCAGCCCGGATCTTATTGTGATCGATAATTACGGCGCCATCATGCAATGGATTATTCTTAAAAAAAATAGACTCAAGCAGTGGGGCTGAAATGTCTGCATTGATTATATCACCCGTTTCAACAATGGTATCCAATTCAGATTTGCGCGCAAAAACGATCAGCGCTCCGGTTTTGGTTCGCGACATATGCTTACATGCATTGACCACTTCTTCGATATGCGGCTCCCCCTTTTCTTTTCCATTTTGCGAAAAGAAATTAAAAGATGAAAGCCACCTCCGTGTTCTATAGCGTCCACCCAGGATGAGCAAGAACCTGCGGATCTCCTGCTGGAATACAATGATAAGAGCAATCACACCCACCCCGATAAACTGACCCAGGATGGTGCTTAGAAGATCCATATTCAATGCCCTGACAAGCAACCAAAACAAATAAACTCCGAAAATACCAACAAAGATACTGATGGCAATCGTTCCCCTGATCAATCGGTATAACTGGAAAAATATAAAAGCCACCAGAAGGATATCCAGTATGTCAAGGACTTCAATATGGATAAATGCAAGCGGCATTTCTGAGTGTCTCGGTCATGGCACACCACGGTGATGCACATTTTAACCTGAAAACAAATGTAATAAAAATTGGAAAGCTCTTGGGTGCTCAGCCCTGAACTTCCTTTAACTTATCAATCAGTTTAATGACTTCAATGGCTTCCGCAACATCATGCACTCTCAAAATGGATGCTCCATTCAACAATGCAACCACATGCAGGGCACTGCTGCCATTGAGTGCATGCTCTGGTTCGCACCCGAGCAGATTATATATCATGGATTTCCTGGATAAGCCAACGAGAAGGGGCACGTTCAGCATCAGAAACGCATCAAGCTTTGAGAGCAATGTATAATTGTGATCCAAAGTCTTTCCAAAACCAAAGCCGGGATCGGCAATGATATCATGCACCCCCATTTCATTCAACCGGAACAGCTTGTCTGACAAACTTTTTAACACTTCCTGAACAACATCCGAATACACAGGGTCCTGCTGCATATTCCGGGGCGTTCCCCGTATGTGCATTATGACATAAGGAACCTGGAGTTCCTTTACTGTCTGGAACATCTGTGCATCCATGTCACCACCGGAAATATCATTGATCATGTCCACCCCTTGATCCAGGACCATTCTCCTGGCCACACCTGAACGAAATGTGTCCACCGAGAGAATGACCTCAGGCCATGTTTTCCGAATGACCTTTACCGGTTGCTGAAGGCGTTTCAATTCTACATCTTCAGGCACGGATTCAGCCCCCGGTCGTGACGAATATGCACCAATATCAATCATGGCAGCCCCCTGATCTATCATGGTTTCTGTATTCTTCAGGATCCGGTCAATGTTCTGGTTCTGATTCCCATCATAGAATGAATCGGGAGTCAGATTTAATATACCCATAACTTTAGGTGCGTTTAATTGAACCAGCTGCCCACGTATGTTCAGTGTGACATCACGGTACTTGGGGACGCCCTTTGTATTAAAAAAATTATCTTTAAAATCCATTTCTTTGTTCGCAAGATTTAACTTTACGCAAAATTAATAAAAGGCGTCTGGTAAAACTCCGGTAGCGATCATATATTTATATAATATGAGTTTAATTGTTATTGAAGGTCTCGATGGGGCAGGAAAATCCACACAAATTAAGATGCTGTGCCATCATCTCGATCGGCAGAAACATCCCTATGAATACATCCATTTCCCCAGACCGGATGCGCCCATTTTTGGAGACCTGATCTCCAGGTTTCTGAGAGGTGAATTCGGACGTATCCAGGAAGTTAATCCTTACCTGGTTGCTTTGATATACGCAGGAGACCGGAATGATGCTGCGCAGGCAATCCGCACCAAACTATCAAAAGGTCATGCTGTTCTTCTCGACCGCTATGTATACTCCAACATTGCATACCAGTGTGCCAAGCTTACTGATACGGCAGAAATTGAACGACTCAGACAATGGATCCTGAACCTGGAATTTTCTTATTACAATATTCCAAAACCCGATCTCAGCCTGTTCCTTGATGTACCCTTCCAGTTTACGCAACGCAATTTGCTCAAGACCAGGACCGGTAAGGATCGCAACTATCTGAATGGGAGCCACGATATCCATGAAAATGACCTGGACTTTCAAAAACGAGTGCGGGAGGTATACTTGAACCAGGCCAAAATCGATCCCCTGATTAAAATCATCCCATGCAGTGATGATCATGACACCATGTTGAGCCCATCCGGTATTTTCAGCAAGATTCTTGATATATTGGCACAGGCGCAAATCTTGTAATCCTTTACTCTGATTGATATACGTTATGAATAAAATCTCAATTCCTCAGAAAATACTGATTGAAACCAGCCGGATTACTGTAGGCCTGGTATTTATTTTTTCCGGTTTTGTAAAAGGGGTGGATCCAATGGGATCGGTATACAAATTTGAGGATTATTTTACGGCGTTTCACCTTGATTTTTTGCACCACCTGGCATTTCCTCTCGCCATGGTGCTCATTTTCTCAGAATTCCTGATCGGAATGGCTCTGCTTTTCGGAATAAAAACAAAATGGGCTACCTGGGGAGCGCTTGGTTTCATGGGGGTTTTCACACCACTCACACTGGTATTGGCCCTTTATAATCCGGTATCAGACTGTGGATGTTTTGGAGATGCACTGGTACTCACAAACTGGCAAACTTTTATTAAAAACCTGTTTATCCTGTTTTTCACCATCACAGTGTTTATTTACAGGCATTATTTCAAGGCCCGGTTTTACAATGTTACAGAGTGGTTGATACTGGGGGCTTTTGTTGTGTTCTTGTTTGGCATGAGCAATTATGGATTGAAGTACCTGCCCATTTTGGATTTCAGACCATATAAGGTGGGTACCAGTATACCCGAAGGTCGAATAGTTCCTGAAGGCATGCCGCATGATGAATACGAAACCATCCTGATATATGAAAAAGATGGTGAAAGGAAAGAATTTACCATGGATAATTACCCCTGGCAGGACAGTTCATGGACTTTCATCGATCAGCAATCATATCTGGTGAGTGAAGGGTATGAACCGCCCATTCATGATTTCAATATCATCGCTCCAAATGGAGAAGATATCACAGATGTCGTTATCTACAACCCAGATTATGTGTACCTGCTGGTGTCGTTACATCTTTCCAAAGCCAGTCCAGAAGGTTTGATAAAGATGACTGAACTGATACTCTATTGCCAGCAAAACAATGATCCCATTTACGTCATTACATCGTCTTCTCAGGAGGAAATTGAAAATATCCAAACCGAACTGGGCATTTCATTCAATGCCTATACCATGGATGAAACCACATTAAAGACCATGATCAGATCGAACCCGGGACTGATGATACTGAAAGCGGGTGTGATACTGGAAAAATATGCATGGCGTTCATTCCCGCCAGCCGAATCACTGTCTAATAACCATCTTTCTAAATCCCTTTTATCGGAAAACCGAAGTAAATCTGCATGGAGAATATACGGTTTGTTTATGAGCTTTATTATGGTTTATATCCTGAGTCAATATGGAATAAAGCACCCGTCTGGTCAATCAAAAAAGTGATTCAGAGCGCCCTTGCACGCATTCAAGGGGATTACTTAGTGACCATCAACCACCCCAAATAAACTCCATTCAACCGGAGTTCATTCCTGTTTTCAAAACCGGCAATGATCGTTGAAAAGAATCGGCTCATTTGAGTCAGAGTCGCTTAAATTATTATAAATTTGACTTTCAATCGTAACTATTTAAGCTCATGAGACAACATATCGTCGCCGGAAATTGGAAAATGAATACCTCGCTGGAAGAGGGTCTGGCCTTGGCCCGTGACATCAATGCCCGCGTCACCACACATGAGACCCTTAAAGCAAGGGTCATTCTGGGTGTACCGTTCATTCACCTGACCCAGGTGGTGGAACTGGTCGATCCAAACCGTATCATGGTATCTGCTCAAAATTGCAGCGCCTGGGAAGCAGGTGCCTATACCGGAGAGGTATCGGCAAAAATGATCCGATCAGGTGGAGCAAAATGTGTGATAATCGGCCATTCAGAAAGACGAAAATACTTCTCTGAAAACAGTGACGTCCTGAAGTTAAAAGTGAACCTTGCTTTATTGAACCAGTTGAAACCTATTTTTTGTTTCGGAGAATTACTGGAAGAACGGAATAATAATAGCCATTTTGATGTGGTAAAGAATCAAATTAAAGATGGCCTTTTTCATCTCGAAGCAGACCGTTTCCGGGAGGTGATCCTGGCATATGAACCTGTGTGGGCCATCGGCACGGGTGTGAATGCAACAGCCGGACAAGCCCAGGAAATGCATCAGTTCATTCGCCGGCAGATCGAAGAAAAATATGGTTTGCAGGTTGCAGATGACACCACCATACTGTATGGTGGGAGTTGTAACCCAACCAATGCCGGTGATTTATTTAAGAATCCAGACGTTGATGGAGGATTGATTGGCGGAGCTTCCTTGAAGGCCGATGACTTTATGGCCATTGTCGATGCCATATAATGCCCATTACCGTATATCATGGTCGAAGAAGAGGGGACCACATTCGAAATAAAGATCTCAATCCGGCCCTGGTCCCAGGCTGCAACCGACATCCTTCAGGCTTATATACATGATTATCTGCCAATTGGGACTTTTGAGCATACTGATGGTATTTCAGCATTTTTCGAAACGAATACCGATCCGGATCAAATAATGACATCCCTGCAAACGCTGTGGCATTCAGAACTTGGAATTTTAAATTTTGAATGTACCCTCCGGCCTCCTGAAAACTGGAATGAGATTTGGGAACAGCATTTTGAACCGGTGGTTGTGGATGGTCGTTGCAGAATCAGAGCACCGTTCCATGATCCGGACAGCCATGTTGACCATGATCTGGTGATCCAGCCAAAAATGGCATTTGGCACCGGCCATCACGAAACCACAAATTTAATGATCCAAACCATCCTGCAATGCGACCTGGCTGGATCTGCCGTGCTGGATATGGGTTGTGGAACTGGCATATTGGCCATCCTGGCATCAAAAATGGGAGCCAGGCGCGTCATGGCCATTGATAACGATCCGCAAGCCATACGGAATGCTGAAGAAAATATCCAGTTGAATGCATGCTCTAACATTGAACTGATCATGGGAGACGCCAGGAATATCCCAACCGTTGAATTTAAGCTGATTTTGGCCAACATCCATTTGAATACCATTGTGGAGGATCTCCCCCATTATACCAGGGCGTTGGCCATGGGTGGAACGATCCTGCTCAGCGGATTCCAACTTGACGATGAAGAAATTATTATTGATAATACCATAGGCCTGCACCAGCAATGCCGGGAAGTCCGGGGCCAATGGTTGTTGTTGGGATTCACAAAATAATACGGTTTTGGAATTATATCGTTAATTATTTTTGTGCAAAATACCCGATGTATATATTTTTATATCATACGGATCACACAAAAACGTTGTATTTTTGATCCATCAGCTGATTTCATTACACTGGCGCATGAAGCAATTCCTGATAAGCATACCCTTGATACTCTTCTTCAGTATGTCCATATCCGGGCAAACGCCCAAGGCGTTTACCAATGTACCGGCCACCTTTGTTGAAGAATTTACCAATATGATGTCGGTCCGGATGAACGATGAGAACCAATTGATCCTGGATGAATTCCTGACCCTCTTTCAATCTGGTGTTTTTGCTGAAGATGAGCAGTTCAGGATCATATCCATCAGTAACTTCTTATTGGAGAGACGTGCCAGGCCATACCCCCACTTTCGGAATTATATCCATGCATTGTCAGCCATCAAGAAGAACGCTGTAGACCAGTCAAGTTATATTGCATGGGAAAAAGGCTTGTTGGATCTGTTGGAAGACAGGCGGTACACACTGGTTAACCTGGATCGTTTTTTTGAAGTTTCATATATGATCGTAGCCAGTCAAACCTTGTTTGAATCCGCTCCCGCCACATGGAAATTCTCCGCTACTGATTACCGGATGATTTACGATACAGCATTGTATTTTCAATTCCCAAACACCACTCTTACCTGTTATGCTCAGAGGGATAGCATTATGATCCTGAATACCCGGGGGCTATTTGATGCTTCCAACATTACCTGGTATGGAAATACGGGACGGGTAACCTGGGAGCGCGCCGGATTCCTGCCCCAAGAGGTGTTTGCCGATTTGAATCGTTATCAGATCGATATGACCACCCCTTATTACAGCGCTGATTCTGTTCTGTTTACACACACAGGCTATTTTTCTGAGCCCTTGAACGGGGGGCTATCCGACCGTGCCAGGAGAATTTCCAATCCTATACAAGCCACATACCCGGTATTTACATCATTTACTGAAAAATTTGTGATTCGGGATCTCTATCCAAATATTGATTTCGAGGGGGGATTATCAATGGAAGGTGCTACCGTTAAAGGAACCGGTGATGAATACAATCCGGCCAAAATGAATTTATACCGGCAGGACACGTTGAAAATGATAGTCAAATCCGGATCATTCCAGATCCGTGGAGAGCAGATTATCAGCAGCGAAAACCAGGTGACCATTTATTTGGAAGAGGATTCCATCATACATCCCAATATCGCCTTCCGTTATAATGTATCCAATAAGGAAGTCACCCTGTACCAGACGGACAATCCCATAACGGGTACACCCTATTACAATTCATACCATAAAGTGGATATGAATTTTGATCAGCTGATATGGAAAATGGAAGAACCCATAATGCGGTTGACCATGGCCAGGGGAAACACAATGGGTGAAGCCAGATTTAAGTCGTCCAGTTTTTATAACTCTGTGCACTATGATCGCATGCAGGGCATGGATACACAACACCCTCTATGGGTCCTGAAACGATTCGCCGAATGGTATTATTCGGAAGAATTTCCGGTAAAAGAGCTGGCCGACTGGATGAATAAACCCATCCACCAGATTCAAAGATTGATTATGAGACTCGCACTGGATGGTTTTGTCTTCTACGATCCAGAGTCTGATGTGGCCATAATTAAACCTCAATTATATGATTATATTGACGCTCATGCTGGCACAATCGATTATGATGTCATTGATTTTATTTCCAATACACGGGCTCCACAAGACAATGCCATACTCAACCTGAATAATAACGAACTCACGATAAATGGAATTCCACGGATTTTCCTGAGCGATTCACAAAATGTGGGTATTGTTCCAATGGAGAATCGGATTGTTCTCAAGAAAAACAGGGACTTTAAATTTGGGGGTAGAATTCAGGCAGGACTTCTGAATTTTTACGGGGAGAACTTCACCTTTGACTATGACTCCTTCAAAGTGGATCTGAAAAATATTGATTCGTTAAACTTATCTGTCCTGACCGACTCTGTTGATGCCTACGGAGCGCCCATCATTCAGGTCGTAGAGAATAATATTGAAAACATCACAGGGGAACTTTTTATTGATGATCCAATGAATAAATCGGGACTTGAGGATTTTCCGGAATATCCCCAATTCAGAAGTACCACCAATTCATATGTTTATTATGATGTCACGGCCGGTATGGACTCCACGATCTATCCCCGCGATGAATTTTATTACAAGCTAAATCCCTTCTCTGTCAGTAACCTCACAGAACTGACCCGGAATGATCTGAGATTCAATGGTGAATTCATTGCCGGGGACATATTCCCTACTCTCCAGCAGGACCTTCTGATACAGGACGATATGTCATTGGGATTTATGGTGGATGCCCCTCCCGAAGGCCTGCCAACATACGGTGATAAAGCTGTTTTTTATAACCAGATATCACTAAATAACAGAGGAATCCAGGGTATAGGCACACTCAACTACCTGACATCTACAACCATTTCCGATAATTTCAGGTTTTACCCGGATTCCATGCTGACCAAGGCCAGTTCATTTACACTGGAACGGGATTCCATTGATTCGCGGTATCCCAATATACTGGCCCAGAATGTCGATATATTGTGGTATCCGGATGAAGACGAAATGTTTATTAGCCAAACGTCTGATATTCTGGAGATATTCGATGAAGAAACCTACTTTGCCGGAGACCTTAAATTGACACCGGAAAAACTCTATGGATCAGGAACCCTGTATCTTTCCAATTCAGAAATAGAATCCAATCAGTTTGAATATGGCGATGTTTATGCTCATGCCGATACGGCCGATTTCAGAATCAAATCAGAAGAAGGCGTAGAATATGCCATTGTTGCTGAAAAAATGAATGCCAATCTGAACATTGAAGAAAAGGAAGCCTTCTTTAATGCTCTGGTCGACACCATACCTGTTAAATTTCCAGAAAAGGAATTTATCAGCTCGGTCGATCTACTCATTTGGGACATGGAATTTGACCGGCTCGACATGGTTAATGAGAACGAACGAAACGACGCGTATAAGCTGGGTTCATACCTGGTTGAAGACCAATGGGAGAAAATACCCACATTTATCTCAACAAATGTCGAAACCGATTCATTGGGTTTTGAATCAGATTCGGCCATTTACCGGATGGATGATCATTCATTGACAGCTTATTATGTCGATTATATCGAAGTGGCAGATGCGCTCATATTCCCAGGGGGTGGTTCATTGACCATTGAACAAAAAGGATTGATGAAGGGATTCACAAATGCCCGCGTGGTAGCCAATGGCGTACATGAGATCGATGCTGAGAACATCAATATCTTAAGCCGGAAAAGATATTATGGAACGGGATACTACAACTATATAGATGAAGATAAATCATTACAGCGTATTCATTTTGCGGATATCACGGTGGATGATCTCGGGCATACCCATGCTGAAGGTGAACTTACTGAAGCCGACACTTTCAGGCTGAGTCCATTTTTTAGTTTTGAAGGTCAGGTGATCCTCGATGCCGAACGCCAGAATCTCGAATTTAACGGGGGCACACGCTTGAAACATAATTGTGCGGACATCTCGCAAAACCTGATTGCATTCACAGCAGAAATTGATCCCCTTAATGTCAGAATACCGGTCCCCGCACAACCTGTCGCCCCCAATGGTGTTCGCATTTACAACGGAATCTATGTATCTGCGGATTCGTCGCATATTTATGGTGCCTACTTTTCTAAACGCAAGGAATACAGCGATGTACAAATTTCCACTGCCGAAGGTTACCTGATATTCGACAAGCCGTCGGGTCAATACCGTATTGCCGGTGAAGAAAAGCTGATCAATCCGGAAGCGGAAGGCAACATGCTGGCCCTGGACCGTAATTTTTGCAGACTTCTGGGTGAGGGCCGGCTGGACCTGTCGATAGATGTCGGACAAATGAAGCTTAAAGCAGCCGGAACAGCCCTGCATGATATGGAAGCCAACGTATCCACCTTCGACCTGATGCTGGGCATGGATTTTTTCTTCTCGGATGAAGCCATCCAGATCATGGCCCGTGAAGTAAATGCCATTCCAACACTGAGGCCGGTTGATATGAGCAGCAAAAACTATAAAATTGCCATGGTCAATATAGGAGGTCGCTCAGCCGCCCAGTCGATGGATGATGAATCCATGCTATTGGGTCTGGGCCAAATACCCGCAGAACTGAAGCACACCATTTTAATCACCCAGCTAACACTGCAGTGGAACCAGGAGACCTCCTCATATATATCGGATGGTTCCATTGGCATCGGAAATATTAACGGCATTCCGGTCAACCGCCAGGTGGAGGGATTCATAGAAATTCAGAAACGAAGAACGGGGGATATTATGGATGTTTATCTTCAACTGGATGAACGTACCTGGTATTATTTTGGTTATACGAGGGGTGTCATGCAAGCATTTTCAAGTAATCGCGATTTTCGTGAATTGTTGACGGAGATCCGAACGAATCAGAGGCAACTGAATGTGCCCAGTGGACAAACACCATACACCTATATGGTTGCATCTGACAGGAAATACAGTAATTTCAGGCGGCGGATGCGCATGATCATGAATGATGAGGACATCATTGAAGAACAATAAACCAGAACCATTGATCAAACCATTTTTGAAGGCCATTTTGTTAACTTCCGGAACGGTCACCCAATTCAACCACCTCCAGGTTTTCAATCTGTTTTCCTGATATTTCAAATCGTACGGCCGTTCTTTTTACATGCATACCGGACCGACCGGCAGCTCCAGGATTTATATGAAGTGCCTCCAGCCGTTCATCATACATGACTTTTAAAATGTGTGAATGGCCGCAAATGAACAAATCGGGTGGATCACTGATCAGTTTCGATCTGATATGTTTATCATACCGCCCCGGATAACCTCCGATATGCGTGATCCAAACCTGAACATCCTCGCATTCAAAACGCCAGTGTTCCGGGCATAATGCCCGAATCTCCGGGCCATCAATATTTCCATATACAGCCCTGAATGGTGCAATGCCCTTAAGTTTTTCCAGGATATCAATCCGGCCAATATCACCAGCATGCCAGATTTCTTGACATTCTTTAAAAAAAGTCACTAATTTAGGATCGAAAAATCCATGTGTGTCAGAAAGTAATCCAATTTTAGTCATACACATCCGTTGGGTATATTCCAACATTTGAATATACACACATTTTACAACGGGTCATAATTGATAACTAGAATGCATTTTTTTCTTATTGACGACCTGAAAGGGCAGACCACCTGCCTGGATCGGGAATCATCGCATCATGCCATCCGGGTCCTCAGGCTTCGGCACGGGCAACGCATCCATATTACCAATGGTTTGGGGCTGATGGCGGAGGCTGAGATCACCGGGTCCGATCCAGATCGATGTGGCATACAGATCATAAGGCTTCAACATCAATATAACAAGCGGCCCTATCATCTCCATGTGGCTATTGCGCCCACCAAAAGTGCGGACCGGTTTGAATGGTTTCTTGAAAAGGCCACAGAAATCGGGATCGATGCGGTTACACCCATCTTATGCGATCGTTCCGAGAGGAAAAGTGTCCGGCATGACAGGTCGATTAAAATCATTCAAACCGCCATGCTTCAAGCCGGCCATGCTTTTCAGCCCGTGCTGAATGCCATGATACCCCTTCGGGAGTTCCTGTCTGAGCGGAATCACATTCCCATGTATATGGCCCACTGTAAGAGTGAACAAACCAACCACCTGGTGCATATGATCAGACCCGGAGAAGATGGTATTGTGTTAATTGGTCCGGAAGGTGATTTCAGCGACCAGGAAATCGATTTTGCCCGGAAGCAGGGAGCCCGGGATACCAGCCTGGGTATATCGCGATTGAGAACAGAAACGGCAGGCCTGGTGGCCTGCCATACATATGGTATAATGAACCAATCACGTTTCAGGGAGAAGCTGACGTAAATACTTTAGGACTTCGGTTCTTTGGGTTGCCTCCCGGCCTTTCTCAGCGCCTGCAC